>ERZ1740060.139-NODE-139-length-58341-cov-5.657945_pt1 | contig 58341 bp, 42 predicted proteins | sample MGYA00581743_ERZ1740060 | MGnify/ENA primary metagenome ERZ1740060 (study PRJEB43018, sample SAMN04849235) | marine metagenome | isolation source: floating plastic debris | place: Pacific Ocean | collected 2008-08-27 | study: EMG produced TPA metagenomics assembly... | reverse complement strand
CCATAACGACCATCCACCCCAACGACCATTGCAACATGTCGCAATCCTCGAACGATACCTTTCCAACCGCCATGCACATCGCCTGTGCAGAGGAAGTGCACCATCGCCTGCTGCCAGCGCTTCAATATCTGCGCAACGCGCTGAACGACAAAGCCGAGGCCTGGAAGGACATCATCAAGATCGGCCGGACGCACACCCAGGATGCGACACCTTTAACGCTGGGCCAGGAGTTTTCCGGCTACACACAACAGCTAACGAACGGCATCAAGCGCATCGAAGACACAATGCCCGCGCTCATGGAACTTGCACAGGGCGGAACGGCGGTTGGCACCGGTCTGGCCTCACCGGTCGGTTTTGCAGAAATGGTCGCCGACAAGATCGCCTCGATCACCGGCATGCCCTTCACCACAGCGCCCAACAAGTTTGAGGCATTGGCGGCCCACGACGCCATGGTTTTCACCCATGGGGCGATCCACTCGGTTGCCATGTCGTGCTTCAAGATTGCCAACGACATCCGATTCTTGGGTTCGGGCCCGCGCTCGGGCCTTGGCGAGCTGGCCTTGCCGGAAAACGAACCCGGTTCATCCATCATGCCAGGCAAGGTGAACCCGACCCAGTGTGAGGCGCTGACCCAGGTTTGCGCGCATGTGCACGGCAACAACGCCGCCCTCGCCTTTGCCGGCAGCCAGGGACATTTCGAGCTCAACGTCTTCAATCCGATGATGGCTTACAACTTCCTCCAGTCGGTACGCATGCTCGCCGATGCTGCCGTGTCTTTCACCGACAATTGTGTGGTCGGCATCGAGCCTCGCTTGGACAACATCCAAAAGGGCATGGAGAACTCGCTTATGTTGGTGACCCCGCTGAAAGAGAAGTACGGCTATGATCTCGCCGCCAAGGTCGCCAAGAACGCGCACAAGAACGGTACGACCCTGAAGGTCGAAGCGCTGGCGCTCGGCATCTCCGAAGACGATTTCGATGCCATCGTCGTACCCGCCAAGATGATTGCGCCCTCCTAAACCCACCGGGCAGTTGAGCCATGACAGGCAACGTCATCAATCTCCGCCGGGCGCGCAAAGCCAAGGCGCGAGTGGAAAAAGAGGAAAAGGCGGCAGAAAATCGCCGCGTTCATGGACGCACCAAGCAAGAAAAAACGTCCGAGCAAAAAGCCAAGGACCAGGCCAGCGCTCGTCTCGACGGCCATAAGCGTGAGCCTTGATCGGCGATGCTGGTCAAACGCTCCGTGACGCTGTCCGGTCACTCAACCTCCATCGCGCTGGAGCGACCCTTTTGGGACGAAGTGGACAGGATCGCAGCTGAGCGCGGACAAAGCAGGGCGGGACTCATCGCCACAATCGATCGCGAGCGAGACCCGGAGAACAATCTGGCAAGCGCGCTGAGGCTTCTGGTTCTTGATGAGCTGACAAAGGCTCGTCTGTCAGACGATAGCTAGTTCGGCGAGAGATCAAGCGGCGCGCCGGTCGCGCGCGGCGGCTCTTCTCCCAGCACCAGCGGGTTGGGCTCAACAAAGATAGGCTCTCCGAGCGAGGGAAGCGAAAGGTCAAGCACCTGTTGCTGGCGTTCGCGCTCCAGAAGAGCCTCGCGAAGGGCCTGCTCGCGCTGTTCCTCGGCCAATCTGGCGGCCTCTCGTGCAGCTTGCTCCTCGGCCTGTCGGGCAGCTTCTTCAGCGGCCAATCGCGCTTCCTCTTCAGCAGCCTCAAGCGCTGCTTGTTCTTCAGCTTGGCGTGCTGCCTCAGCCTCAGCTGCTTCGCGAGCAGCCTGTTCGGCTGCCTCCTGGGCAGCTTGTGCTTCCGCCTCTCGGGCCGCCTCCTCTGCCAGGCGTCGCTCTTCGGCCTCGGCAGCATCTCGCGCAGCCCGCTCAGCTTCTTCCGCTGCTCGACGCTCCTGGTCTAGACGCTCTTGTTCCAGTCGAGCCGCCTCTTCGGCCTGAAGGCGCGTCTGATCAAGGTCCACAGCAGCCATGATGCGCAGCAGACGTTCGCGCTCTAGAATTTCAGCATTCAGCGCTTCGACGCGCCGAATTTCCTGCTCCAGGCGGCGCACATTGAGAAAACTCGCCACCTGGGACACATCAAGATCGCGGTCCGGTGATGCTATTGGTCCAGCGAACGAGAGGCCGACATTCGGCATCGCCTCGACATCACCCGGGCCGTCGGTTGCCGCATAGGAGAAATCAGCATCCAGATCCCCGGTTGAGAGATCAACCGACAGACCGCCGCGCAAAGCCGTCATCGCGCTTGAAATGTAAAGGTTGCTTGCCTGCAAAACGCCGCCGATCAGCGTTACAGGCGTTTGGGCAGAGTCGATCAGCATTGTGCCGGCCCCAAGCGCATCGCTGAACGCCTGCCGCAAGTCATCTTCTTCACGCAAAAGACCGGCATCGGAGGCTTGGAGAATCCGCGAGAAGCCTTCCAAACCCAGACCCGAGACAGCAACACCATCAAGCCCGATGGTCCCCTCCCCGGTCAGACCGGACATCAAGGACGCGATTGAACCGCCGGAGGTCTCAAAGCTCACGCTCAGCGACGCCTCACCGCCGACGATCGGTCGCCCCTGTCGCTCCCAAGCCAATCGGTCAGCATCGAAGTCAGTCAGCGCCAGCCGCCCGGTCGCGAGTGCACCACGATCAGCATCGCGTAGCGACAAGCGAGCATCAAGATCGCCGCCATAGAGCTGGCCAGTCAGTTGATCCACCGTCACTTGAGCGTCGCGACCGATGAGAACCATCTCTGTTTGCCGCGCCACGACATCGTCCCAAAGCTCCATCTGCGGAGCACGCAAGCGAAGATCGATCATCGCAGGTAGCGGATTGAAGGCGAGCGGCCCTTCCGGCCATGAGGCGGAGAACCCCTGATCGAAGGCAGAAGGACCTACGAACCCGGCCAAAACCGATCGCATGTCGATCCTGTCCGCCTCCAGGTCGATGTCGGCATGGAACCCAAGCGGGTCGTGCCGCACGGACGCTGAACCAGCGACCGGCACGTCGGCGAATGTTCCCGCCAGTCCATCCAATTGCAGCGTTTCACCGCCAAGATCGTAGGCGACATCAAATTGCGCCGAGGCGCTGATTGGATCGAAGAGACCTGGCAGCGCCATGCCTGCCATCAGTCCAAGCTGCGCCACATCATCGGCAAAAAGCGATCCGGTCCCGGTCATGCCGGTGACGCCTTCGGCCACACTGCCGTTGAGCTTGCCATTAAGCCGTAGCGAGGTTTGCAGCCCATCGAACGCGACCCGTACATCCGGGGCCTCGGACCCATTGCTGTTGAGCGAGGCGACAAAGGACCCCTCACCCCCCAAATCAATTGGAAGGGCCGGAATGCCAAGCTGACCGATCAGTGCAAATGCATCGTTCGACTGGGCGGAAAAGCGCAGCTCAGCCGGCCGATCAAAGAACCCGCCTAAGCCTTGTGGCAACGGCGCCGCTTCCTCGCTCGGCGGCATCAGCCCTGCAAGCGAGACCTCGGTTCCGCTGCCCGTGCCATCGATGTCCACATCGAGACCGGATTCAGCATCAACGACATCGCCCACGACCAGGGAACCCGGCTCGTAGAGGTTGGCGTTGCGCGCAAGGTCCAGGAGCAGCGGATGGTCTCCGGTCACATCGCGCACCAGGCGAACCAATCCGCCAATGCGCTCCATATCAGCATCGATCGCGAGCGAGCCAATTGGCGGCATGGCCCCGCGTTCCAGCACCCCGGATGCGCGAATCCTTGCGCCCGCGGCGTCACCAACCGAGACATCCTCCAGAACAAGTTGATCAGGCGTCGCGGCGACCTCAACACTCACTTCGCCCAGATTTTCGGCGCCCGCCACCAGCTCATCAATGGACAAGGACGCGTTCAGCCTATCGACAAGCGAGGGAGCGGCCGCGCTGTCATCGCCTGTCAACCATCGGCCCAGTCCAGCCAGCAACCCGAAATCGAAGCGACCGGCATTGAGGTTAATATCAAGAGAGCTTCCCGCCTCACCGACGGGCAAATAGACCAGTGACCCTGTCAGACCTGCGCCATCGATGGCACCCTGCAATCCAGAGAGCGAAACCTCATCGGGATCGGCGATCAGGCGACCGGACAGACGTGCGGAGGTGAGTTGGGAAAACGTGCCACCTTCATCCTGCCGACCCGTCGACCAGCGCACGAACAGGTCGGGCGCGGCGCTCTCCAACACCATCCTACCTTCAAGCGCCAGGTCTTGCCCATCGACGGCACCAACCGCCGCCACGGTGCCGGTGAACCCAAGCGATGTTTCGCCCGGCACCACCGCTTGCAAATTGCTCAGGCCGATAGGCAGCCCTGGGCGGTAGGTTGCCTCGAATGCAATGTCGCGAATGACCGAACCGCCAACCACAATGGCCGGGATATCGAACGCCATACCGCCTGGAATCGGTGTTTGATCGATCCAGCGGACGAGCGCACCAGCGGCCTGCCAACCGGCTTCCAGGGAAACAGGGGCGGCCGCGCCGCCACCCAACATGCGGTCAAGATCGACCTGGCGAGAGGAGACCTCCGCTGAAAATCTGGGCCGGTTGCCAAGATTAACCTCCGCCCGTCCATTGAGAAGGAACGCCTGATCGCCAGCTTGCCCAAGCGCGATCTCAAAGTCTTCTGAGTTGAGACCGCCAAGACCGGCATCAATCGCCCCTTCAACCCGCCAGGAAAGCGGCGGCGTCTCCGCCGTTTCGATAAGTTCGTCCAGACTGCGAGCCAGACCTTGGCCTTCAAAGCGTGCCGCCTGCTCGCCCGACCAATCCAGATGGCCATCGAGCACGATCTCCATAGGCCGGCTGACAGGCAGCACCGAGACCCGCAGACGCATGCGCCGATCGCCACCATACCTGCCCGAGTTGATCCGTAACGTGGCGCGTTCGCCATTGATGATGGCCGTCGCCGGATCAACGCGCCATGGTCCCAAGAGGCTCTGTGCGCTCATGGTGGCATTGAGCTCATCGACCAACACCTGCACATCACCCGTCGACGTCAAACGCTCAATGCGACCATCAACGATGACCGCCTCGTCAATCTGAACCGAGCCTGGATCAAAGCGATCATCCGAAGAATCGGGCCGCCGGTCTGAAAGGGCCGACAAACGAACAACAGGGCGCTCCAGCCGCAGTTCGACGATTTCTGCCTCACCGCGCAAGAACGGAGCCAAGGACATCAGCGCTTCCATGCGCTCAACGCCAATCTCGGGCACAGAGCCGTCCTGACGGCTGGCAATCTCAACATCGGAAAAGGTGAGCCGTGGCATCGGCAGAAAGCGCAGATCAACCGCACCGGATACGTGAACCTCGCGTCCAAGCAGGCGCGAGGCCTGCTCTTCAATCACCGCCGTGTAGGTGCTCCAGTCGATAAAGCGCGGGGCGATCAGCGCCGTCGTGAGCGCCATCAGGAGCAAAATGCCAAGGGTGAGAAAGAGGCGATTCATCGGCTCTCGGTAACCGGTTGCGGCGTCAACAGTAAGGCATCAGGCCAGCACGGCCATGCCCCTCGTACAGTCGGCTTTACCAAACGTCACCTGTCGCCGGCACTTTCATGAGAAAAACTGTCATAAACCCTTGCACAAACGCAAGAATAAGCGCTTCGATGTTCAAGCATCAAGCAAAGCACAAACGCTCAACGAAGGTCCACCGCCCACACCCGCGCCATGGCGACCCCGATCCAAACGACCATCGACAGCGTGCTGATGTGGGCAAAGCCCAACATCACTTACGCACTGCGCAAGAAACAGCCGCTGGTTTGGTCGCTGGCTATGGCGATCGGCGTCGGCACATCGCTCGCCGCCATCGCCTTTCGTGAACTCATCGGCGCCGTTCAGTGGACATGGCTTGGCACCATGACCGAGCAGGTGGCAAGCGCTGCGCGCGTTTTGCCCTGGTACATGGTTCTGCTTGTACCGGCCCTGGGCGGACTGCTCGTTGGGCTGTTCCTGCACTACATTCAGCCACAGCGCCGGCCATTGGGCGTTGCCGACGTCATTGAGGCCAAGCACGCACCGGAGGACAGTTTGCACTTCTGGCCGGGTGTTGGCTCAGCGCTGGTGTCGGCAACCTCGCTAGGCTTTGGTGCCAGCACCGGGCGAGAGGGTCCAATTGTGCATCTGGGCGCAACCATCGCCGCGTCGATTTCCCGGCTGTTCCAACTGCCGCGCTCCTCCAACCGCGTCTTGCTCGCCTGCGGCGTAGCCGGAGCTGTCTCTGCCTCGTTTAACGCGCCAATCGCCGGGGTACTGTTCGCCCATGAGGTGATCTTGGGGCACTATGCCTTGTCGGCGTTCGCGGCCATCGTGATCGCCGCCGGTGCCGCGACAATCATCTCGCGGCTCTATTTTGGCGATGCCGTAGCCTTCTCCATTCCAGACTATCAGATCACCTCGTTTTGGGAGTTCCCGGCTTTTGCGCTTCTTGGGCTGGTCTGCGCCTTAGTCGCCGTCTTGTTCCAGTACGGGCTGATTGGCACCGACTATGTTGCGCGCACGGTGCAGGCGCCAACATGGATCAGGCCCGCCGTCGGCGGGCTCGCCGTTGGCTTTATCGCGATTTGGTTTCCCCAGGTGCTGGGTGTCGGCTACCAGGCAACGGACCTTGCACTGCGCAATCAGCTGCCTCTCGACCTGATGCTGACGCTGGTCATCCTGAAGACAGCCGCAACCGCCATCTGTCTCGCCTCGCGCTTTGGGGGCGGCATTTTCTCCCCCTCACTCTATGTCGGCGCGATGACAGGTGGCGCCTTCGGGCTCATAGCGGCCGGCGTGTTTCCCGACATGGCGTCCTCCGAAGGGCTTTACGCCATCTTGGGCATGGGCGCGGTCGCCGCGGCCGTGATCGGCGCCCCGCTTTCAACCACCATGATCGTCTTTGAACTGACCGGCGGCTACACCCTGTCGATCGCCTTGCTTTTGACTGTCTCCATCGCAACCGGCATTTCAACCGCCGTGCACGGCCGATCTTACTTCTACTGGCAGTTGGAGAGCCGTGGCATCGCCGTCTCCGACGGTCCCCATAGCCAGTTGATGCGACAGGTGCGCGTGATCGACTTCATGGAACGCTTACCGGCTGATCTCGACGAGCGACCGCCGCCGCTCGAAGAAGGCACGCCACGTCTTCTAACGTCGGACACGATGGAACGTGCCCTGCGAATCTTCGATGAAACCGGAGACGACGAGATTCCAGTGGTGCGCGCGGCGGCACTATCCCAAACGGTCGGCTATGCCCGCCAAGTAGACGCGCTGCGCCACTTCAATGAGGCGCTTATTGACGCCTCGATTGAAGAGCACAAGTAAGAGAACACACAAAGAACGAACTATGGCGGGTATGATCGCCCAAAACAGGGCTCAACATGCTGGTTGCCACAACGCAGGCTGCGCGCTTCGCGCGCAATGCGTTAAGTTGAAGGCAGCCGAATCAATCGATCCCCCACCTCGCCATCCCTAGAACATCTGCATTCCACGTGACTGAAACCGCTCCGCCTTCACCGCCCAGCATCACCGCACGCGCGCTTGCCGCGCGCTCTCAGGATGCGCCCTGGCTCGACGGCCTCAACCCCGAGCAGCAGCAGGCTGTCGAGACGCTGGATGGACCCGTCCTGGTTTTGGCAGGTGCAGGCACCGGCAAGACGCGCGTCCTCACGACTCGCATAGCGCACATCCTGGCAACCGGCCGCGCGCACCCTGGCCAGATCATGGCGGTGACCTTCACCAACAAGGCCGCGCGCGAGATGAAGGAGCGCATCGGCGGCATGATCGGCGCGGCGGTAGAAGGCATGCCCTGGCTTGGCACCTTTCACGCCATCGGCACTCGTATTCTGCGCTTCCACTCCGAACTGGTGGGCCTGAAATCAAGCTTCACCATTCTGGACACCGACGACCAGATCCGCCTCCTCAAACAGATCATCCAGGCCGAAAACATCGATGAGAAGCGCTGGCCTGCCCGTCAATTGGCATCCCATATCGACCGCTGGAAGAACCGTGGTCTGTCGCCCGACAAAGTGCCCGCCGCTGACGCCGTGTTCGCGAATGGCAAGGGCATCGATCTGTTTGAAGCGTACCAGGAACGATTGAAGGTTCTGAACGCGGTGGACTTTGGCGATCTGCTGGTCAAACCCATTGAGCTCTTCACCAACCACCCCGATGTGCTCGCCGACTATCATCGCCGGTTCCGCTATCTGCTGGTCGATGAGTATCAGGACACCAACGTCGCCCAATATCTCTGGCTGCGCCTGTTGGCGCAGGGTACGGACGATTTGAAACCCAACATCTGCTGTGTCGGCGATGATGATCAGTCGATCTATGGCTGGCGCGGCGCGGAGGTGGACAACATCTTGCGCTTTGAGCGCGACTTTCCTGGCGCAACCGTCATCCGGCTGGAACGCAATTACCGCTCAACGCCGGCCATCCTGGCGACCGCATCCCATTTGATCGCCCACAATGAAGATCGACTGGGCAAGACGCTCTTCACCGATGCCGATGAGATGGACGCAGAGAAGGTCACCGTTGCGTCGGCCTGGGACTCAGGCGAAGAAGCCCGCGCAATATGCGAGGAGATCGAGCAGCTTCAGCGCCGCAAACATACCTTGAACGAAATCGCCATTCTGGTGCGAACCTCCGCCCAAATGCGCGAGTTCGAAGATCGGTTCTTCACCCTCGGCATGAACTACCGCGTGGTCGGTGGCCCCCGCTTCTACGAGCGCCAGGAAATCCGCGATGCACTCGCCTATCTGCGCGTTATCGCCCAGCCCGATGACGGCCTCGCCTTCGAGCGCATCGTGAACGTGCCCAAGCGCGGCCTTGGCGACACGACCGTCCGCAAGATCAATGCGCTGGCCCGCGATCAGGACATGTCGCCCTTTGCGGCCGCACGCATACTCGTAGAGACCGAAGAACTACGCCCGGCAGCCCGCACGGCGCTACGCCGCTTGATCGACGATTTCGATCGCTGGCGTGGTTCACTCGATGCTCTGCCGCATACCGAACTTGCCGAGATCGTGCTTGATGAATCTGGCTACACGGAGATTTGGCAGAAGGATACCAGCCCGCAAGCGCCCGGACGTCTGGACAACCTCAAGGAGCTCGTCCGCTCCATGGAGGAGTTTGAAAATCTTGCCGGCTTCCTGGAACACATCTCGCTTGTCATGGATGTGGAGAGCGACGCCGGCCAAGACGCAGTCACCATCATGACCCTCCACGCCGCCAAGGGTCTGGAGTTCGACACGGTGTTTCTGCCGGGCTGGGAGGAAGGCCTCTTCCCCAACCAACGTGCGCTTGATGAGAGTGGTCGAGCGGGATTGGAAGAAGAACGCCGTCTTGCCTATGTCGGGCTGACCCGCGCCCGCAAGCGCGCTAAGCTGTGGTTCGCCTCCAACCGTCGTATTCACGGACTTTGGCAGTCTTCCGTCCCTTCACGTTTTTTGGACGAACTGCCCGCTGAACATGTGGATGTGGTCGAGCAAACATCCTCCTATGGCGGCTATGGCGCCCGCGGCTATGGCAATTACGGAGCAAGCCGCTTTGACCGACCTGTCGAGATGGATTCTGCCTACCAGACACCCGGTTGGAAGCGCGCCCAGGCCGCCAAAAGCACCGGCAAGCGACCATCCACCGGCCCAATCACGATTGATGGCGAATTGGTTGCGCGGTCGGTTGCGACGCAGGCGTCCAGCTTCACGGTTGGCGACCGGGTGTTCCATCAGAAGTTCGGCTATGGCGATGTTGCAGCGCTGGAGGGCAACAAGCTGACGATTGATTTCGACAAGGCCGGCCGTAAGAAAGTGGTCGACAGCTTCGTCACCCCTCACAGTCAGGCCGGATAGACCGTCTTGCACGATCTCATCGTCACCATCGCCCTGATCGGCCTGCTTGGCATCGGGGCGCAGTGGCTCGCCTGGCGCACCCAAATCCCCGCCATCGTCCTTTTGCTCGTGGCCGGCCTGATCGCCGGCCCGGTGACCGGCCTCGTCGATCCATCCGAAGATTTTGGCAGCCTTCTGAAACCCATGGTGGCGTTGGCGGTGGCCATCATCCTGTTCGAAGGCGGGATGACACTGAACTTTGCCGAGATCAGGGGCACGGCAAAGGCCGTCAGGCGCATCATCCTTATCGCGGCGCCGCTTGTCTGGGTGCTCGGGACGCTGGCCGCTCACTATATCGGCGGGCTGTCGATTGAGGCGGCGCTCGTCTTCTCCGGCATCATGGTTGTCACCGGACCGACGGTCATCATGCCACTTCTGCGGCAAGCCAAGCTGCCGGGGAAAACCGCCTCGGTCCTGCGTTGGGAAGCGATTGTCGTCGATCCCATCGGCGCCTTGTTCGCTGTCATCGCCTTTGAGGTGATCATCGCCCTGTCGAGCGGCGAGCCCGGCATGACCGTCGCTTTTCAGGTGGCGGCGGCGCTGCTGATAGGCGTTGTCGGCGGCTGGCTGCTCACCAAGGCGCTGACAACCGCCTTCGCGCGCGGGTTGGTGCCCGACTACCTCAAAAGCCCGATCATCCTGGTCGCCGTCCTGGTTGGGTACACGGCAACCGACCTCGTCTTGGCCGAAGCCGGGCTGGTGACCGTCACCGTCATGGGCATCGTGCTCGCAAACGCTCGGCTTGCCAGCTACACCGATATCCGTCGCTTCAAGGAGGTGATGACGGTCCTGCTCGTTTCAGGCCTCTTCATCGTTCTCACCGCCAGCATTTCCCTGGAGGACATTCTCTCGCTTGGCTGGCGCGACATCGCCTATCTGGCAACGCTTCTTGTGCTGGTCCGGCCGGTTGCGATCCTGCTGGCGACGCTGGGAACAGAACTCAGCTTTCGCGAGCGCCTGCTCATCGGGTGGATCGCTCCGCGCGGCGTGGTCGCGGTCGCAGTCTCCGGTCTGTTTGCCAGCGCGCTCGTGCAAGCTGGCGGTGAGGACGGATCACGCCTTGCACCCCTCGCCTTCCTGGTCGTGCTCGCAACCGTGGTTCTGCACGGCTTCTCCATAAGGCCGCTGGCGCGCGCGCTGGGCATTACCTCAGCTGAGCCAGACGGTTTTCTGCTGGTCGGTGCCAATGCCTTCACGCGGGCACTCGCAGAGAAGTTGAAGGCAGCCCAAATTCCGGTCTTGATCACGGAACGCAACCGCACCCGCCTCCGTGAGGTGCGCCAGGCGGGTTTTGATACATACTTCGGCGAAATTCTCTCCGAGACCGCCGAACACCACCTTGATCTCTCGCGCTTCGGGACCTTGATCGCCGCCAGCGACAACGACGCCTACAACGCCCTTGTGTGCACCGATTTCGGCCCAGAACTTGGGCGGTCCCATGTGTTCAAACTCGGCCGCGAGGAGCGCGAACGCGACGATCTTGCCGTCACTGTGAAGGGCTACAGCCTCATGGACCCGAGCATGGGTGCCGACGAAGCAGTCGCGCACATGACATTTGATGGCTGGACCGTTCAGCGCACCACGCTCTCAGAAAGTTTCACCATGGATGACCTTCGGGCCCATCGCGCGGAAGAAACACGGATCCTTTTTGCCCTTTCGGCCAAGGGCAGCTTCATCTCACCGACATTGGACACGCAGTTCAAACCGTCGGCAGGCGACACCGTTTTCCTCTTCGGCCCAACACCAAAGTCCAGCAAAGCCGTGCCCAACTCAGACCAGACGACAGCCGATGCCAACGCTTAAAGCCTCCTTGACCGTGCCGCACCGCGAAGAGGCGGAACGCATAGCCAATCTTCTGGAGGAGAAGTTCGACACCGACGAGAGCCCGATTGCCCTGTTCGAAGACGAAGAGGCCGGGCATTGGACGGTCGACATTTTTCAGGAAGGCCGAGAGCCCTCGCCGCTCACAGACGCGGTGCGCGATGCACTGGGCGCAGACGGCTTCGCGGTCCCCATCGCCACAGAATTACTAGACGACGTGGATTGGGTTACAGCCAGCCTGGAGGGGCTGTCGGCCATCCGCGCGGGCCGCTTTGTCGTCCATGGGCTGCACGCGCGCGCCGCCGTCGGGCCGACGGACATCGGCATCCGCATCGAGGCGAGCCGCGCCTTTGGCACCGGCCATCACGGCACAACGCTGGGATGCTTGGAACTGGTTGATTGGATTTGCGCCCGCCAAACTATTCGCAATGGGCTTGATGTCGGCACCGGCACAGGCGTCCTTGCCATGGCGGCAGCACATCTCAGCAAGGCGCCGATGCTGGCGACAGATATCGACCCCATTGCGGTGACGATCACGGCGGAAAATGTACGCCTCAACGGCCTTGCGCCGCTCATAGATACGGCTGTCGCCAATGGCGTAAGGGGCGCGCCGCAACGACACGCCCCTTATGATCTGATCATGGCCAACATCTTGGCCGGACCGTTGATTTCACTCGCAGCACCGATGCACCAACTTCTAGCGCCGGGCGGATCGATCATCCTGTCCGGGCTCATGCTGCATCAGGAGCGCGCTGTCTTGGCGCGCTACCGCCAATGCGGACTGATCCTCAAACGCCGCGTTCATCACGGCGAATGGTCAGCGCTTTTGCTCAGTGAAGCTTAGAACGCCGTCGGGCGCGTTTTGCCATCCTGGATCATGATGCGATCAACGCCGTACTTGGCGAGCGTCGCATCATCAAGCGTCATCAGATGAGCGTTGACGTGCAGACGAGCTTCAGCCATGCGAGCTTCGATCAAACGGTCGAAGAGACGCCGCAGGATAGATGGTTTTTCGCTGCGCGTTTCGAACAAAGCTTGGGGTTCAGAAAAGGTGAAGGCAGCCATTGCAAAGGTCCTTGGTTTGGTTTTGGTCTCGGGGGGAGGAGACGATGCCAACATGGTCCTATCGGCGGGTCTGAGCTAGGCCTTTGGCGTCAATACAGCCCTGCACCCAGCGCATGGTGCAGTGCACACTTTGGAAAGGAATACAGATGCCCGCCAAGGGGCCATCCCAAAGCTACGCGGACAAAAGCGAGCCGGAAAAGGGGCCGGAAAGGCTTGCCGCTTTGAGAAAGCTGATGGCCGAAAATGGGCTCGATGGACTGCTTGTGCCCCGCACCGACGAGCACCAGAGCGAGTATCTTCCTGCCTATGCCGAACGGGTCGCCTGGCTGACCGGCTTCACCGGCTCCAATGCGTTTGTGCTCATCCTGCCAGATGAGGCGCGCGTCTACACCGATGGCCGCTACACCTTGCAGGTAAAGGCTCAAACCAACGCATCGGTTTACACACCTGACGACATGACAGCGAAAGCGCCCAGCGCGTATCTCGGCGAGCAAGATTTGGCCGGCAGGGTGATCGGTTACGACCCTTGGCTGCATACGATGCGCGGCTTCCGAGCCTTTGAAAAAGCCGCCGGCAAGGCAGGTGCCAAACTCAAGGCAACGCAAAGCAATCTGATCGATTCCATCTGGACCGATCAGCCCGGACGGCCCAACGCGCCGATCATACCGCATCCATTGGAACTGGCGGGGCAACCGTTCGAAGAGAAGATCGCTGAGATTGCCAAGACCATCGCAGATAAAGGCGCCGATGCCGGCGTTCTGGTTCAGGCGGATGGCGCGGCGTGGACCTTGAACCTGCGCGGCGACGACGTTCCGCAAAAGCCCATGTTTCTAGCCTTCACCATCATAACGGCAGAGGGTGAGGCGCAGCTCTTCATCGATCCTGGCAAGCTGAAGGCTGACGCTGAAGCTCAACTGACCGGCGTCGCAGTCAAGGACATCGATACCTTTCCGGCCGCGCTGAAAGAGCTGGGTGCCGCAGGCAAAACGGTGATGGTCGATCCGGCAACCGTCTCGGTGAAGATCGCCAACACGATCACTGACGCCGGCGGATCGCTGGTCGAAGCCACTGACCCGATGGAGGCGCCTCGCGCGCGCAAGAACGCGGTCGAGCAGGCCGGCGCAAAAGCCGCCCATGTCCGCGACGGGGCAGCCGTATCCCGCTTTCTGGCGTGGTTTGACCGCGAGGCACCCAAGGGCGAACTGGACGAGATAAAGGCCGCCGATCAACTCCTCGCCTTCCGGCGCGAAACCAATCAACTGCAAGACATCGCGTTCGACACCATCTCAGGCGCCGGCGCTCATGGCGCCATCGTGCACTACCGGGTGACACACGCTACCAATGCCCCGATTGAGACCAATTCACTCTATCTGGTCGATTCCGGGGGCCAGTACCGCGACGGAACGACCGACATCACCCGCACACTTCTCGTCGGCGAGCCATCACCGGAACACACCAAGGCCTACACCTTGGTGCTCAAAGGGCACATCGCACTGGCAACCGCCCGCTTTCCCAAGGGAACCACCGGCGCGCATCTGGATGCTCTTGCCCGGCAATTTCTGTGGGCGGAGGGGCTCGATTATGCCCATGGCACCGGCCACGGCGTTGGGTCGTATCTCGGCGTGCATGAGGGCCTTGCCCGCATCGCCAAGCAAGGCAATGTGCCGCTGGAACCCGGCATGCTGCTTTCCAACGAACCGGGCTACTACAAGGAAGGCGCCTTCGGCATCCGGCTGGAAAATCTGATCTTCGTGACTGAGCCTGAGGACATAGGGGGCGATCTGCCCATGATGGGTTTTGAGACGATCACGCGCGCGCCTTTCGAGCGCCGCTTGATAGGCGTCACCATGATGTCAGATGCCGAGTTGGCCTGGCTCAACGGCTTCCACGCCAAGGTGCTCACCGATATCGGCCCACAGCTCTCGGGCGACGATCTGGCGTTCCTGGAAGCGGCCTGCGCACCTATTCAGCGCTCGGGGTGACGCCAACCAGTTCGAACCATCCGTCCTCGTCTAGGGTTTCAACGCCCAAATCCCGTGCCTTGGTCAGTTTGGACCCGGCACCGGGGCCGGCGACAAGAAGGTCGGTCTTCTTCGACACCGAGCCAGAGACCTTGGCCCCGAAGCGTTCGGCCATGGCCTTGGCCTCGTCGCGTGTCATCTTCTCCAGCGATCCGGTGAAGACTACGACCTTGCCGGCAACAGGGCTTTCCTGAACCTCGAACACCTCGTCTTCGATGGTCATCGCTTCCAGCAGCGCATCAAGCACCTGCTCATTGTGCGCTTCACCGAAGAACTGGATGAGCGATACGGCAACCGTTTCACCGATCCCGTCGATACCGACCAGTTCTTCCCGCGCCTCGGCATCGCCGGCTGCGGCTTGCCGCATGGCTGCCCGGAAGACAGCAAAATTCTGATAGTGACGGGCAAGCGTACGCGCCGTTGTCTCACCGACATGGCGTGCGCCCAGGGCAAACAGAAAGCGGGAGAATGCGACCGAGCGGCGCTCATCGATGGCGGACCAAAGATTGGCGACGGAGGTCTCGCCCCAGCCATCCCTGTCTTTCAGCTTCTTCAGCGAGCGCGCATCGCGCGTTTCCAGCGTGAAAATGTCAGCCGCATTGGCGATGCGACCGTCCTCGTAAAAGGCTTCGATCTGCTTGTCGCCGAGCCCATCAATGTCGAGCGCATTGCGAGACACGAAATGCTTCAACCGTTCGACGGCTTGCGCCGGACAGATGAGCCCGCCCGTGCAGCGGGTGACGCTGTCCGGTTTGCCCTTGGCATCAACCTCGCGAAGCGCATCACTGCCGCAGGCCGGGCAAACAGTCGGAAAAGCAAAGGGCACGCTATCGGCAGCCCTTTTGTCCATCACCACATCAACGATCTGCGGGATCACATCCCCTGCCCGCTGAACGATGACAGTGTCACCAACACGGATGTCCCGTCCTTCGCGGATGGGCAATCCGTCATTTCCGATGCCGGCAATGTAATCGGCATTGTGCAAGGTCGCATTAGAGACAACGACGCCGCCAACCGTTACCGGATGCAGCTTGGCAACCGGCGTCAGCGCCCCGGTGCGCCCGACCTGAATGTCGATATCCTCCAGCACCGTGAACGCCTGTTCGGCGGGGAACTTGTGCGCGATGGCCCAACGTGGGGATCGCGAGACGAAGCCAAGCCGCTCCTGATAATCGAGCCGATCAACCTTGTAGACGACGCCATCAATGTCGTAGCCGAGCTCCGCTCGCTTCAGCGCGATACTGTCATAAACAGCAATCAGCTCGTCGGGCGATTGGCACAGCGCCATCAAAGGATTGATACTGAAGCCAAATCCGGCCAAGCGTTCCACCGCCTCCATCTGGGTGTTGGCCAAAGGCTGGGAAAGCTCCCCCCAGGCATAGGCGAAGAATTCCAGCGGGCGAGACCGTGTGATCTCAGGATCGAGCTGGCGCAGGGATCCGGCAGCCGCGTTACGCGGATTGGCGAAGACCTTGCCGCCAGCCTCTTCCATGCGCTGGTTGAGCGCCGCGAACTCCTTGGCGGCCATGTAGACCTCACCACGCACCTCCACAACGTCCGGGGCCGGACCAGACAATGTGTGTGGAATGGACGCAATGGTGCGGGCATTGCGGGTCACGTCCTCGCCCACCGCGCCATCGCCGCGCGTTGCAGCGGTGACAAGTTCGCCGCCCTCATAGCGAAGCGAAAGGGATAGACCGTCAATTTTGGGCTCGGCGGTCATCGCCGGCGCTGCATCAAGCCTTAGGAAGCGCGCAATCCGGGCGCCGAACTCGCGCACGTCATCGGCGTTGAAGGCATTGTCGAGCGACAGCATCGCCCGTGCGTGCGTGACCTTGGCAAATTTCTCCGACGGCGCGCTGCCCACTTTCTTAGAGGGGCTATCGCCAAGGACCAGATCGGGGAAACGTTCTTCGATGGCAAGGTTGCGAGCTTTCAGCGCGTCGTAGGCAGCGTCCGAGATCACTGGCGCGTCTTCGCCATGATAGGCAGCATCGTGCGCTGCCATTTCGGCCGCCAGCGCCTCCAGTTCCTTCTTCGCCTGGCGCTCGGTGAGTTGATCGACCGGTGCGTCCCGTAACACGCTCACACCCGTTCCCCCTGCAAGAGGCGTCCGGCCGCAGCCCGCGCCTCTTCGGTAATCGTCGCGCCCGAGAGCATGCGCGCAACCTCTTCCAAACGCCCATCCTCGTTGAGGCGTTCAACCTCGGTGCGGGTCTCATCGGCCTGGATGGCCTTGGCGATGGAAAGATGCCCATGCGCGCGGGCAGCCACCTGAGGCGCATGCGTGACCGACAGCACCTGCACGGTCTCCGCAAGCCGAGCGAGCCGTTTGCCGATGGCCTCCGCGACAGCACCGCCTGCCCCTGTGTCGATCTCGTCAAACACCAGCGTCGGCGCTGAGCCTTTGTCGGCGAGCACAACTTTCAAAGCCAAGAGAAAACGGGAAAGCTCACCGCCCGATGCGACCTTCATCATCGGTCCGGCCTTGGTGCCGGGGTTGGTCTGAACCTCGAAGGCAACACTGTCGAAGCCGTTGGCACCGCGCGTCTCGCGATCCGTCACAAGAGCTGGCCGGAATCGTGCCTGCCCTAGTTTCAGGTCCGGGAGTTCTGCCTCAACCGCCTTGCTCAAATGCTCAGCAGCGCTGTGCCGCGCCTCGGAAAGTTGCCCCGCGAGTGCATCATAGGCCGCTTCGGCTTCGCGCACCGCCTTCTCCAAGGCCGCACTTCGGTCGGCCGCCTGATCGAGAGCATCCAGTTGATCGGCGAGTTCCGCCGCTTTGTCGGGCAAGGCATCGCATGTCACCTGGAACTTGCGCGCTGCCGCCCGAAGGGAAAACAACCGCTCCTCCGTTGCATTGAGATCTTCAGGATCGAACTCAATGCTCTGAAGCGCGCGGTCCACTTCCATCGACGCATCGCCAAGCGCATCCAACGTACGCCCCAGCGCCTCAATGATTGGGCCGAGCAATGCTTCGCTGTCCGGTCCCTTGCGTTCCAAGCGGCGCATCAACGCCGCCAGAACAGGTGCCGGAGATGCAGCGCCCGACACGGCCTCGTGTGCTTCGTGGACGTCAGCAGCGACCTTTTCAGCCTGCATCATCAGCGTGCGCTTTTCAGCCAACGCATCTTCTTCGCCAGGTTCCGGCGAAAGCGTCGTCAACTCGTCGACACTGGCGCGCAGATAATCGGCCTCGCGCGCGACTTCGGCGAGTTTCGCGGCATGGTCATCGCGAGCCTTGATCGCAGACTGAAGAGCCTCATGCGCACGGGAAACGTCGACAGCCAAGCCCGTCAGACCGCCATATGCATCAAGCAAGAGGCGGTGATGAGCAGGATCCACAAGCGCCCGATCATCGTGCTGTCCGTGGATCTCCACCAGCGACGACCCGATGGACCGCAACAAACCGACAGAAACCGGCTGATCGTTCAGGAAACCCTTGGCACGCCCATCAGCGCCCTGCGTACGGCGGATGATGAGTTCGCCGTCAGGTTCAAGCCCGGCCTCTTCCAAGGCAGCGAGCGCCGGATGGTCCTTTTCCAGATCAAAGACGGCCTGAACCTGACCGCTCTTGGCCCCGACCCGAACCAAGCTGGCATCGCCGCGCGCGCCGAGCGCCAGAGCTAAGGCATCAAGGAGGATTGATTTACCGGCCCCCGTTTCGCCCGTCAGCACGGTCATCCCGGCATCAAGGTCGAGGTCCAGTCGCTCAATCAGCACTATGTCGCGAACAGAAAGGCGCGTCAGCATGGCCAGGGGCTCTGCGTCACGATCTGGCGCGTTGCAAGACGCGCAGCGATTCGCAGATGTTTCCAGTTCAGATCGGGAAACGAAGATGGGTCAGGAAGCGCGACCGGTAAAGCCTTCAAACGCGCGGCTGATCCACGAATTGGCGTTTTCCTGAGGCTCAAGTCCGCCGGATTGCAAGAGCTGATAGGAACGCACATACCATTCGGAATCTGGGAAATTGTGGCCGAGCACGGCTGCTGCGGTCTGTGCTTCGGGCACAACGCCCATCGACATATAGCTTTCAACCACCCGGTGCAGCGCTTCTTCAACATGGCGAGTCGTCTGGAATTCTTCGATCACCACGCGGAAGCGATTGATAGCAGCAACATAGTTGCGACGGTCGAGATAGAAGCGACCAACGCGCATTTCCGAACCAGCAAGTTGATCGAAGGCGAACCGGATTTGCTGTTGCGCAGAACTGACATACTCCGACTCAGGATAGATCCGGATCAGGTCACGAAAGGCTTCGATGGCCCGCCGCGTCTCTTGTTGATCGCGAGCAACGTCGGGAATCTGGTTGTAGTAGGATTGCGCAACGATAAACTGGGCATAGGCCGCGTCTTCACCGCTTGGATGCAATGTCACATAGCGGCGACCAGCCGTCACAGCTTCCGGATATCGACCTGCCGAGAAGTTGGAAAAGGCACCCAGCACCAAAGCTCGCTTAGCATACTCTGAGTAAGGGTGTATCTCTTCAAGCTCTTCAAATAGGTCAGAAGCTGTGCGGTAGTCACCCGACTCCATGATGGCGAGCGCTTCGTTGAACATCACTGCCGGAGGGCGTGTATCGTCAACGAAATCGGTCGTATCGGCAACATCGGTCGACGCGCAGCCAGCCAAGACCAAACCGGTCAGGGCAACAATCGTCAAGCTCTTTGAAGAAGTGCGCCCGAGGGCAGCCAATCGGTCAATCATGACGCTCAAAACACCATACCTGATCACGTCAACCCTTTCCGTGGGCGCCAAGAACGTTGGTTGCGCTCTCGTTTGGCCCGGATAAAAGCCGGAAAGGGCCTCTATCACGAAATCTCTTTTCTGCCACCCCACCCCGGTCGTCGAACCTTGGCCGTCAGCACGAATGACTGCCATGCCCTTGAACTGGGCCGATGGCAAAAGCAAGGCAAGGGGAAGGAACGAAGAGGTTTAGTTCGTTTCCGGTCGCAGTGTAGCCGCTTCCAACCGCACGCTCACCTCGTCCACGGGACGTTCGCTGCGTGTCAGATCATTGGAGGCGCTGTCGTCAACAATCTCGTAGTTGCTTGGATCAGCAAAAAGCGCCTGCATCATCGTGAAGTTGAGACGGTGACCACCTTTATGGGAACGATAGCAGCCCTCAATCGGCATACCCGCCAACGCCAGATCGCCGATGGCATCCAAAACCTTATGACGAACAAACTCATCGACCCAACGCGAGCCTTCGGGGTTCACGATACCATTGTCGCCAAGGACCACGGCGTTCTCAAGCGACGAGCCAAGCGCAAAATTGTTGGCCCAAAGCTGCTCGACGTCTTTCAGAAAACCAAAGGTTCGTGCACGCGAGATATCCTTGCGGAAGCCGTCAGCGCACATGTCAAAATGAATCGCCTGATGCCCGATGCTGTCATGGTCGTAGTCAATGCTGACTTCGAAACGGCAACCTTCATGCGGGCGCAGTTCACCGAACGCATCTCCTGCTTCAACACGCACAGGTTTCAGGATGCGAAGCACCTTACGACGCTTCCTCTGGACAGTCAGGCCAACACTGTCGATCGCATCGATAAACGCCGAGGATGAACCATCCATGATCGGCACTTCAGGGCCATCGACCTCAATCAGTGCGTTGTCGACGCCAAGCGCACGCAGTGCGGCGAGCAAATGTTCAACGGTTGAAACGTAGGCGCCCTTGGGATCACCGAGCACAGTGCAGAGCGCTGTCGCCGAAATGCTCGACCAATCCGCCTTAATTTCGACATCCCGCGAGCCTTCCATCGCAACGCGCTGGAAGATGATTCCCGTATCTTCGTCTGAAGGGTAAATCGTCAGAGTGGCGGCAGCGCCGCTGTGAACACCTATGCCTGAAAGCGAGACAATATCCGCAACCGTCGCCTGATACTCTGAACGATTGGCCATACGGTGCATTCCCCCAGCTTAGTCCACGCCAGGTAACGCCCGGCGTATTTGGGTGCCGAAAAACCTTCACGCACCCGATGTTCACAAGGATGTCACGTTCTTTCGTGCGGTTATCCAGCACGCGCCCAAGACGACAATGGTCTTAATTCGTCAGCGGCGACACCATCGAGACCCTACCCGCGGCGATGCCTGGACCAAAATCACGCTTTCTTACCGTGTGTTACGGTTTTTGAAACATGGCGCTAAGAAATAACTAACTGTAAAATATGAAGAAATTATTGGGCGCCAATGGGCGGCTCAATCCGCCCACTGGCAATGTTTCAGACTGTTACAGACCGTTAACCACTCTTCCTGCGCAAAAAGGCGGGAATCTCCATGGCTTCTTCCTCAGCTTGGCGCTGAGTCGGCTGGGCGGTTGGGTTCGAACGCCCCAAACCATCATAAGCCGAAGGTACCTGTGCAGGTTCAGAATGCGCAGGGCGGTGCTGCGGCGTTGGCACGGGCTGGGCCGCGGCGGTAGAAGCAGCAGGGGTATCATCCTCTCTGCGGGTCATACCGACATGCGCGAGCTTCCGCAGAAGGCCAAGGGCACCTTTTTCACCCTCTTCAGCACCAGCAGCTGCCTTGTGGCGCATTTCATCCTGCGCAATGGCCGGAAACTCTTCAACCTTGGGCATGCGCGGCTGCGTGGCACGGCTGCGTGCCATCCCGGGCCGGCTCATAACAGGACGCTCCGGCACTTCCTGAGCAGGCGTGTCCATTACTGCCTCTTCTGGGTCTTCCTCCTCAAAAAGATCCGGCACCGGCGTAAACGGCGCAATAGAGACAGCCTGATCATTGGCAGCGTGAGTGGGCTGCTCAATCGGAGCCTGGTCATGCTGCAGGGCCAGTTCCCGCTCGATGCGCTCGATGCGAGCAGCTGGTGTTTCGCTGTCGTCGCTCGCCGTCGCGCCGGCCACAGCAGCTTCTGCTGCTCGCTCAATGGCTGCAGGATCGGCCGGCATCGGAGCCGGTTCTGAGTTGGCCACAACCTGCTCTGCATCAGCACGCGGGGCGGGTTGAACGATGGGGCGGCCAACAGTCGGCACGCTGGTCGCGTTCTGTGGCGTGTTCAGGCCAATAACTTCCTGATCAACGCCCGTTGCCACGACCGACACCCGGATCATGCCTTCCAGGCTCTCATCGAAGGTAGCACCCAGAATAATGAGCGCATCCTGATCCACCTCTTCACGGATGCGGGTCGCAGCCTCATCGACTTCGAAAAGACGCATGTCCTTGCCGCCGGTGATGGAGATGAGCAGACCCTTGGCACCAAGCATCGACACATCATCAAGCAGCGGATTGGCAATCGCGGCCTCAGCGGCCTGAAGGGCACGCTTGTCCCCTGACGCTTCGCCGGTACCCATCATAGCCTTGCCCATACCGCGCATGATTGATCGCACATCGGCAAAATCGAGATTGATAAGGCCGTCCTTGACCATCAGATCGGTGATGCAGGCAACGCCGGAGAACAGCACCTGATCAGCCATCGCAAAGGCATCGGAGAACGTTGTGTTCTCATTGGCGATCCGGAACAGGTTCTGGTTGGGAATGCAGATCAGTGTGTCAACTTCCTGCTGAAGGTCGGTAATGCCGGTATCGGCAATGCGCATGCGCTGCCGACCTTCAAAATGGAAGGGTTTGGTGACAACACCAACGGTCAAGATGCCAAGCTCTCTTGCGGCCCGGGCAACCACAGGGGCAGCGCCTGTTCCCGTACCCCCGCCGAGACCGGCCGTGATGAACGCCATGTGCGCACCGTTGAGATGATCGGTTATCTCGTCGATCACCTCCTCAGCGGCGGCCCGTCCGATCTCCGGATTGGCGCCGGCGCCAAGACCCTCGGTTACGGCAACGCCCATCTGGACGATACGCTTGGCCTTGGAATTGGTCAGCGCCTGCGCGTCGGTGTTGGCCACGATGAACTCCACGCCTTCAAGGCCGGATTCGATCATGTTGTTGACGGCATTGCCGCCAGCACCGCCGCACCCGAAGACGACGATTTTTGGCTTGAGCTCGTGGATATCGGGAGCTTCCAACTGAATAGGCATAGGACCCTCTCTCATTCTTCCTTGAACGCGCTGCACACTGGGAAGGGTGGTGGAGACAGCACTGGTGGTTTGGGGCGGTTGGGGGTTGGGATTGGGAGATAAGCGGTCGGTCCGGAGGACCGGAGCGTTCGACCAACCGAAAAACGATTGGCTGTCACACACCAAAACGGCGTTTGACCACGACCTAAAGCGAGCTCGTCAGCCATTGGCGTACCTTTCCGAAATAGCCTCCGGTCCCCGTCTGGCGGACCTGGAAGCTGTGGCTGGCAAATGTCTCGCGCGGCACGGTGCGCACGCATTGTGGATAGATGAGAAGACCGGTGGCTGCGGCAAAGGCGGGGCCAGTGCCGGCTTCCGGCAGGCCATCAACGCCAATCGGGCGGCCAAGGCGCACATTGCGCGACAGGATGCGCCGTGCCAATTCCACCATGCCGCTCATCTGGCTACCGCCGCCGGTGATCACCAGACGCTTGGCGGCAAGGCCGGAAAATCCACTGGCTGCGAGCCGGTCGCGGGTCATTTCCAAAATCTCTTCAAGGCGCGGCCGGATGATCCGGGTCAAGGCGCCACGCGGTACCGGCTGACCGCCTTCATGACCGTCTTCGTTGACCGGGGGAATGGTCAGGATATCGCTGTCATCGGCAGGGCTGGGAAGCGCCGACCCGTGCAGGGTTTTCAACCGCTCAGCCTCTTCAACGCGGGTCGACAGCCCACGCGCCAGATCCATGGTGATGTGATGACCGCCAAGCGGCACCACATCGGCGTGCACAAACTCCCCATCATAGAAAACGCCGATAGACGTGGTGCCGGCACCGATATCGACGCACACCGTTCCAAGTTCCATCTCATCATCGACAAGCGCGGCCAACCCAGCAGCATGGGCGGCGGGCACATAGCCCTCCACTTCCAGATGGGCGGCGTTGATGCATTGTTCCAGATTGCGCAACGGACCGGTATCGGCCGTCACCAGATGCATATCGACGCCAAGATGCGCGCCGAACATCCCGCGAGGATCGGCAATGCCACGATCACCATCAAGTGCGAACCCAATTGGCATGGAGTGCAGGATGGACCGGCCTGGCTCAACTGCATGATCACTGCCCGCCTTCAGCACCCTGGCGATATCACGCTCAGTGACGGCATGCCCGGCAAGCGCAACCGAGGCGGATAGCGTCTCCGAGCCAATACGCCCGGCAGTCAGCGAAACAATGATGGTATCAAGCGTTACGCCGGCCATACGCTCGGCCTGATGAACCGCCTGGCGGATGCCCTCTTCGGCCTTTTCCAGATCAATCACATAGCCGGATTTCATGCCCTTGGAACGGTAGTTTCCAAAACCCAGCACTTCGGCATGGTGCGTGCGTCCTCGCTGCCCGTAGCCAGGCTCGCAAGGTTTCAGACGGGCAATCATGCAAGTGGTTTTGGCGCTGCCAATGTCCAGGACGGAAACGATGACCGACTTGCGCTGCGGCAGCGGGCTCGGCCCCAGAAACTCTTGCGGACGGCGGGTTGGTGATGGTGCCATCAGGCCCCTCCCCGCGCTTGCCGATCAGCGGCAAGATCGCTGTCCATGGCCTCAATTGCATCATCGGTCAGGCGAACAACCAAACGCTCGGCCTGGCGCATATCGACGACGGCAATCGACCGGTCGAGCAGCGCATAGCGCCGCATCAGCGATTCCAGCTCGGCCAAAGCTGCATCCACGCCCTCTTCCGGCAGATGCACCTGAACGTCCTGCGCCATGTGCAGCGTCCAACGACGCAAACCAACACGCTCAAGAGCCACCGTTTCAGACAGCACGAACGGACGGTCGGCAAGTTGAGCAAAAAAAGCGCCAGCCTCCTGCGGCGACCCTTCTCCCACAACGAGAGGCAAGGCGGCATGCGCGGAACCGATCTCATCGGTGATTTCTTCGCCCTCGACCGTCACCAGATGAATCCGGCCACGCTGAAGCATGCGCGCGAAAGGTGCGTGCTCTTCAATGTCGACAAGCAGCGTGTCGGGATAGACCCGGCGCACCGAAGCTTCTTTCACCCAGGGAAGAGCGAGCACCCGATCACGCGCCGCCTCAATGTCAAAACCCAAAAGCGAAGTGGTCGGCGTCACCGAGAGATAGTCCAGAACATCGCCTTCGCGCGTGTCGCGGATGCCTTCAATAGTGATGTCGCCAACGGCAAAGCCACCGACAGCAGCCACCGAACCGACAGCTGAAGCGACTACGTAGCGCTCATCAACCATCCGGTCGCTGAAAGAGAACCCAAAAACGATGACAGGGATCAGCACGCCACCAAACAGCAGCGCATTGGGATGATGAACGCGCGAGAGTTGCAGCGCACACGCATCCATCGTGCGCAAAATGCGGCGAGTTGGCAGTCCGAGGCGACGAGCAAAGGCGCTTAGCGATGGCATGAGGCGTCCTCCACCATCCATGTCACCAGCTCTTGGAAAGAATGCCCCGCATGCTCGGCGATTTCAGGCACCAGAGAGGTCGGCGTCATGCCCGGCTGCGTGTTGACCTCAAGGCAGATCAGCTCGCCCGTGCCCATCGCGCGATCATCAAAGCGGAAATCAGCGCGTGTGACACCCCGGCAACCAAGCGACTGATGCGCCGCCAGCGAATAGCTTTGGATCTTGGAGTAGACGTCGGCGGGGATTTCCGCCGGCAGAACGTGCTTCGATCCGCCTTCGCGGTATTTGGAATCATAATCGTAGAAGGCCTGGCCCTGCGGGACGATCTCAATGATCCCAAGCGCCACATCTCCCATGACGGCGCAGGTCAGCTCACGGCCAGCCACATAGTGCTCCGCCATCAGCTGATCGCCATAGGGCCAATCATCACGGTAGAGCTCCTGCGGCGGGTGCTGCATGTCTTCTGACACGATAAGGACGCCGAAGGACGAGCCTTCTGCGACCGGCTTGATGACATAGGGTGGCTTCATCACATGCTTGCGCGCCGCCTCATCGCGCGACGTCAAAACATGTTTGGCGACCGGCACACCAGCAGCGGCCATCACGACCTTGGCGCGATCCTTGTTCATGGCGAGCGCAGACGCGAGCACGCCTGAGTGCGTATAGGGGATGCTTAGCACCTCCAGGACACCCTGGATCGTGCCGTCCTCGCCATCAGGACCATGCAAAGCATTAAAAGCGACATCGGGTTTCAGATCGGCAAGTTTTTGCGCGACGGACCGGTCGACATCGACGCTAACAACGTCGAAGCCGACACGCGCCAATGCCTCAGCGCATGCCCTGCCCGTCGACAGACTGACTGGTCGCTCAGACGACCAGCCGCCCATCAGGACGGCAACCTGTGTGTTACCGTGCGCCATAAACGCGCTTGAATCCCGTTCCCATGGTCCAAAACGGACCTCCACAGGTGCAAGCTAGGACGCAGTTCGTAAGAAATCCTTAACCGGGTTTTTCAAGGCCCGTTTTACGTTTACGCGCAGATCACGAAGGATTTCAGGGCTGAAAGGTTACCACCTCGTGGCCATCGGTAAACGTTCCGACGCGTTTGACCTCCCAATCAAGGAGGGTACCGGAATGCTCAAAAACTCGCTGGCGGACCGTCTCGCCGAGCATCTCAAGATCGTAAGCGGTAGCCTCGCCGGTGTTCATCATGAAGTTGCAATGCATAGAGGACATCTGCGCACCGCCGACCTGAAACCCTCGAAGGCCCGCAGCATCGATCACCTTCCAGGCAGAACCACCTGGCGGGTTCTTAAAGGTTGAACCGGAGGTGCGCTCTTTGATCGGCTGGTTCTCTTCGCGGTGCTTTTGAACCGCCTCCATCGCTTCGTCGATTTCTTCTTGGGGCGCCGGCACGCCTTCAAAAAGAGCGGAGACAAAGATGAGGTCAGCGGATGCTTGGGATTTTCGGTAGCTGAAACCCATGTCCTCGTGGGAAAGCGTCACCAACTCGCCTGCGCGGGTGACAGCGTCCACAGAAACCACGCGGTTGGTGGTTTCAACACCGTTGGCGCCAGCATTCATGCGCAAAGCGCCGCCAACCGAACCCGGGATACCGTGGAAGAAGTGAAAGCCGCCTAGTCCAGCTTCACGCGCCAGCGCGGCCAATCTGCGGTCGGCCATCCCCGTGCCCGCACGGATGCGCGGGCTACCGGCCTCAACCTGCCCCTCATTGAAGGGCCGCGAGGCAAGCCGGATGACCACGCCCCTCCGCCCGCCATCGCGAATGCGCGAATTGGAAGCAAGGCCCATGCCATGCACGGGCACATCGCCGGGCAGCAGCTTCAGGAATGCCTGAAGGTCGGCAACATCGGCGGGCACAAAGTAAAGCTCCGCCGGCCCGCCCACCCGAAACCAGGTGTAGGTCTTAAGCGGCTGATTGGCTTTCAGCTTCCCACGCACGGCATCCACGCCTGGACCGAGGCGTGCCAAAAGCGCCTCGCCATCCAATGCAGCTGTCATGACAGATCCTTTAATTGATCCGGCAACGCATTGGCCCACTGCGTGATCGATCCGGCACCCAGGCACACAACGCTGTCGCCTTCCTCAGCAATGGCTGCGACCCGGGCAGGTAGATGCTCAGGCCCATCGAAAGTCTCTGCATGGCGGTGCCCATGCGCGCGAATGCCGTCAACCAGGTCGCTGTGCGATGCGCCATCAATTGGCGTTTCGCCAGCCGCATAGACAGGCGCGATGAGTACGCAATCAGCGTCGTTAAAGCAGGCGGAGAATTGATCGAACAGGCTGTGCAGGCGCGTGAAGCGATGCGGCTGCATAACGGCGATCACTTTACCCTTCGTCGCTGTGCGCGCAGCCTTCAGGACGGCGGAAATCTCCACCGGGTGATGGCCATAATCATCATAGATATCGACCCCCTGCCAGGTGCCGGTGTGGGTGAAACGGCGCTTGACGCCCGAAAATCGGGCAAGCCCCTCGCGGATCGCATCCGCCGACATGCCCAGATGATGCGCTACTGCGATACCCGCCGTCGCATTGAGAAGGTTGTGCAGCCCCGGCATCGGCAGCGCCAACCCATCAATCCGATCAAGCTCGTTCGAGCCCCGCCGGCGCAGTTCCACCGCAAAGCGCGAAACGGGGCCCTCCATCACCAAATCGACGGCCCGTACATCGGCCTGCGGGTTCTGGCCATAGGTGATGACGCGACGATCTTCGATCCGGCCGATCAGGCTCTGCACCTCTGGATGATCGAGGCACATGACCGCAAACCCATAGAACGGAACGTTCTCAACGAACTGATGGAATGCGGCACGCACCCCATCGAAATCGCCGTAATGGTCCAGATGCTCCGCATCAATGTTGGTCACGACAGCCACGTCCGCTGGTAGTTTGACGAAGGTGCCATCGGACTCATCGGCCTCCACCACCATCCACTCGCCTTCGCCCAGCCGCGCATTGGTGCCATAGGCGTTGATGATGCCGCCATTGATAACGGTTGGGTCCATCCCACCGGCATCCAAAAGCGTGGCAACGATGGAGGTCGTTGTCGTTTTACCGTGCGTGCCGCCGATCGCGATGGCCGACTTCAGCCGCATCAGTTCGGCCAGCATTTCGGCGCGCCGCACCACAGGAATGGACCGCGCCCGCGCTTCAATCAGCTCCGGGTTGTCAGGTTTTATCGCCGAGGAAACGACCAGCACTTCCGCTTCACCCAAATTGTCGCCGCTATGCCCGACAGCAACCTTGATCCCCATGGCGCGCAAGCGCTGGACATTCGCATTGTCGGCAATGTCCGACCCCTGAACCGTGTAGCCAAGCGTGTTCAACACCTCAGCAATGCCCGACATGCCGATGCCGCCAATGCCGACGAAATGCACCGGGCCAAGCTCGCGCGGTAGTGTCATGGAAGGTCCTTTCTCCCCGGCACCAGGGCCTTACGCGCCCGTCGCCTCGACCTCGACGGCAAGTTGCTCGACCGCTTCCGGCCGGCCCGCACGCTTGGAAGCGCGCGCCATGCGCTCCAACTCATCGGACTTGGGGTCCATCAGGCGCGCCAAGAGTTGGGAAAGCCGCACCGGTCCAATGTTCTTCTGTAAGGTGACGACGGCGCCACCGGCTTGTTCAAGCCGCGCACCATTCTTCGCCTGAGCCTGGTCAACCGCGTGCGGATAGGGAACCAGCACCGCCGGCCGGCCCATCGCCGAAAGCTCGGCAACCGTCGATGCGCCAGAACGGGCCACGACCAAATGCGCCTTTGCCATGCGCTCTGGCATGTCGACAAAAAACGAGCCCAGATCATGGGCAACGCCAATGGCCTCATAAGCCTCGCGCACTCGAACAATATCTTCTGGCCGGCATTGCTGGGTAACGCGAATGCGCTTGCGCGCCTCCTCGCCAAACTGTTCCAGCGCGCCCGGCACAAGGTCAGCGAAAACGCGCGCGCCCTGGCTGCCGCCAAAGACCAAAAGCTCAAACGGTTTATCAGGCTTGACCTTAGTGTAGGGTGCCCGTGCCACCGCCAGAACCTTGGCGCGCACCGGGTTTCCAGTGTGAACGATGATGGCGTTGGAAGCGCTTGGAATCCCGTCGGTGCTGTCAAAACTTGTCGCGATCAGCTTTGCACTGGTCGCCATGGCGGCATTCGCGCGGCCAAGCACCGCGTTTTGCTCATGCAGAATGATCGGCACACCACGCAGCTTGGCTGCCATCAGAGGGGGCAAAGTTGGGTACCCGCCAAACCCGACAATCGCAGCTGGCTTGGCGCGGCCCATAACGCCGAACGCCTTCATCACGCCACGCGCGATGGTCCAGGCGCTCGGAATGGCCTTCAGAGGCTGACGGGTCGAGAAAGTTGCTGACGGAACGATGTGAGTCTTCCGTGCCGGAAAGGACACACCGTAGGTTTCAGCGCGTTCGTCCGTCATCAAATCGACCGTGTGACCACGCCGCTGAAGGGCTTCGCTTAGTGCCTGCGCGGGAAAAAGATGGCCACCGGTGCCACCGGCGCACAGAAGGAAATGGGCCATGGACCGCCTTTGCGTCCGTTGGAAGGAAGACGCCGCCTATCCGAACCCTTGGCCAGGGTGGTCAGCCGCGTTGCATGCTCCAGCGCCAGGGATGGACCGCGCCGCGCCCGGCATTCGATCCGCGAGCTTGCCGGCCTCGGCCTCTTTGGCGCGTGAGCCCCAGAAGAATGCCGGTCGTCAGCCCTACCGAGAGCAGCGATGATCCCCCATAGGAGAGGAACGGCAGTGTCATGCCCTTGGCGGGCAGAAGTTGCAAGTTCACACCCATATTGATCGCCGCCTGCATCGCGATTAGCGCCACCAGACCCACAATCGCATACTGAGCAAACAGGCTCTCATGGCGGAAGGCTGCTTTGAGACAGCGGGAGAACAGGAACAGATAAAGCCCGGCAACGATCAGGCACATCACGATGCCGAACTCTTCAGCCATAACGGCGAAAAGAAAGTCAGTGTGACTGTCGGGCAAATGCTCTTTGACGACGCCCTCACCCGGCCCCCGGCCAAGCCATCCTCCTTCCACGAAGGATTCGATTGCCCGGTCGGTCTGGTGGTTGTCACCGCTCTCAGGATTGAGGAACCGGTCGATCCGGCTCGTTACATGCGGGATGAAAAGATAAGCGGCCATCAGACCACCGATGGCGACCGAGCCGAGCGCGGCAATCCACAGCCAGCTCATGCCGGAGAGGAAGAACAGGCAGCCCCACACGGCAGTTATCAGCATGGTCTGCCCAATATCCGGTTGTGCAACCAAGATGGTAGCGGTGACGAGGAACAGAAACAGGGCGAAAAGGTTGGCGTGGAGTTCCGGTCGTTTGGCGTGCTCGGCGAACAGCCAGGCCGACACGACAACAAGCGCCGGCTTCACCAGCTCAGAAGGCTGCATCTGGAAAAAACCAAGATCGATCCAGCGTCGCGCACCCTTCACCTCAGCGCCAAAAGCAAGCGCGGCCAGCATGCCCAGAACCGCAAGCGCAAAAGCAGCTAGCCCCACCCGCACCAGGGTGCGTGGATCAAGCATGGAAGTTCCGACGATCAGCGCGATGGTCGGAATCAGAAAAATTAGATGCTTCTGGACGAAGAAAAACTCGTTCGCCAGCCCCAGATCGCGGGCAATCGGCGGACTTGCCGCGAACGACATCACGACGCCGATGACCAGGAGTACAAGCACTGTGAGAAGCGCAACCTTGTCGACGGTCCACCACCAGTCGGCAAGAGGCGATCGATCGGCACGGGTCAAACGCATGAACGCTACTCTAAGAACTAAAGCGCGCCGCCCTCTGCCTCCTCGATAAAGGCATGCACGGCCCGCTTGAACGCATCGCCCCGTGCTTCAAAGGAGGAAAACTGGTCCCACGAAGCACAGGCCGGAGATAAAAGAACGGTCGCGCCTTCCAGCCCGTCCGCCAGCGCATCCTTGGCCGCCAAGGCGACCGCCCCCGCAACCGTCTCGGCCCGAACGAATGGCACCTCGCCATCCAGCGTTTGGGCAAAACGATCCTGCGCTTCTCCGACAAGATAAGCTTTGACGATTTGCGGAAAGAAACCGTTAAGCGGATCGATTCCGTCGCTTTTGTCGCGCCCGCCGACGATCCAGTAGATGCGTTCGAAGGACCCGAGCGCCCGTGCAGCGGCATCGGCGTTGGTGGCCTTAGAATCGTTGACAAACGCAACGCCCTGGTGCCGCGCTACTGGCTCCATGCGATGGGCAAGCCCGGGAAAAGAGCGAATGGCCTCGCCCAACCGTTCAGGATCTTGTCCCAAAGCGACCAGAGCAGCGACAACCGCACAGACATTTTGCGCATTGTGAGCGCCGCGCAGGCTGGCCACGCCACCCAGATCGAACAGAAGCTCGCCAGCACCGTCAGCTGCCAGCCAAATGGCCGTCCCATCAGCATAGACACCGTCGGAGACAGTCCGGCAGACGCTGATGCGTTTAACGTGGTGACCGTCGCGCTCAAGCTCATCGGCCATCAAAGCCGACAGCCTGTCATCAATGCCCACAACCGCAGTACCGGACGCCTGGACGAGGCGTTTCTTTACAGCGGCATAGTTTTCCATGCTGCCATGGCGATCGAGATGATCTTCGGACAGGTTGAGATGCACGCCAACCGTCGGCGCCAAATGCCGCGCAAGGTCAATCTGGTAAGAGGAACACTCGATGACATAGTGCCGGCCGGCCGCAAACATGGGCAAATCAAGCACCGGAACACCGATGTTCCCACCCATCGCGGTATCGACGCCAAGCGCCGCAAGGGCGTGGGCTGCCAGTGCCGTGGTCGTTGACTTGCCGTTGGTGCCTGTGATCGCGAGCACCGGCGCGCTCGGTCGATGGTTTGCGCGTTCCTGAAAGAACAGATCAATGTCGCCAGTAATCGGAACACCGGCATCCCTAGCCTTGGCAACACTCCAATGCGGCTTGGGATGGGTCAACGGCACACCTGGGGCTAGCACGAGTGCCGAGAAATCATCCCAACTCTCTTTGGACAGGTCGAGCAAGGTGACGCCAGCCTCTTCGGCTTTACCCCTCGCGGCCTCGCCGTCATCCCAGCCAACCACCTCGGCCCCGGCCTCTGTGAGAGCCTGAACCGTAACAAGGCCGGACCCGGCAAGGCCGACAACGGCAACCTTGCGCCCAGCAAGCGTTGAAACAGGGATCATCGCAGCTTCAGTGTCGAAAGCCCGGCGAGCGCCAGAATGAAGGCGATAATCCAAAAGCGGATCACAACTTGCGGCTCTGTCCAGCCCAGCTGCTCAAAATGGTGGTGGATCGGCGCCATGCGAAACACCCGCTTACCGGTGAGCTTAAACGACGTCACCTGTATGATCACCGACAGTGCTTCGAGCACAAACAACCCACCGACAATGGCCAGCACGATCTCATGCTTGGTTGCCACCGCGATGGTGCCGAGCATTCCGCCCAGCGCGAGCGATCCGGTGTCGCCCATGAAGATTTGGGCCGGCGGGGCGTTGAACCACAAGAAGCCGAGAGACGCGCCAATGACAGCACCGCACAGAACGGCAAGTTCACCGGTGCCCGGCGTGAAATGGATCTGCAGATAGCCTGAGAAGATTGCGTTACCGGCCAGATAGGCAATCAGGCCGAAGGTCGCCGCCGCAATCATCACCGGCACGATGGCAAGGCCGTCCAGCCCGTCGGTGAGGTTCACAGCATTGCCAGCGCCGACAATCACAACCGCGCCAAACAGAATGAAGAACCAGCCGAGATTGACGAAGAGGTCTTTGAAGAACGGGAAGGTCAGCTGGTTGGCAAGTTCCGGCGTTGAAACCTCCGACAGGACGAACACCGCCGCCCCGGCAATAACCGCTTCCACGGCAAGCCGCGCTTTGCCCGAAAACCCCTTGTGGGATTGTTTGGTGACCTTCAGATAGTCGTCGTAAAAGCCGATGGCGCCAAAGCCGACGGTTACGGCCAACACCGTCCAGACCAGCGGGCTCGCAAGATCGGCCCACAGGATCGTGGAAAACAGGATCCCGGAAAGGATCATCAGCCCGCCCATAGTGGGCGTGCCTTTCTTGCTGAGCAGATGTCCCTGAGGTCCGTCCTCGCGGATCGGTTGCCCCTGCCCCTGCCGCACCCGCAGTGCCCGAATAATAATCGGCCCGAATAGGAAGACGAACAGCATTGCTGTCACCACCGCACCGCCCGTGCGGAAGGTGATGTAGCGAAACACGTTGAAGACCGGCACGGTGTCGGCCAGGTCGGCCAGCCAGAACAGCATAGGCTAAGGTCCTTTCGCTCGCCGCTTAACGCGGACGTCAGTGCCGATCCTCATAGCGGCTGCGCAGCATCTCAACCAGTGGGCCCATTCGGCTACCCAGCGAGCCCTTGATCATCACGGCATCGCCAGGTGCGATATCAGTTGCCAGCGCAGATTTCAGCCCATCAGAGGATTCAGCGTAAACTCCACGCTTGTCCACTGGCACAACCCGCCACAACGCCTTCATCAACGGGCCGCAGGCATAGACACGATCAATACCAAGCGTGGCAATGTCGCGGCCAAGGTCGGCATGCATCGTCAATGCCTCGTCGCCGAGTTCCAACATATCGCCAAGAACCGCGACCCGCCGACCTCGATTGCCCAGAGGCAGACGCGCCAGAACCGCCAGCGCCGCGCGGACCGAGGTCGGGTTGGCGTTGTAGCTCTCATCGAGCAACGTCACCGGATCGCCGGGCGTGTCGAGCGTGAAGCGACGCCCACGCCCCTCCGGCTGTTCGATCCGAGCAAGCGCAAGGCCTGCATGGGCGAGATCGAGACCAAGACCAGCGCAGACCGCCAAGACACCCAGCGAGTTGATGACCAGATGCTCACCGGGTGCGCCCACCTTGTAGGTGATTTGCTGCCCGGCGATCTTGGCATCGACACTGGAGCAGTCAGGCAGCAGCGCCACCTGCATGAGCTCGGCATCATGGCCAGCGCCATGTCCGAAGGTCATGACCTTGCCAGCGCCAGCCGCTTGAGCGCGCTTTTTGAGGAAAGCTGTGTGCTCGATATCGCCATGCACAACTGCTGTGCCACCGGGCAGAAGTCCGTCGAAAATCTCCGCCTTGGCGGCGGCAATCGCATCCAGCGATCCCAGATTCTCCAAATGAACCGGCGCGACGGTGGTGATCATTGCCACATGCGGCTCAACCAGCTTCGACAGCGGGGTGATTTCATTGGCACTGTTCATGCCGATCTCGAACACACCAAACTCGGTATCGCGCGGCATCCGGCACAGCGTCAGCGGCACGCCCCAATGATTGTTGAAGCTTTTGACCGGCGCATGGGTTTTGCCAAAGCCGGAAAGGATCAGGCGGAACGTCTCTTTGGTGCTCGTCTTCCCAACCGAACCGGTGATGGCGATGATCTTGGCAGATGATCGCGCCCGACTGGCCCGCGCCAGATCATAGAGCCCATCATAGCTGTCCTTGACGACGATTAGGCCGGCGCGCGGGACGGCCATGCGTTCCACCTGATCGGCTGACACCATCGCGGCGGCGGCGCCGGCTTCCAGCGCCTGATCGACAAAATCATGCCCATCGAACTGATCGCCTTTGGTGGCGATGAAGAGATCGCCCTTTGCAACAGTCCGGCTGTCGATGGAAATGCCTTTGACCTTTTTGGGCTTGCCCAGGATGCGGCCGCCGGTGGCAGCGACGATCTCGTCGACGGTCCAGAGAGGCTCTGGCTTGGGCTTTGAACTGGACTTGGACGCGGCCTTGGTCATGCACCCTCCTGAAGAAGGTCGCGGACCACCTCATGATCAGAGAAAGGATGTTTGACGCCGTGAATCTCCTGGCCGGTTTCATGGCCTTTACCGGCAACCAGAAGCACATCGCCCTCATCAAGCATGGCAATACCAGCCTGGATGGCATCCGCACGGTCGCCGATCTCCAGCGCCTCGGGGGCGCCCTCAAGCACAGCCTTGCGGATCAGATCGGGGTCTTCGGTGCGCGGGTTATCGTCCGTCACGATCACAGCATCGGCATAGCGAGCTGCTGCTTCGCCCATCAGCGGGCGCTTGCCCTTATCGCGATCACCGCCAGCGCCGACAACAATCATCAATCGGCCATCGGCGAAGGGTCGCAGCGCCTTCAGTGCCTCTTCCACGGCACCTGGTTTGTGCGCGTAATCAACGAACACCCGGCCGCCACGCGCGCTGGTGCCAATAAGTTCCAAGCGTCCGCGGGCGCCCTTCAGGGTCGGCAACACGCCGAACACCGCATCGGCGTCACAGCCGGCCTGGATCGCAAGGCCAGCAGCTACCATTGAGTTGGCAACCTGGAACAGCCCCGGAAGCGGGATATCGACCGAGCGTTCCTCGCCCAGATAATGGAAGCCCACTGCCTGGCTGTATCCGGTTGTCTTCACCGTCTGCACAGCGATATCGCCTTGCCCCATACCGGCCAGGATCAGCTTCATGCCGCGGTCCTTGGCGACCTGCACGATGCGGTCGCCATAGGTGCCGCCGCCCCAAACAACAGCGCCTGCACCAGAGGGCACGAGCGTATCGAAAAGACGAGCCTTGGCGTTGAAATAATCTTCCATCGTCGGGTGATAATCGAGATGGTCGCGGCCAAGATTGGTAAAGGCCGCAGCCGTCAGTTTCACGCCATCCAAACGTCGCTGCTCCAGCCCATGCGAGGAGGCTTCCATGGCCAGATGCGTTACACCATCGGCCTCCATCCCGGCCAAGGCCTCGTGAAGCGAGACGGAGTCTGGCGTCGTCAAAGCACCCGCCTCCGACCCATCGCCCCGCGTAATTCCAAGCGTGCCCATGGCCGCTGCTTCATGTCCAAGCGCCTGAAAGATCTGCCGCGTGAAAGCTGCAACCGACGTCTTGCCGCTCGTACCGGTAACCGCCACCACAGTTTCCGGCTGACGGCCAAAAAAAGCTGCTGCCATTAAAGCAAAAGAGCGCCTAGCATCCGGGGCACGAAGCACGGTCACGCCCGCAGGCACATCGGCGTCGACACCCTCGTCAAGCAGCACAACCGAAGCGCCATCCGTCACCGCTTGCGCGATGAAGTCCTTTCCGTGCCGAGCCGCGCCGGCCAGCGCTGCAAAAACAAAGCTCGGTTGAACCTTGCGGGAATCGAGCGCCAGACCTTTGACGGCCAGCGCCGCATCGCCGGAGACCACCTGGACGGTTGGATCGATCAGGTCGGACAGCGCTTTGGCAACGGTCATGGAGTGGCGGACGATTCTTCATTGATCTGGGAAAAGTTTCCCGTCCTTAGGGCATTTCGCCGGCAACGTCACCCGCCAGAACGACGCAAACCCGCCGGTTACTGCGCCAGATCTGCCTGCGGGACCAAGCCAAGGATCGGTGCGATGCGGCTGATGATCTGTCCCGTCATGGGCGCAGCGTTGAGGCCGGCGGTCGCCGCGGTCTGTCCCTCCGCCGGCTGCGGCTCATCGATCACAACAATCATCGCATAACGCGGATCATGCATCGGGAAGGCCGAGACAAAGCTGTTAAGCCGGTGATCGCCGGAATAGGCCCCATCAACGATCTTCTCCGCTGTCCCCGTTTTTCCACCCACATCGAAGCCTTCAACGGCAGCGCGTCGGCCCGAGCCACGATCAACATTGGCCTGGAACAGATACCGCATCTGGGCACTGGTCTCCGGCGAAAGCACTGGCTGTGCGTGCCGGCGCGCTTCCTCTTCAGAGCGCGGGAAGAAGGTGGGCTCAACATAAAGCCCGCCATTCACGCTGGCAGACACCGCCGTCAGCAGCTGAAGCGGCGTCGTGGTGAGACCGTGACCGAAGGAGATCGTAGCAGCTGAAAGCCTTGACCATTCTTCGCGCGGGTAGAAGGGCGACGCGGCCCCCGGCAGCTCAATATCAAGCCGCGACATCAGGCCCAGGCGCTCATAATAAGCGCGCTGCGTGGCCACCCCCATTGCTTCGGCAATGCGGATGGTTCCGATGTTCGAGGAGGAGGTGAAAACCTGCTCGGTCGACAGGATCGCCCGGCGCGCATGGAAATCATTGATCGTGGCGGACCCAATGCGGATCGGCCGGCGCGCATCGTGCATGGAGTCCATGGTGATCGCGCCGGAGTCGAGGCCCGCTGCGATGGTGAAAACCTTGAACACCGAACCCAGCTCAAAGACGCCGCCGCTGGCACGGTTCAGCGTTTCTTCAGCGCCCAGACCGTCGCGCGTGTTGGGATCGAAATCAGGAAGCGAGACAAGAGAAAGCACTTCGCCGGTGCGAACATCCATCACTGCCGCCGTCGCCGCGATGGCCTGATAGGTTTCGAGGCCATCCACCAACACGTCACGCACGACATGTTGCACCCGGGCATCTAGCGACAGCGATTGGGGCGCAAAGTCAGCGCCCGATCCGGTGAGGAACCCCAACGCTTCCAGATCGGCGAGCGGGCCGGAATCCATGTAGCGCTCAAGCCCTTCCAGCCCATCATGATCGACATTCACCGCACCCAGAACATGAGCCGCAAGACGGCCCGATGGGTAATAACGGCGGGATTCTTCCAGGAAGCCAACACCTGGAATGCCCTGACCGAGAACTTCATCGCGCTCCGCGGGTGTAAGGTCGCGCGCAATCCACTCAAAGCGGGAGGATCGCGCCAAACGCTCGCGTAAGCCATCGCGCTGCAAGTCGGGCAGAGCAACGGTGAGCCGATCCACTGCATCATCCACGTCAACCAAAATGGACGGGTCGGCATACACCGCTGTCGCTGGCACGTCCGTTGCCAGAAGGACGCCGTTGCGATCCACGAAATCTGGCCGGCTGGCGCGAATTTGTTCCTGTGGCGTCGGCGCGCGTACGCCGGGCTGCGGCACATCGAGCGCCAGATCGACCAGCCGAATGCCAATCACACCATAAACAATGGCAAGCCCGACAACGAACATCATCAGCCGGCTGCGTGTGGCATCCGATTGGGTTTTGCCCTGCCCTTCCAACTGAATGGCGGCCGAAGCGCCCGGCCCGATACCGACCTCCGACTGAAACGCACCATAGCTGCCCGAACCTTCTTGCTCGGTGGCATCACCGCCCGCCAGCAGATGACGCGCGCGGCGAAGCCAATCGCCAACGCCCAAGGGACGGACACGATGCCCGTCCATCAGATCATCGGAATCCTCAAAGCCAGGCGTGTAAGTCACTCGCGGCCCTCCAGGAGGGCGGCAATGCCGTCGTCGGATTCCACGCTGGCTGCATCAGTTTGGGTGCCAATAAGTTCAGTCAGCAAAGCGTCGAGGCTCTGGACGGACGTGTCTTGCTCCCTCTGGCCTGCAAGCAAACCGGCGATGCCGTCGCCGGTGCCCGGTCCCACCGTCGCGCCGATTGCTATGGCCTCATCGCTATCGCTCGCAGCGACGGGCAATCCTTCATCACCCAGTTCGACATCGGTCGGTATGAGTTCTGAGCGGAAGGGGATATCGGACAGGCGAACGAAGTGCCGGGCCGCAATGGGTTCCAAGGCCAACTCGTCGGTCGCGTTACCAACCAAGTTCTGCATGCGCCCGGGATGATCGAGCGCAGCCAAATCGGCTTCCAGCAAATGCACATCGCGCGAAACGATGGCAATCTCCCGCTCAAGCGCCACCTTGGCATCCTGCGCGATTTCCGCCTCGTGCTTCACTTTATAGACATAGCCTGCAACGCCCACCGCGAGCGCCAGGCAGACCGCATCAATGACGCGCACGCCGAGCCCTCCTTGTCTTGGAGCTTTGCTGGCCACGCAGTTTCAGCAAAGGCACGCCGAGGCGTGCGAGCCCATCCGGCCCTGCTTCGCTGTCAAGCGATGGGTTGGCCTCCGTCCGCTGTGCAGCGCGCAGCTTGGCCGAGCGCGCTCGCGGATTGGCCGCCATTTCTTCATCGCCCGGCACGACAGGCCGGCGGGTCAGCACATCGAAACGCGCTGGCGCAACCGGCATATCCGGCTGATGACGCGAGCCTCGACTGGTCTGGGCAGCGTGAGCAAAAAAGCGCTTCACGATCCGATCTTCCAGCGAATGGAAAGTCACCACCGCCAGACGTCCACCGGGATGCAAAAGGCGTTCAGCGGCAAACAACGCGGAGGCGAGCTCACCAAGCTCGTCGTTCACCGCAATGCGCAGCGCCTGAAACACCCGTGTTGCTGGATGGATCACCGGCCCCGGCCCGCGCTTGCGTACCGGCATCAGCTTTTCGATCAGCGTCGCCAAGCCGCGCGTGGTCGTGATTGGCCATTCTTCGCGCACCTCGACAATGAGACGGGCAATAGCGCGTGACCGACGCTCCTCGCCATAGGCAAAAAAGAGTTCGGCGAGTTCAGCTTCCGACCAGTTGTTGACGATGTCGGCAGCCGTTTCGCCGTCTTGATCCATGCGCATGTCGAGCGGGCCGTCGAACCGGAAGGCAAAGCCCCGCTCGGCCCGGTCAAGCTGCATGGAGGACACGCCGATATCGAGCACGATGCCGTCAACGCTTTTCACGCCCAGTTCGGCAAGGCCGTTTTCCATATCCGAAAAGGGCGCCTGAACCAGCTGAAGGCGACCGCCCGAAGCCTCGATCAGGTCCGCTGCCGCAGCAATTGCATTGGGATCGCGATCAAAGCCGATCACCCGCGCGCCGGCATCCAGAAGCGCGCGGCTATAACCGCCCGCGCCGAAGGTTCCATCGACGACAAGCTTGCCCTCAAGCGGACCGAGCGCCTGCAAAACCTCCGGCAGGAGCACCGGGATATGCGGCGCTTCGCCCTCACCCGCCGATCTATCGGCCATGGTTTCGGCAACAGGCTGCTCACTCACTGTGGCGCGCCTCCCGCTGGCGCATCGAGATTGGACGGCGCTGACGATGTCGGGCCGGGCGATCCCCACAGAACCGAGCGCGCTTGCTGCACGGCCTGCTGGCGGTAGCTCGTGTAGCGCTCCGGCGACCAGAGCTGAAACTTGTGACCCTTGCCGACGAACACCACGTCGCTGTCGATCCCCGCCGCCGCTTTCAAACGCGCCGGCAGCGCGATGCGCCCTTCCTTGTCCATGGAAAGGATTTCGCTCTCGCCAAAGAAGGCCGTCGCCAGAAGATCGTACTCGAAGGATGTCGGATCGAGGTCGGCCAGCTTCGCCTCGATGGTGGCGAAGAACCCATTGCCGCCAGCATCCAGCGACTGTCCATCCGGGCTGGGCAAACAATACAGGCCCTTGAAGCCATCGGCGGCCAAAACGGCACGAAATGCCTTCGGCACGCTTACCCGACCCTTTGCGTCGGTTTTCATTTCGATCGTGGACACAAAGGCTTGCATAAAAGCTCACAAAAGCGGGCCTGGCACCAGGGCGTCTGATCGGGGCGTCATCCTGCAATGCCGCTACGGACATCTGGGATGGAAGGCACCGGAGTCCGGGCAAATCAACAGGTATTGGGCTATCATGGGACAGCATGGGCTACAATGGGAAAGAGCTTCACAAACCATTGCGTCACGCCCATAGGCGCGCACGCTGTCATTCAAACATGGTTAGGCTTAACACCGCGTTTCCACAGCTTCGAAATCGAACAGCCCAAGCAAATCAACCCTCTGGCAACGAGAGCTGAGGTTACGTTGTATGTGCACAACCCTGTGCAAAAGCTGTGGGTGGAGCCTGAAAAAAAAATGAGAAATTCATAGCGGTTTCGGCGATCGGCAACGATGCAACGCTCAAAACGTGCATGAGGAACTGCCAGTTGGCCTGTAAGCCGGGTTCTGTCCACGCCGCTAGGCAGCGCTGAGCAGCCATTCATCTGGGACACGCCTTGCGACGCGCCTCTAGCAACCAACCCGAACACCTGGTCTGAAGACAGGACCTGCACAGCCGAAGCCGGGCACGGCGTTCCTATTTGGTCTTGCTCCCGATGGGGTTTGCCATGCCGCATGCGTTGCCGCCTGCGCGGTGGGCTCTTACCCCACCCTTTCACCCTCACCCGGCAAGCCAACGCAAAGCGATGACCGGACGGGCAGTTTGCTTTCTGTGGCACTTTCCCTGAGGTCGCCCTCGCCGGGCGTTACCCGGCACCGTGTCTCCATGGAGCCCGGACTTTCCTCTGAACCCCAAAAAGGAGTCCAGCGGCTGCCCGGCCAACTGGCAGGCGCAACGCCTCGCATGGGCAGCTTGAAGGGGTCAAGTGGCGATGGCCGGCAGCCAGCGCACCATCACATGGTGTGCGGTTCACCTGCTGCGACCGAAACCTCTTCCAACAGCTCGATGGCGGCTGGATACATGGAGAGTTTGCCATTGAGCACCTCAATGGCACGGCGCAACGCGCGATCTTCGCGGCGGTTTGCAATGCCCCTGTGTGTCAGAAGCTCCAAAACATCAATGGCATCGGCAACGCCTTGGCCAGAGGCGCGATCATGCAAAAGCCGCGTAAGGGCCTCGATACGTGGGCGCGTCTCATCAAACACAGCCGGATCAATCAGGTAGCGTTCTTCGGTGACTTCAGCCGGCTGAGCCCAGTCCGGCAGCGGCGCGTCGCTGGCCGTTTCCTGGTCCTTCCCGGTATCGGCATCGTCCGCCCCTTGGTCCTTGCCCGGCATGGGCAGGTCATCAAACAGCGAGGCCGGAACGATGGCTTCATCCGACGCCTCAGCAACTTCTGGCTCAAAGGACTGCTCCGGCAGATCGGGCATCGGCGGCGGTGTGGCGGCCGGCTCATTATCGACAACCGTGGGCGCACCGTCATCATCTTCGGTGACAGCTTCGGACACGCCGGTCTGCGGGACATCGGCCACCGGCTCGTCGATCACAGGCGGCTCAATCACTGGTGGTTCGATCACCGGTGGCTCGATAACAGGCGCATCCATCATCGGTGCGTCGAGCGGTTCCGATTCAATCTCAGCTGGAAAGCGAGGCAGGTCGGCCGCCTCGCTACGCGGCTCGACCAACGTCTCAACCGGTGCGCCGGTAATCGCCGGCCCGAAATCCACCGAACGATGGCCGGCATGCAGGTAAAGCGAAGCACGCGCTCGATCCTGGTCGAGCCACATCCGCTCAAAGGCCTCCAGACAGAGCCCCAGAAACGTCGCATCGCGCGATACCATCACAAGAGCCGAGCCGTCACGCAGCATCACCGTCAAATGATTGCGCGGGCGCAGTATGTATGTGGCAGCAGCAGCGCCAATCACCGGGAAAAGTGACAGGGCAAACAGGGTATAATCGGGATCGAAAAACTGCCGTGTGTCGATGAACGCTGCAATGGACAAAACCAGCGAGCCAAAAAGCGCAAGCGCTGCAGCGATGAAGGATATACGAAAGCCCGGCCGGTCGATGCGCACGCCTGCCATCATGTCGCGCTGGAAGACGAGGTCATCGGCGCTTAACCGGTCCCCTTCCATGGTCAACGAAGTGACCCAGCGGATTTTTTCTGTCAGTACGCCCAATGCGTTAGCGCCCCTGCTTCATCATGTAAGCGCTAGCCGATAAGGCTGCGCAGCAGCTGATGCAAGGTAGAAACGGTCGAACTATCGGCCACCCCATCCACCCGTTCGGGTCGAAAATGACGCTGAAACGCGCGCACGACCGTCTCGGTGTGGAGGTCAAACTGACCAGATGGCTGGATGTTGTAGCCATACAGCTTGAGCATCGATTGCAGGGCACCAACCGCCTCACCGCTATCGCCAACGGCCATAAAGCGGCCATCCAACACCGGCGCGGGTGGCACATAATGGCCAACGCCATGGGCGTAAAGCTCATCCCAAGGGAAGAACTCGCCCGGGTCTTCCTTGCGTTCGGGTGCAACGTCTGAGTGCGCCAACACATGCTCCCGCGCGACGCCGTGGTGGCCGATCATTGGCTTCAAAAGCGCGATCAGGCTGGTGACTTGGGCTTTCGGGAACGCCCGATAGCCATGCTCATGTCCCGGATTGCAAATTTCGATCCCAATGGACCGGGCATTCACATCGCTGACGCCTTTCCAGGAGGCAACGCCGGCGTGCCAGGCGCGATCTGCCTCATCGACCATCTGCACGATCCGGCCATCCTCGTGGATGAGATAGTGGCACGAAACCTTCGAGCGAGGGTCGGCAAGCCGCTGCATGGCCGCATCATCATCGGCCATCCCAGTATAGTGGAGGACCACAAGATCCACAGGCGCCCCATCGCGACTGTCAAAGTTCGGCGACGGCACCGTGCTGTCGATGGCTGGGTAGACACTGCTCATGCGGTTGGAACGCCACGATGGCGCAGTTCAATCTGATCGAAGGCTGAGTTTATGGCCGCCAAGCGCTCCGAGGCAATCTTGATGAACTCTTGCGGCACGCCGCGCGCGATCAACCGGTCGGGATGGTTTTCCGCCACAAGACGGCGGTAGACCCGCCTTACATCATCATAGGGAAGGTCAGAATCGACCCCGCGCACGGCATAGGGATCAAGATCGCCCTCAAACACATGCCGTGCCCGCACGCGTTTGTATTCCACCTCATCCATTCCAAATTCTGATGCGACCGTTTGCAAATAGGCAGCCTCTCGGTCGTGCAGCACGCCATCGGCCATGGCGATATGGAAGAGCCCGTCCAGAATGTCTTCCAGGATCGCGTCTTCGCCCTCAAACAGGCTGGCAATCTTGCGCGCATAGGCATCAAAGCCGGCGACATCCTGCTTGGCCAGATTGTAGAGCCGCGCGACATTCTCCGCCTCGCCTTGCGGGAACTCCACAAGATCACGAAACGCATCGATCTCTTCGTTCGTCACAACGCCATCGGCCTTGGCCATTTTGGCTGACAGGCCAATCATGGCGACCGTAAACGCCACCTGGCGGCGCTGCTCTTCATCGCCGACCAGATTGCGCAAGCGATCGACAAGCGCACCCAGCGCAGCGCCTGCGCCAGATGTTGCCTGACCGATCAGGGATTGCAGGGATGCCCAAAGGCTCACCGGCTGCCGCTCCTTCTGGGTTCGACACCTGGCCGAACCGCTTATGCCTTACATGGCCGCTGCGGCGCGGGCTGCCTGGTCATAACTTCCAGACAGCGCCCGCATCGTGGCGGCGATCCGCGAGATATCTTCGCCCTCAAAGTTGAGGGCCTTGACCGCATCAATCAAGAGCGCTTCACGCAGCGCGCCATAGCGCGTGCAAACCTCTGTGCCTCGCTCGGTGATGGCGACGGTCTTCTCCTTACCGTTGCGCCCGGTTTGCACTAGGCCGCGCTCGGCAAGCTTCTTGACCGCATAGGACACCAGATGCGTGTCCTCAATGTTCAAAACAAGGCAGATGTCGGCGAGCGTCTTCGGTCGGTCGCGGTGATTGACCAGATGCACCACCAAGACTTCAAGCGGCGAAAGCCCCTCTTCCCCGGCGGCGGTCATGCAGCGGGTCATCCAGCGGTGAAAGGCATTCACCGTCATGGTCAGCGCAAACTCGAACTCCGACTGTGAGGGGAACGAGGATTGCGCCAGGTGCGCCGAGGAGACAACCGGGCCGACGCCCGGCTCAGCGGCGTCTAACGGTTCGACAGCATCGTTTCGGGCAGCCATAGCGCGATCTCCGGAAACAGAACCAGAAGCACCGTGCCGAGCACCAACAGGCAGAAGAAGGGCAAGGCGTAGAGTGCAACTTGAAAGATATTGCGCCCCGTCATGCCCTGTATGACGAACAGATTGAACCCCACAGGCGGTGTGATCTGGCTCATCTCTACGACCAAAACGAGAAAAATCCCGAACCAGATGGGGTCGATGCCCGCCGCCTGAACCATCGGCAGGATGATGGACGTCGTGAGCACGACAATCGATATGCCATCGAGAAAACAGCCCAGAACGATGAAGAACAGCGTCAGTGCGGCAAGCAGCAGATAGGGCGAAAGCTCCATCACCCCAATCCAGCTGGCCAGCTCGCGCGGGATGCGCGTATAGCCCATGGCCACCGTCAGGAAGGCTGCACCGGCCAAAATGAAGGCGATCATACAGCTGGTGCGCGTGGCACCGAGCAGTGCCTGAGTAAAGCTCTCCTTGGTCAGCGTGCCCGACAGCCAGGACAGGATGAGCGCACAGAAGACGCCAACCGCCGCAGCCTCGGTAGGCGAGGCAAGCCCGGCATAGATCGAGCCGATGACGGCGACGATCAGCAAGATGACCGGTAGGAGCCGACGCGTCGCGGCAAGGCGCTCCATCAGCGGGATCGGCGGGTCGGCCTCAGGCATGCGTGAGCGGTTCATGATCGCCCAGATCGCGGTGAACCCCATAAAGAGCACCGCAAGCATGATGCCGGGAAGAACGCCGGCGATGAAGAGGCGCGCAATCGACTGCTCGGTCGCTGCGCCATAGACGATAAGAATGATCGACGGCGGGATGAGAAGCCCCAGCGTTCCAGACCCGGCGAGCGTGCCGATGGCGATGCGCGGGTCGTAGCCACGCTTGGAAAGCTCGGGCAACGCCATACGCCCGATGGTGGCGGTAGTCGCGGCAGAGGATCCGGAAACGGCGGCAAAGATCGTGCAGCCCAGAATGTTCACATGCAGCAATCGGCCCGGCAGACCGCGCATCCAGGGTGCCAGGCCAGCGAACATGTCTTGGCTGAGCCTGGACCGGAAAAGGATCTCACCCATCCAGATGAACATGGGCAGCGCCGTCAGCTCCCAGGAGTTGAGCTTGCCCCAGATGGTGGTCGCCATCACCGTGCCGACCGGCACATTGGTCGCGATCACAATGCCAAGGATCGCGACCGCCGACAGGGCCAGCGACACCCATAATCCCAAGGCGAGCGCCACCAGCATGGCGGCACCGAGCAGCAGTGCGAGCATTTCGATACCCATCAGGACGACCCCCGCTCAGCTTCTTCCGGGGTGATCACCGGTCGTTGGATGATGTCAGATTTGGCCTCTTCATGGGTCTGATAGGTCGGCACGCCGTCGCCGAACACGACGTCGACAAGCTCATCGGCCAAGGCGATGGCAAAGACAATCAGCCCAATCGCCAGCGCGCTTTGCGGGATCCAAAGCGGGATCGCGATCACACCGAACGACACGCTGTTGAACTGGATGGAGTCGATAACGAGGAACACAGCATGCCAGGAGGCGTAGGCGGCGAGCATCGTTCCGATTGTCAGAACTAGCCCTTCGAGGACCCGCCGCGCACCAAGCGGAACCGCACGGATCAGCATAGACACGCGGATATGGTCGGCCTGCCGAAGGGTCGCAGCCAGCGCCAGGAAGGTCGCAGCGACGAACAGGAAGCCGGCGATCTCATTGAGCGAAGGAACGGTGATGCCAGCAATCGGCAGACCCAGCGCGCGCAGCGTTCCGTCGACGATACGCCCGAAAACTTGGACCAGGACCAGCCCGGCAATCACGCAAAGGCAAATGGCAGCTGCGGCCGATGACAGCCGATAAAGCTGATTGAGAAGGACACGCATGCCACTACCCCTCCGACACGCTGATGGAATGCAGATGGAAAAAGGGCGGAGCGCCTGATGGAGCCCCGCCCAGTCTCAGGGAGGATTACATGCCGCTATAGGCGTCGATAACAGCCTGACCGGCATCGCCAGCGCTTTCCAGCCACTCGGTCGTCATCGTTTCACCGATCTCGCCAAGCTGACCTGCAAGCGTGTCAGAAGGAGCAACGACGCTCATGCCGTTTTCGGCAAGCGTATCGGTCTTGCTACCCGTTTCAGCCTCGGACATGGCCCAACCACGCTCTTCGGCTTGGTCGGCAGCAGCCAGAAGCGCGGCCTGTTCGTCAGCCGAAAGCGCCTCGAACGCGCGCGCGTTCACGATCACCATGTTCTTCGGCAGCCAGGCGCGGGTGTCGTGATAGGTGTTCACAAAGTCCCAAGCCTGCGAGGCAACACCAGTGGATGGTGATGTGATCATTGCGTCCACACGGCCGGTGGAGAAGGCGGTCGGGATGTCGCCGGCTTCAACCTGCGTCGGTACCGCACCCATGAGGGTCGCCAGCCGCTCGGTTGCCGCGTTGTAGGCACGGAACCGCACGCCATCCATCTGGGAGGCGTCGGTGACTTCCATGCCGGCATAAATGCCCTGCGGCGGCCACGGCACGGCAAAGAGCAGCATCAGGCCTTCTTCTTCCAGCAGCGCGGCAATCGCCGGCTCAGAAGCCTCCCAAAGCGCGCGCGCCTCATCATAGGAGGTTGCAAGGAACGGAATGGAGTCCACGCCGTAAAGCGGGTTCTCATTGGAAAGGCGCGAAATCAACACCTCACCAATGGGTGCAAGCTGGCGGCGAACGGAATCTTTGATCTCCGGATGGCCGAACAGCGAGCCGGCAGAATGCACCGTAATATCGATCGAACCACCGGTCGCTTCGCGCACATCATCGGCAAATTGCATGATGTTTTGCGTGTGGAAGATGCTGTCGCCATAGGGCGTCGGCATATCCCAGCTCGTTTGAGCTGCAGCGCCCGTGGCGATCATGCTGACCGCACCAGCGGCGATCACAGCCTTGAAAATGTTCATGAGTTTCCCCTCTCCTTGCTCGAAAGCGCATGGGGAACGATCAGCCGCTGACCTTCCCACGCATCGCTGATTGCCTCAGCACATTTGGAGGTTGACGTGACAATGACAATTTGTCAACAAATTATCTGCGTTTACATTTTGTAACCTGCCTAACGCTTCATCGCTTACGCTCTCAAACGTCCGCTTCAGGCATTCGGAGCAGCCCAGGAGTACTTCATGACCACCGCACAGCCCGCCCAAACCGACACGCAGACCGGGTTCTGGGACTTCTGGATCGACCGCGGCGGCACCTTCACCGACATCGTGGCGCGCCAGCCGGATGGGTCGCTTCACAGCCAAAAGCTTCTGTCGGAAAACCCTGAGGCCTATCGTGATGCCGCCGTGGAGGGCATCCGGCGCTTTCTGGGCGTGAAACCCGGTGAGCGGGTGCCGGCGGAAAAGATCGCGACGGTGAAGATGGGCACCACGGTCGCGACCAACGCGCTGTTGGAGCGCAAGGGCGAGCGCACGGCGCTCATCATCACCAAGGGTTTCCGCGACGCCCTGCGCCTCGGCTACCAGGCCCGGCCGGACATCTTTGCCAAGAACATCATCCTGCCCGAACAGCTTTACGACCTGGTCGTGGAGGTCGAGGAGCGGGTTCTGGCCGACGGTACGGTGGAAGCCGCCATCACCGATCAGGCGATCGACGAAGCCTTGGATACGGTTGGGAAGGCTGGCTATCAGTCCCTCGCCATCACTCTGATGCACGCCTATGCCTATCCCGAACATGAGGCTCGCATTGCCGAGCGCGCCCGCGCCCGGGGCACGATTGCGCAGATCTCCGTCAGCCATGAGGTTTCGCCGCTGGTGAAGCTGGTCGGGCGCGGCGACACGACCGTGGTCGATGCCTATCTCTCCCCCATTCTGCGCCGCTATGTGAACCAGGTCGCGGAAGAGCTCGGGGTCGAAGGCACAGGCTGCCGGCTGATGTTCATGATGTCGTCAGGCGGCCTCACCGCCGCAGACCTTTTCCAGGGCAAGGACGCCATCCTGTCAGGCCCAGCCGGCGGCGTTGTTGGCGCGGTCGAAACGGCCGCGATGGCGGGTTTCGACAAGATCATCGGCTTCGACATGGGCGGCACGTCCACCGACGTCTCCCATTATGCCGGCACTTATGAGCGCGCCTTCGACACCGAAGTCGCCGGCGTACGCATGCGCGCGCCGATGATGCGCATCCACACGGTGGCCGCCGGTGGCGGCTCCATCCTGCATTACAAGGATGAGCGCTTTCAGGTCGGCCCTGACTCCGCCGGCGCGAACCCCGGCCCGGCCTGCTATCGTCGTGGCGGCCCGCTCGCGGTCACAGATGCCAACGTCATGGTAGGCAAGCTGCAACCAAGCCTGTTCCCGGCTATCTTCGGACCCGATCAGGATGAACCGCTTGATGCGGGCGTGGTGACAGACAAATTCACCGCCCTTGCCGCCGAAATAGGTGATGGCCGCGCACCGGAGGAGATCGCGGACGGGTTCCTGCGCATCGCGGTGGAAAACATGGCCAACGCGGTGAAGACCATCTCCGTTCAGCGCGGCTATGACGTCACGCAATATGCCCTCGTCTCGTTCGGTGGCGCTGGTGGTCAGCATGCCTGCGCCATTGCCGACCGGCTTGGCATGACGACGGTCCACATCCACCCCTTCTCCGGGCTTCTGTCTGCCTATGGCATGGGGCTGGCCAGCATCTACGCCTCGCGCACCAAGGCTATGGTCGAGCAGTTGCGGGAGGAAAACCGATCCGCGCTCAACACGCTGATCGAGGCTTTGAGCGCGCAGGTGCTTGAAGAACTGACCGGCCAAGGAGTTGACGAGAACAGCATCGTCTCCCGCCCGATCTTGCATTTGCGCTATGAGGGAACGGACACGACCGTCCCGCTCAACTTCACCGCTCGCGACATCATGGGCATCGCCAAAGCCTTTGAAACCGAACACAAAAACCAGTTCGGCTTCACCTATCCGGGCCGCGCGATCATCGTGGAGAGCGTCGAGCTGCAAGGCGAGGATGGCACCATCAATGGGCGCGATGAGGCCGCCGAAGCCACCATCGATGGCGAAGCAACGAAAGCAGAAACCACCCGCATCTTCACCGAAGGCGAATGGCATGAAGCCGCCATCGTCCGCCGTGCTGATGCATCACGCGGCCAGACCGTGACCGGCCCGGCGATCCTGGTGGAAGACCACCAAACCGTCGTCATCGAACCGGGCTGGCAGGCCCGATTCACCGAGCGCGATCATCTCGTGCTCACCCGCATTGAGGCCAAGCGCCGCGACAGCGCCATCGGCACCAAAGCCGATCCGGTGATGCTGGAGGTGTTCAACAACCTTTTCATGTCCATCGCCGAGCAGATGGGCGAGACGCTGCAAAAAACGGCCTCCTCGGTGAACATCAAGGAGCGGCTCGATTTCTCCTGCGCGGTCTTCGACAAGGATGGTGCGCTGGTCGCCAACGCGCCGCACATGCCTGTGCATCTCGGATCGATGGACCGGTCCGTTGAAGCGATCATTCGCCAGAATGTCGGCACCGTGAAGCCGGGCGACGTCTACGCCCTCAACGCACCCTACAATGGCGGCACCCACCTGCCTGACATCACCGTCGTCACGCCGGTCTTCGACCCGCAGGAGCGCGACATCATTTTTTGGGTGGCCTCGCGCGGCCACCATGCCGACGTCGGCGGCACCGCTCCCGGCTCCATGACGCCGCTGGCCACCACCGTGGAAGAAGAAGGCGTCCTGTTCGACAACTTCAAAGTCATCGACCGAGGCGACTTCCGCGAGGAAGCACTGCGCACGCTTCTCACCGATCATCCCTACCCTGTGCGCAACGCCGAGCAGAACATCGGCGACCTGAAGGCGCAGATCGCAGCCAACGAAAAGGGCGTCCACGAGATGCGCAAGATGGTCGCGCAGTTCGGCTGGGAGGTCGTCTCGGCTTACATGGGCCACGTGCAGGACAATGCCGAGGAGAGCGTGCGCCGCGTGCTGGAAAGGCTCGATGATGCCGAAATCGAGTACCCAACGGATCAGGGCGCAGTGATCAAGGTGAAGATCACGGTCGACCGCGATAAGCGCGAAGCGACCGTGGACTTCACGGGCACGAGCGACCAGCAGCCCAACAATTTCAATGCGCCGGAACCGGTCGCACGGGCAGCGGTGCTCTACGTGTTCCGCGTTCTCACCGAACAGCCTATTCCGATGAACGCCGGCTGCCTGAAGCCAATCAACCTCATCATCCCCGACGGCTGCATGCTGCGCCCGCGCTACCCCGCTGCCGTGGTGGCCGGAAATGTGGAGACCTCGCAGCACGTCACAAACGCCATGTTCTGCGCCACAGAGGCGTTGGGTTCCGCGCAGGCGACGATGAACAACCTCACCTTCGGCAACGCCACCTACCAATATTACGAAACGATCTGCTCCGGCGCGCCGGCTGGCCCGGGCTTCAACGGAACCTCTGGCGTCCACACCCACATGACGAACTCCCGCCTCACCGACCCGGAAGTGCTGGAGATGCGCTTCCCCGTCGTGCTGGAAGACTTCCACATTGAGAAAGGTTCAGGCGGCAAGGGCAAATGGAGCGCCGGCGACGGCACGCGCCGCGTCATCCGCTTCCGTGAGCATATGGACTGCGCCGTTCTTTCCTCACACCGCCATGTCGCCCCTCCCGGCGTTCAGGGCGGTGAGCCTGGACGCCTCGGCAAAGCTGAGGTTCGAAGAAACTCGGGCAACGTCGAAACGCTGCGCAGCTGCGATCAGACAGAGCTTGATGCGGGCGAGGCGATCATCATCACCACGCCGACGGGCGGTGGATACGGTCGGGCCTAAACGCGCTTGACGAGGCGCGGATTCCAGGGATTGCTCCGACCTAATCGGAGCTTCCCAGGAACACGCCATGACCATCGAACTCTACCTCTCCTACGTCGTCGCCTGCTTTGTCGTGCTGGCGGTGCCTGGCCCGACGATCCTGCTGGTCATTTCCTACGCCCTTTCCCAAGGCAAACGCGCAGCGCTTTCCACGGTTGTTGGGGTTGGGCTCGGCGATGCCATCGCAGTAACGGTTTCCTTGGCGGGCCTCGGCGCGATCATGGCGACCTCGGCAACGGCGTTCACAGTGCTGAAATGGGTCGGCGCGGCGTATCTGGTCTATCTTGGCATCAAAATGTGGCGCACAGAACCGAAGCTGAACCTTGAAGATCAGCCGGACATATCGCAGCGCAAAATGACGCTGCACACGACCATCGTAACGGCGCTCAATCCCAAGGGCATCGCCTTCTTCGTCGCGTTCCTGCCGCACTTTTTGAACCCGGCTGCCCCCGCCGTGCCGCAGCTTGCCCTTTTAGGCACCACATTCGTGGTTCTGGGCATCGTCAATGCCGCGCTTTACGCCCTGTTTGCCGCCCATCTACGGACCAGAATCAGCCAGCCTGGAACGCAGAAATGGGCCAACCGTGCAGGCGGAACGATGCTTCTCGGGGCAGGTCTTATGACCGCCGCTCTGCGCCGTGCGTAAATGTGACGAGACTTTGCGCTAGGCCAATGCCGCAGCGCGGCAAAAAGGCTAGTGTTTCCTCGTAAGCCCTTGAGCCTAAGTGTTTTGTGCAATGCAGCGACGAATTATCTTGCCTCGCACAGTACCTCAGGTAGCCTCGGCAACCTATCAAAGAGGGAGGCCAGTGCCTATGAACGGTCAACGCGCTTTGAACTTGATCATTGTCGGTGCCGCTTTTGTTTTCATTGGTGCCATCGTGCTCGGAATGGTCTGATAGAGTTTAAGGATAGTGTGATACCTGCCATTTCGGCCTGACTGAATAACTTCTGCGGAAAGAAGAAAAGCAATCCGCACAGCAACACAAAAACGGCGCCCTTGCGGCGCCGTTTTCTTTTTCATTCAAGGCTTTGGAAGCCGTTTAGGCGGCAATTGCTTCAATCGCGGCATCGGCCTTGGCCATGGATGCATCCGCATCCACCATCAGCCTGTCAGCAGCAACAACATCGACATCATGGATGCCAATAAAGCCGAGCACGTGCTTCAGATAGGGCGTTGCGAAATCGATAGCCGAGCCGGATTCGGTGCCGCCTGACGAGATGATGATGGTCGCGCGCTTGCCTTCGAGAAGACCAACAGGTCCCTGCTCGCTGTACTGGAAGGTCACGCCGGCGCGGGCGATCTGATCGACCCACGCTTTCAACGCTGCGGGAACGCCAAAGTTCCAGATCGGCGTCGCAATCACGATGTGATCGGCAGCCTTCACCTCAGCAACCAGCTCTTCGGAGGTAGCAAGTGGTGACTTGTCATCGCCGCCAAAGGCCGCGCCGATCCAGGCCCCATCGACCACCGGCACACCGGTGCTGATATCGCGGGTGACATGGTGGGTTTCGCCATCACTCAGCTTGGCCACAACCTTGTCGGCCAGCTGGCGGCTAACGGATGCCTCGCCGCGCGGCGAGGCCAAAACGCTCAAAATGGTGTTTGCATTGGACATTGGGTCAGTTCCCCTGAACAAATCTGTGTTGGGGAAAAGATTGACCCAATCGCTTCATCGCAAAAGACCGATAAAGCGAAACGACGCGTCAACAGATTAGAAACAATGACTGCCCTATTGGGCAGCTTGCGTTAGGATCGCCGCTGGATCATAGGCAAGCACCGGTCGCAGCCAGGTTTCGGCTTCCTCAACGGTCCACCCCTTGCGGGCAGCATAATCTTCCACCTGATCGCGCTCCACCTGCCCGACCCCGAAATAGTAGCTGTCGGGATGCGCGAAGTAGAGCCCTGAAACAGACGACCCCGGCCACATGGCAAAGCTTTCGGTGAGCTGGATACCGGCGGCCTCTTCCGCACCCAACAGCCGGAAGAGCGTGTCCTTCTCGGTGTGATCGGGTTGCGCCGGATAGCCCGGTGCCGGGCGGATGCCGTTGTAAGCTTCCTTGATCAGCTCCTCAGGCGAAAGCGCCTCATCGGCGGCATAGCCCCAGTACTCGCGGCGTACACGCTCATGCATGTGCTCGGCAAAGGCTTCGGCGAGACGGTCGCACAGCGCCTGGATCATGATCTTCTTGTAATCGTCCTCACCGGCCAGCGCCGTGATGGCCTCTTCCTCGCCATGACCAGCCGTCACGGCAAACCCACCAACATAGTCACCCTCGGACGCCACAAAGTCCGCAAGCGCGGCCTGCGCGCGGGTGTTGGACGAGCGGCTGATCTGCTGACGCAGCGTGTGGAACGTCGCGATACGCTCCTTTCGGGTCTCATCAGCAAAGACAGCGACATCATCGCCGTCGCGCGAGGCAGGCCAGAGGCCAATCACCGCCTTGGCCGAGACAAGCCCAGACCCGATGATTTCATCCAGCATCACTTTGGCGTCGTCGAGCAGTTCTTTGGCCACCGGGCCGGCCTTGGGATCATTCAGGACAGCCGGATAGGTGCCTTTGATCTCCCAGGTCGCCAGAAACGGCGTCCAGTCGATGTAGGGCACCAGGGTTGCCAGATCGCAGGTCTCAAAGGTCTTGGTGCCGAGCATGGCCGGCTTCACCGGCGGCTTGGCGGCAAAGTCCGGCTTGAAAGCTTTGGCCCGCGCCTGCGCGATGGGAAGCCGCGCCTTGGTCTGCTGCGCGCGGGCATGGCCTTCGGCGATGCGCTCATACTCGGCGGAGATCTCATCGAAATAGGCAGCATTGTCGTTGCCGAGCACCTTTTGGCACACGCCGACGGCGCGGCTGGCATCGGTCACATAGACAGCCTGCCCAGCCGAGTACGCCGGATCGATCTTCACCGCCGTATGCACCCGGCTCGTCGTCGCACCACCGATCAGCAGCGGAATGGTGAAGCCCTGGCGCTCCATCTCGGAAGCGACCGACACCATCTCATCCAGCGACGGGGTGATGAGGCCGGACAGGCCGATGATATCGGCCCCAATTTCCTTGGCTTTGTCGAGGATCGCCTGACCGGGCACCATCACGCCCATATCCTCAACCTCGTAATTGTTGCATTGGAGCACGACGCCAACGATGTTCTTGCCGATATCGTGCACATCGCCCTTCACCGTGGCGAGCAGCACCTTGCCGGCAGACGGCGCATCGGTGAGGCCCATCTCCTCCTTCTCACGCTCCATGAAGGGCATGAGATAGCCGACGGCCTGCTTCATCACGCGAGCCGACTTCACGACTTGGGGAAGGAACATCTTGCCGGAGCCGAACAGGTCGCCTACGACATTCATGCCGTCCATCAGCGGCCCTTCGATGACGTGCAGCGGACGCTCCACCGACTGGCGGGCCTCTTCCGTGTCCTCGGTGATGAACTCGGTGATGCCGTGGACCAGCGAATGCTTCAGCCGCTCACGGACATCCGCTTCGCGCCAGGACAGATCGACCTCACGCTTCTTCGCCCCACCGCCTTTGAACTCATCGGCAGCATCCACCAGCCGCTCGGTGGCATCCTCGCGGCGGTTCAGTACCACATCTTCGGCAAGTTCCTTCAGGCGCGGATCAAGCGCATCGTAGACGCCAAGCTGCCCAGCATTGACGATGCCCATATCCATGCCTTGCGCGATGGCATGGTAGAGGAACACCGTGTGCATCGCCTCGCGCACCGGTTCATTGCCCCGGAACGAAAAACTCAGGTTCGATACCCCGCCAGACACGTGAGCGTGTGGCAGGTTCTGCCGGATGAACTTGGTCGCATTGATGAAGTCATTGCCATAGTCGGCATGCTCCTCAATGCCAGTCGCCACAGCGAACACGTTCGGGTCGAAGATGATGTCTTCCGGCGGAAAACCAACCTCATCGACGAGCACGCGATAGGCCCGCTCGCAGATCTCAGCTTTGCGGGCATAGGTGTCGGCCTGGCCGTCCTCGTCGAACGCCATCACGACCACCGCCGCGCCGTGGCGCAGGCATAGCTTGGCCTGTTCGATGAACTGGTCCTTGCCCTCTTTCAGGGAGATCGAGTTCACGATGGGCTTGCCTTGAAGGCACTTCAGCCCAGCCTCGATCACCGTCCATTTGGAGCTATCCACCATCACCGGCACGCGCGCGATGTCTGGTTCGGCGGCAACCAGATTGAGGAAGGTGACCATCGCCTCTTCGGAGTCGAGCAGCCCCTCATCCATGTTGACGTCGATCACCTGCGCGCCGGCTTCCACCTGGTCGCGCGCGACATCCAGCGCCGTCGGATAGTCATTGTTTTTGATGAGTTTGCGGAACTTCGCCGACCCGGTAACGTTGGTGCGCTCACCCACATTCACAAACGGAATGTCGTTCGTCAGCGTGAAGGGCTCCAATCCGGACAGACGAAGCCTGGGCTCAACCTCCGGAATGGATCGAGGTTCCTTGTCATCGACGGCGTCAGCGATGGCCTGAATGTGGTCAGGTGTCGTACCGCAACAGCCACCAACGATGTTGACCAGTCCAGCCTCAGCGAACTCACCCAACATGCCCGATGTGGCCGCTGGGGACTCATCATAGGCACCGAACTCGTTCGGCAGACCAGCATTGGGGTAAGCGCACACAAGCGTGTCGGCGACCTTGGAAAGCTCGGCAATGTGCGCGCGCATTTCCTTCGCGCCGAGCGCGCAATTGAGCCCGATGGAAAACGGCTTGGTATGGCGTAGGGCGTGCCAGAAGGCGGTCGGTGTTTGGCCCGAAAGCGTCCGGCCAGAAAGATCAGTGATCGTGCCCGAGATCATCACCGGCAGTTTCACACCCATCTCGTCAAACGCTTCATCGATGGCAAACAGTGCCGCCTTGGCGTTCAGCGTGTCGAAGATGGTCTCGACCAGAAGGATGTCCGCACCACCCGCGATCAACCCCCTCGCCGCTTCGCCATAGGCCTCGCGAAGGTCATCGAACGTGACGGCTCGGAAACCCGGGTTCTGCACATCAGGCGAGATCGATGCTGTGCGGTTGGTCGGCCCAAGCGCGCCGGCGACGAAGCACTGCCGGCCGGGTTCCTTAGCCATTACCGCCTCGGCCGCCTCACGTGCCAAACGCGCGCCCTGCTCGTTAAGCTCATAGGCAAGCTCTTCCATCCCATAATCGGCCTGCGCAATGGTCGTGGAAGAAAAAGTATTGGTCTCAACGATGTCAGCGCCGGCGTCAAAGTACGCCTTGTGAATGGCACGGATCGCATCAGGCTGCGTGAGGATCAGAAGGTCGTTGTTGCCCTGAAGATCCTGCCCCCAATCGGCAAAACGTTCACCGCGAAAATCTGCTTCCGAGAATTTTCGATCCTGAATCTGCGTGCCCATGGCACCGTCCAGCACCAGAATCTTTTTCTGAGCTAGCTGATTCAGTGCTTCAAAGGCTGGATGATTCAGAATCATAAGATCAGCACTCTGCCCTAAGCCACTGCTTTATTGGCGTTTTCTGCGGCGACTTGAATCGCTTTCTCATCAGTCTTTTCGGGCCGCATGCCCAGCAGATGGCAGATCGCATAAACAAGATCAGCCTTGTTCATGGTGTAGAAATGGAAGTCCTTGATGCCATGCCGGCGCAGGCCTTCCACCTGCTCAGCCGCCACGGTCGCCGCCACCAATTGGTGCGTAACAGGGTCATCATCCAGCCCTTCGAAACGCGCCGCGACAGCCTGCGGGATGCGCGCTCCACAGCCTTTGGCGAAGCGAGAAATCGACTTGAAGGAATGGATCGGCGCGATGCCCGGCACGACCGGAATGGTAATCCCGGCATCCGACACGCGGTCCATGTAGCGGAAGAAATCGGTGTTATCGAAAAAGAACTGGGTGATCGCCCGGGTCGCGCCGGCATCCACCTTGCGCTTCAAGACGTCGATCTCGGTGTCCCAATCCGGGCTCTCCGGATGGCGCTCCGGATAGGCTGAAACAGAGATTTCCATGGCGTGCCGCGAACAGATCGCAGCCACCAAATCGGCCGTGTCCTGATAGCCGTCAGGATGGGCATGATAGGCGGTACCGACACCATCGGGCGGGTCGCCGCGCAGGGCAACAATATGGTTCACGCCCGCCGCGCGGTAGCTATCGACGACGGCATCCACATCCGCTTTGGACGCATTCACGCAGGTCAAATGCGCAGCGGGATGCAGACTGGTTTTTTCTTTCAGTGCCTGCACGGTGCGATGGGTGCGCTCACGGGTGGACCCGCCGGCGCCATAGGTCACCGACACAAACGTCGGCCGCAGAGGCGCGAGGCGCTCAATGGAGTGCCAAAGCACCTTCTCCATCTTCTCCGACTTGGGCGGGAAGAACTCAAAGGACACGTTGAGGGCGGAGGATATGAAATCCGTCATGAAAACCACCTGTCCTTAAGCAAGCGCCATGGAGGAGGATGGCAAAGGCGCATCCATAATCTGACGCGGATCGTGGGCGAGCCAGAGCACCACCGGAAGGTCGGACTTTCCAGAACCCCCGCCGCCCAAGGTGACAGGCGTCTCGACCCGCATATCAAGCGCCCCGAGCCAGCGACCCACCTCCTCGCCATCAAAGCCAAGGCGGCGATGACGATGCTCAGACCGCAGGGCCTCCACCTGATGTGGGCCAAAATCAACAATCAGCAAGCGCCCGCCGGGCGCCAAAACGCGGCGGGCCTCGGCCAGCATGGGTCTAGGGTCATCAAAAAAGTGCATAACTTGGTGCAGCGCGACAAGGTCCTGGCTGTCGCGCGGCAGTCCCAGCGCCAAGCCGTCACCATGGCGCGCCTGGGCATGCTCAACGCCAGCCTCAGCCAAACG
>ERZ1740060.138-NODE-138-length-58345-cov-7.128598_pt1 | contig 58345 bp, 44 predicted proteins | sample MGYA00581743_ERZ1740060 | MGnify/ENA primary metagenome ERZ1740060 (study PRJEB43018, sample SAMN04849235) | marine metagenome | isolation source: floating plastic debris | place: Pacific Ocean | collected 2008-08-27 | study: EMG produced TPA metagenomics assembly... | reverse complement strand
CACCACGCGCACCTTGGCCCCATTGCCTACAAGCGCAGGTACAATCGTCAAAGAGGCCGCCTCGCGCATGTCATCGGTGTTGGGCTTAAAGGTGACACCCAGAACCGCAATCGTCTTACCGTTCACCGAGCCACCACAGATATCAACCACCTTGTCGATCATCCGGCGTTTGACCTCGTCGTTGACCTTGATCACCGCCTCGGTGAGCTGCATCGGCATGGCGTGATCCTGCCCGATCCGAGCCAGCGCGTTGGTATCCTTGGGAAAGCACGAGCCCCCATAACCGGGGCCTGCATGCAGGAATTTGTTACCGATGCGCCCATCAAGCCCCATGCCCTTGGAAACCTGTTTGACATCGGCACCTGCCCGCTCACACAGCGCGGCAATCTCGTTGATAAATGTGATCTTGGTGGCCAGAAACGCGTTGGCGGCGTATTTGATCATCTCGGCGCTTTCCAGATCGGTCACCATGATCGGAAAATCGCGCAGGTATAGCGGCCGGTAGATGTCTGACATCACCTCAGCCGCGCGCTCATTCTGCACGCCCACTACAACACGGTCAGGGCGCATAAAATCATCAATCGCCGCGCCTTCGCGCAAGAATTCGGGGTTGGAGGCCACATCGAAATCGGCCTCCGGATTGGCCTTGGCCACAGTCTGTTTGACCTGCCGGTTGGTGCCCACAGGCACAGTCGATTTCGTCACGACCACGGTGTAGCTATTGATCGCCTGCCCGATCTCTTCGGCGGCGGCCATGACATAGCTCAGATCCGCATGCCCATCACCGCGCCGCGTCGGGGTGCCTACCGCGATAAAGACCGCCTCAGCGCCGCTCACAGCCGCCTTTAGATCGCCCGTAAAACTCAACCTGCCCGCCTCAACGTTCTTGGCCATGAGCTCTTCCAGCCCTGGCTCATATATCGGCACTTCACCGCGCTCGAGCATCTCGATCTTAGCGGGATCCTTGTCGACACAGACCACCTCATGGCCAAAATCGGAAAAACACACACCGGACACCAACCCGACATAACCGGTGCCAATCATCGCAATTTTCATAAGCCAGCCTTGGGTCAGATCGCTTTGCCATCACATGCTCGGCTTGACCTGATCTGTCAATCAGCTCGAACCCGATCAGCCCTGTAATGCGGCAATCCTGCCCGGTGATTTATAGAGGCAAATCTGGGCGCGCAGTCCAAAAGAGGTAATTTCGCATGAGAAAAATTAATTTTTTCAAAGACTTACAAAAATCTACCGCTGCGCGAGCCATTTCCGCAAATCCGCGACCAACCTGGCATCGACCCCGGGACCCGAAAGCGTCAACTGACCGCGTCCGGATTTGAGCGATATGCCAGGGGCAATTTCTGCTGTGGGCTTTGGCTTGGCCGCCGCCTTACCCCCACCGCGCAAGGCCGCATCAAGCACCTTGCGCTCAGCCTCTGGCGTTTCAGGGCAGGCGGCATTGATAGCACGGGTTAGCGCCTCAGCAAAGCTCGCATCGCTCTGTAGCCGCGCCACCAGGGCAAGCCCCACCTTTTCAGGGATCGCGGCGGGAAAGCGTAGCGCGTCATCGAGCGGGCCCACCAGATGTGTGAACGCCATGATCTTGGAGCGTTTGGGCGCACGCGCCGCTGAAAAGAGCCCCTGCACCGCCTCATGGACCGATGGGTAGACACCCCGCTCTGCGGCCTTCAGCGCGATGCGTGCGCGCTCATAAAAGCTCAGCGCGGCGCGGATCTCGTTTTCCTCCACCATCGCCTTATAGGCATCGCTTTGGCCCTGCGGGTCACGAATGAGCGCCTTTATGGTGGCAAAGCGCGCCTCGTCTGTGTCCTCAAATAGACCCTGTAAAACGGTAAAACGCCGCCAACCGGAGATCAGGCCATAGCGCCCATTGCCCAGATCAGTGACCTCAATCGGGGTCTGCTGGCCCCGTGCGCGGATACTGTCGGCCAGCGCCGCCATATCATCATCGTCGAGCACAACACGGTCACGGACCAGGTAGCTGACATTGATCGCTTCAAGCGGCAGATCGAGCACCATACGCCCCTCCTGGCGGGCGGCCTGCAGTTCTCCAGTGACCTCCTCAAGGGCGGCCTGCGTGGCGGCATCGCGAGAGACATCGGCAATCGGTGGGCGGGAGCGTGTAGCGCTGGTCGAGGCCTGTGGCGCAGGGGAGGGCGATTGCGTGATCGCCGCAGGATTGAGACGTTTTCGTTAGGCCATTCCAGCCTCCTTCTATTCGCCCCGCCAGAACCCACAAATAGGCTCTAAACGCGCCATTTTAGGCAAAACAGACCCTAATAACGGTAAATAGAGTCTGAATTTCGCGTGCGAAACTCTCATTGCGCGGCAATCTCTTCGGCCGCCATCTCCTCTCGCCGCCAAATCCCGTAGAGCAACCGCTTAAATCCGGCATAGGTCTCATCGAATGTGGCCCGGCCGCGGGCGTAGGTGTCGCGGTTGAAATCGCGGTAATCGGCCTCGTAGATTCCGTTCACACTTTCACCTGCCTGACCTACGAGTGCGGTGAAATCCTGGCGGAATGGCGAAAGCGACTGACCCATATAGGCCTGCATCAGGCTTGCCATCTCGGTCTGCTGGGCCGCATCAAAGCGCGTGACCATGGCGCGCACCGCGTCCCATTCAAAGGCCAGCTCTTCACGCCCAAGGGCCCGGGCGGCCATGTTCTCGCCCTCCTCGATGGAAGAAAACGTGGCGTGCAGCATGTCGAAAAACCGCCCCGTGCTATCAAATTCCACAAAAGACGCGCCAACCGGCACCAAAAGGATATCGGCCGCCGATAGCCCGTTGATCGTCAGATAGCCCAGGGCAGGGGGTGTATCGAGAAAAACCAGGTCATAGTCCCCCAACACCCCGTCAGCCTCCAGCGCGTCTCCCAGGGCGTCCCAGAGCTTCCACGAGCGGGCATTCATCCGCCAGACCGGAATCTGGAACTCTGACCAGTAAAGGTTCAGCTGTGCACCAATGAGATCAATATTGGGCCAATGGGTCGATTGGATGATATCTGAGGCCTTGATGTCCATGGCATCGCTCAGCGTATCGTCAAAGGGCAGGGGGGGCTCACCGCGATCAAGGCGGCGTTGGTTTTCCACCCGCAGGTGGCTGCCATAATGGCGGGCAAGCAGCGGAAACACGGTTTGCCACTCATCCTCGCCCTTTGCTCCGAAAATCGATGACATCGAGCCCTGGCTGTCGAGATCAACCACCAGCACCTTGTAGCCATCAAGGGCCGCACTCATCGCCAGATGGGCGCAAGTGGAGGTTTTCCCAACCCCGCCTTTGAAATTCGCCACGGCCACGATCTTGGCCGGCAGGCCTTTGGGCCGGTAGGGCAGGTATTCCTTGGATTTGGAGCCTTCCTGCCCGAAATGCGCCCGAAGACGCAGCACCTCATCGAGGGTGAACCACTTGGCGCCGCCTTCGGTTTCAGAAATACCCTGTGGCAGATCTGGGTTTTGCCGCAGCACACGTCGGAAATGCGCGGGGGCTACCGGGATCAGATATTTGGTGATCTCCCAGGTCGAAAACCGCCGCAGGGCCCGCGTACCGGTTTCATCCAGACCACGGCTTGCCAGATCGGCGCGCCCTCTTTCGCAAGCATCAGCGACAGAGCGAAGCCCGTCAGTGCCAACAGGTGCTGGCAGCTCTGCTTGCGCCTTGTCAGGCGAGATATTGAAATATGGAGGAAGGGTATCCACTGCTCTGCCCTCGCCTTATGTAACGTGTTTTGGCTAACGTACCCAAAAAGGCGTCACATAGGAAGTAAATTGATACATCCCTATTCTTTTCTAAGCAAATAAAGGCTGATTCTATTGCGAGCTTAGGGGCAGTTGCGCATTTTGCGCGCGATTATTCTAGTTAATATGATGTTACTTCCTAGTTACATGTGATTTGAGCTTTTGATTTGTCGCGTGATTTCAAATTGTTGAGATTGATTTTCCAATGATAACCGACTCTGAAACCACGCTAGAGCGACTCTGATCCCACGTCGCGCCGACTCTGAAACCCCGACAGGACTCGACGCAGTTATCCACAGGCTCTAGAGTGAAGCGTAAATGAAACCCCGAAACACTGAAGCTTGGGTGGGGGTGCAGGGCCATGTGCGTAAAACATGGCCGTAAAAGAGGCTGAGCAGAGCCATGGGGCAGACCCAAAGCGGGGGTATGGACCTCGCGCATCAGGGCGATTTTTTCGTCTGCGATTTTTTTGCAGCCGTGCCGAAGCACGATCTGGCGAGCATGGAGCATCCGTTATTTTCCCTTTCCACCCGTCCGGATCGGCGTATCCTGCAATATGAGCATAATGGCGCAGAGGTGACGATCACCCCCTCGGTGAAGGGGCGTGCGACAATCTTTGATGCAGATATCCTGATCTTTTGCATCTCGCAGCTGATGGCGGCGCTCAATGCCGGGCGGCCAACCTCGCGCAAGTTGACGCTGACGGCGCACGATTTGTTACTGGCCACAGGGCGCGAGACCAGCGGCGATGGCTACCGGCGGCTGCGCGACGCTTTTGAGCGGCTTGCAGGCACGCGCATCACCACCAACATCACCACAGGTGAGGAAGAGACCACCACCGGCTTTGGTTTGATCGAGAGCTGGGAGATTGTCCGGCGTACCCGTGGCGGGCGCATGGTCTCGGTTGCTGTGACGCTTAGTGACTGGCTCTACCGGGCAGTGCTGGCCAAGTCGGTTTTGACCCTGAATAGAGACTATTTCAGCCTGAGAAAGCCACTGGAGCGGCGGATCTATGAGCTGGCGCGCAAACATTGCGGGCGGCAGCCGGTCTGGCGGGTCTCGGTGGAGACGCTTCTGAAGAAATCCGGCTCTGGCTCTCCGCGCCGCGTGTTCCGCGCCATGCTGCGCGAGATCATCCGCGAGGGGCGTCTGCCTGATTATGAGCTGACTGAGGAGGAGGGCGACATGATTGCTGTGCGCCCGCTGTCGATGGTCGACGAGTTGCCTGAGCGGGGGCCCCAGCTCTCGCCTGCTGCCCTGGAGGAGGCAAGGCGGCTGGTGCCAGGGGCGGATGTCTATGCGCTGGAGGCCGACTGGCGCGCCCTGTGGGCTACGAGCGGGCGCCCGGCGCTGCGCAGCCCCGATAAGGCGTTTCTCGGATGGGTGAAAAAACGGCGGGCCTAATCCCGCCGATGATCAAGCGAAACATCGCTTAAAATCTAAACACCGATTGTTTCCATATTGAGATAAGTCTGTTTACTGATTCGGATCAGAGCAGTCTTGCGCCGGAATTTATGGCCGAAAAGGGCTATTTTAGCCATATTTTAAAGAAGTTTTAGCCACAGCTCCGCCATGTTTTGGCTTGTTTGCAAACACTGGTTAATGTAGTGTTAAACGTGTGGGTTTTTGTAAATGGGGAAGTAATCATGAAAACCAGTTTGCTCTCTGTCGCAGCCGCGGCAGGTATTTCTTTGGTAGCAGGTGCTGCCAGCGCTACAACTATTTCTGTTAGCGTTTTTGATATCAATACATTCAATCAAGCCGTGAGTGGTCCAAGTTTCGTTACTGAAGATTTTGAGAATGGGTTTGACGTTGGCGAGATCACTGGTAACGGTGGCAACGTTGGCGCAACACTTGATACAGTTGTCGGCACATTCTCGTCGCTTGGCGGTGTCGGTTCAGGTTCCACATGTGCACTCAGCACAGGTGGATCCAACGGTATTTGTGACACGCTGGCGATTTTTGACAGCTCCATCAACAGCCAGAACAACACTGTGCCTCTCGATGGTGAATTTTCGCTGAATTCCAACGACACATTTGGCATCCAATGGGACGTCGGCACAGGTGATCTCTTCAACCGTGTTGTCTTTGGTATGAGCGATGCGACCGATCAGGGCGCTACTCTGACGATCACTGCAGACGATGGCACAACGTCAGAGTTTGAAATCCTGAATCCAAACCTGGGTGACGGTAACGCACAGCTTGTTATCATCGACTTTGACGAGCTGATCGGCTCAGCAACCATCTCGCTGGAAAGCAGCATCGAAGATGATGGTTTCGCGATTGATGGTGTATCTGTTGGTGTTGTGCCTCTGCCAGCAGCAGGCCTCCTCTTGATTGGTGGTCTGGGTGTTCTTGGCGCAATGCGTCGTCGCCAGAAGTCATAAGCGACACAAGACAAGCTTTTCAGCTTTGGAAGGGTCAGTCTTTGGACTGGCTCTTTCTTTTTGCAGGGTTCAGCGCGTGTCGGCGGATCGGGGATCGATCAGAAGGGCCATGATCCAACCACTGACAAAGCCGCCCAGATGGGTTTGCCAGGCGATCTGGCCGCGCATCGCCCACCATAGTACCAGATTGAGCACCACCAAAAGCATTACCGCCTGCGCCACAGGCAAAAGCCCCTGGTGGCGCGTGAAACGATCCACATACATCCAGGCCAGCAACCCGCCCGCAAGCCCGAAAAGCGCGCCCGACGCCCCCACCATCGGCTGCAGGTTCGAGGCAAGCAGCGCATAGCCGGTGGCCCCGCCTAGAACCGCGCCGCCATAGAGCAGACAAAAGCCGCTTATTCCAACCCGGTCGAGCACCGCACAGCCCAGTGACCACAGCGTCACCATATTGACGATGAGATGCACCGGCCCGCCATGCAGAAAGCTATAGGTGAAGAACATCGCATAGGGCTGGCCCTGAAAATTCGATGGCCAGTTTTCAACCAACCCGGGCCAGAACCCGCCATATTCATAGGCAAGGCGGCGCAGCCGGTCGGCCTCAAAGAGCCCCAGATCATCGGCGAGCAGAACCAATTCTATGCCGACACAGATCAGCATCAGGCCAATAAGCCAGGACTTGCCGGTTCTTACGGCCGCCATGACAGCGCCGTTCGCAGCCCTATAAATACTTCATTGTCGCTGCTATCCTCACCGCCAGCCTCGCGGCGCTGTGTATGAGCGACGCCCGCGACAAACGACCATCGGTTGGTCAGCTGCCGCGAATAGTCGATTTCATAGCGGATCCGCCGCGTATCGGCCAAGGTGCTGGCCTGCCGGTCGCTGTCGCTGAAGAGGATTGCAGCGCTCACCGAAGAGATATCGTTCAAAGCCTGATCCGCGGAAATATTGAAGGTGGTGTTGAGCGTCTCTTCCCCGGCGCTCGTGGTTGAAAAACTCTGGCTGAAATTAAACTGGAACCCGCCGCGCGCCAATGCCTGACGATAGCTCAGATTGTATAGCGGGTCGGTGCTGTCAGAAGCGCTGTTGACGCTTACACCGATCCCTGCGCTCAGCTGACCGCGGGGCAGGATCAGGGTGCGATTGACCTGAAATGTACTGCGCCGTCCGGTTTCTTCGAGCGCGGAATCAAGAATGGCACTGATTGTGCCATTGGGCCGTTCCGATGTCAGGCTTGCCCCAAAGGTCACGCCCTCGGACGTACCGGTTCTCGTGCCGTCCCGCGTGATCTCGCGATAGCCCAGATCAAATGCACCTGTCAGGCCTGGTGTGATCAGAACATCGACGCTGCCGATGAGATCGCGGGTTTCCACATCCAGCCCGCCCTCGGCACGATCAAGATCATTGATTGAGGTGGTCAGAAACCCGGTTGCGGTGCGTGACAGATCAAAGCGCAGTCGGACCGAGCCCTCGAAGCGCGTGCTGTCGATCACCTCGGAGGAGGTGGTATTGACGAAATTGGTCTCCGAATAGCCAAGGGACACAATCGTCCCAAAACGCGCCTCACGGCCAAATTCCAGGGCAAGCCCGGTGCTGAAATCTTCACGATCACCGGGGTCATCGACCAGCGTGGCCAGATCAAAATCGAGCACCGAGAGATCATCGACCTCAGTGCTGCGGAAGGAGGCATCAAAGCTGAGTTCGGTGTTGCGCGATCCAACCGAATACTCGAGCGCAACCCTTGGGTCTTCGAGATCAAACTCGAACCCGTCCGAGAGCCCTTTCTCGACCCCGCCTGAAATCACGAAGCTCAGGTCCTGAGTGCGGGTCTGCGAACGCAGTTGAAGCTCGAGATCAGAGCGCAGTGAGGTTTCGCTGTCCTCATCATCGTCATCATAGAAGAACTGTTCAGTATAGCTCAGATCGATCTGCAGCCCGCCACGTTCCGCATTTTGGGCAAAAGCAGCATGCGGACCTGCCAGACCCAGACCAGCAAGTGCTGCGGGTAAATATCGCCCCCAAACGCCCATGTGTTATTCGAACAGGCGTCGTTCTGGCACCACAATCACATCGCCGTCGCGCAGCTTGGGATCCGAGTCGAGGCTCGCGCCATTGCTCAGGGCCTTGTAGTTGAAGTTGATGATCTGTGGCCGACCGGATTTGTCGGTGCGGCGCAGCTGAATGCGTTTGGTGGCGGCAAAGCGGGTGAGCCCGCCGGATTGCGCCATCGCCTGAAGAAGCGTCGTGCCGGGCTCGACCTCTCTGAGGCCCGGCGTGTTGACCTCGCCCAGAAAATAGACGTCGATCGTGTCGTTCTCAATTGCGCTCAAAGGTTCGCGCTCTCTTGGATTGACGGCGACAAACACAGTCGGCGTAGCGGCAAAACTCGGAGCGATCGCTGAGGTGATCGAATTTTCAATCTGGGCCACGGTGCGTCCTGCGGCGCGCAGCGAGCCGGCAAATGGGAAGCTGAAGCGCCCATCCGGCAGGACCACGACCGATCTGTTCAGGGTTGGATCCTCGAGCACTTCAATGGCGATGATATCGCCCGGGCGCAGCGTATATTCCGATTGCGCCGCAGCGACAGTGGCCAGACAGCTCAGCAGAACGGCTGCACCAAAACGTTTCAGGATAAACAGCATGTCCAATGCCTTTCTTTGACCTTAACCCTGCACTTGCCGCAGTTTGTGGACAAATCGGCGCAAAGGAAAGCGATAACCGAGGCTGAGCCTTAAATCTTTGCATTTTGTCGTCGCATCGCCACGCACGAAACGCACAGAGGCGCTAGTTCTTGGCCTCTGTATCGCTCTCTTGCAAGGCTGCAATTTGTGCCCGCGCGGTGTTGATCTGATCGCGCTGATCTGCAGGACCGGCGATCTCAACGGCGCGACGGAATTGTTCGAGCGCCTTCTCGGGCTGGTTCAGTGCCTGGTAAATAACGCCCAGATGATATTGCACAATCGGATCCTCGGGGAGGCCTTGGGCCGCCGATTGCAGATAGGGCAGGGCCTCTTCGCTGCTGCCGCGTCGATGCGCGATCCAGCCATAGGTATCTTGTAGCGCAGGGATTGGAGAATCCTTTAGGCGGCGGGCGATTTTCCAGGCCCGCTCAAGGCTTTCTAGATCGCTGCGATAGGTGGTGATCAGACTGGCAAGGTTATTGGCGACAACAATCGAGTTCGAGTTGCGCTCATAGAGTGTTTCATAGACAGCGATTGCTTCTTCGAACTCTCCGTCGCGTTCCAGCAAGGAGGCCTGAGCCCATAACAGGTTGGCGTCGTCGGGCAACAGGGCGAGGCCTTCACGGATCAGTGCTGCGGCTTTTTCCGGTTGACCGCGCCGGGCCTTGATGCGTGACATCTCAAGCCAAAGCTGCGCCCGCTCCGGATTGCTCGCCAAAAGGGAGGTGTAAATCTCTTCGGCCTCATCAAGATTGCCATTGGCCGAGGCGACAACAGCCGTCATGGTCTGGAGGGCTTCATTTTCTGGGTCGCGCGTCATTAATTCGCGCGCCAGCTCAAGCGCACCGACGGCATCATTGGTGGCCAGGCGCGCGCGTACCAGTGCCACCTTAGAGTTCAGCGACGCATCGGCAGATTGTGCGATTTCTTCGAGAAAGGTCATCGCCTCTTGAGGGCCGCTCTGCTGATTGATGATTTCGGCTTCAATCCCGTTGGCGGCCTGTTGGGCGCGCTCATCATCTTCAAGTGCGCGCAACGAGCGCACCACCTGTTCAGCCCGTGCCAGATCATCCATCCGCAAATAAAGCTGGCCTGCTAAGGTCAGCAATTCGGTGTTTTGCGGATCGAGCCGCAACGCTGGAAGCAGCACGTCTTCTGCCGGTAGAAAATCGCCTTCTCCGATCAGAACCCGCGCATAGCGTAAAGTCTCTTCTGGTGCGTTACCCGAGGCATCCACAGCCAAAGCCAGAAAATCGCGCGAAAGCTGCTCTTGTCCGGAGCGCTGATAGGCGCGGGCCATCAAGGTCATCGCCTCGACATCTTCGCTTTCCTTGTCGAGCGCAATGCGCAGCCCGGCGATAGCGCGTTCGGTTTCATCAGCATCGATCAGCCAATTCGCCTGCATTTTGAGCGCATTCACGTTTTCGGGATCTTCATTTAGCACTTCCTCGACACGCACCCGCGCACCGACCTGATTACCTGTGGCCAATAGCATGCGCGAGAGCGAGATTTTTGCCTCACGGGTCAGATCGTTTGGCTCTGTTGTCTCCAGAATATTTTCGAGGTCTGAAATCGCCTTATCGCGTTGACCGGTCTGAAAATCCATCGATGCGGCCAAGATCTTAAAGCGCAACTCGTCTGGGAAATCGGCAATTGCGGCGGTCACTTCGGCGCGGCCGGCTTCGGCGCTTTGCACCTCGGTCAGAAAGCGGATCAGGTCAACACGCGGGCCAATCTCACCGTCTTCGGCCTTGGCCACGAGCTCACGCAAAAAGGCCTCTGCCTTGTCGTTCTGCTGGCGGGCCAGATAGAAGCGGATCAGCGTGGATTTATGCGTGGTTTCGTCAGGAAAGCGGTTGACCATCTCCTTGAGCTGCGCCTCCAGCCCATCGAAATCCTGCAACTGCGCGAGAACATTCATCCGTTGACGCCAATAGCGCTGCTCGTCAGGGACAAGCTCGATCAGCGCATCAAGCGACGTGATAGCCTCCCGCAACTCGCCCTCCCGCACCTGATTATCGGTGATAATCGAGCGCAGCATGGTGCTCTTGGGTTGTCCTTCCAGCAGGCTTACCGCCTCCCGGGCCTGTTCGCGCATGCCTGCGGCATCATCATCCAGAGCGGCCGTGCGATACGCGCGGGTCACCGTCAATGCCTTGACCCGCGGGTCGCCCGCGTCGAGCTCTTCGGCGGTCTGACCATGGCGTTCGAGCTCGTCCCAGGAGCTGAAGTCAAAGGCCAGCTTACTGAGGATGATGCGGGTGTCCAGATCATCGGGGAACTGCTCGGCCAGTCGCAGATACTGCCCGTAGGCGGCGCGAGGATTTTCTTTTTCCTTCAGCAATATATCGGCCAAACTCTGGCGTGCTTCGCGGTGACTTTCATCAAGTTTGAAGACATTGCGGAACTCGATAATAGCACGGTCAAAATCGCCTTCGGCGGCAAGGGCTATGCCACTTTGGTAGTGCTCATCCGCACGTTCTTCGACGGATTTACATCCAGCAACTGCCAGAGCTGCTAAAAGGACTAGAATTCCGGGACGAGAAAACATGAATACACCCATAGATTTTAAACCAGTTTTGCCGAAGTCTAGAAGACGCAATAAATTTAGGCCAGAGCCAGAATTTCCTGTGTTGAAATTGAGGTTCTGTTTCCGATCACATTAATGTTGACCAGAATAACAAAACACTGTGCCGATACGGCACAGTGCAATACTTAAAGTGTAAGGCTTAGTAACCGGTGCCGCGCAGAACCACGCGTACGGTTTTGGCCAGAACCCAGATGTCTGTTCTCAGCGACAGAATTTTGTCGTAACTGTCATCATATTTCACCCGACCTTCGAACGTGCAGTCATTGCGTTCTGCAACTTGCCAAAGACCTGTGATACCTGGCGCCATACGGTAATAAGATGTGCCAGCATACTCATCGCGCTGGCACGGCATCATTGGGCGCGGGCCAACAAGCGACATGGTGCCGTTAAGCACATTCCAAAGCTGGGGAAGCTCATCCATGGAGGATTTGCGTAGAATACGGCCGACCCAAGTGATGCGCGGGTCGTTCTTCAGCTTTTGATTAGCGTCCCATTCCATCTTCGCGATCGGATTTTCATCCAGATAGGTCTTTAGCAAAGCATCGGCGTTTTTCACCATGGTACGCATTTTCCACATGCGGAATTCTTTGCCCCCACGGCCTATACGCTTTTGTGAATAAAACGGGTTGTGACCATCAAGCGCAATAAGAGCTGCCATTACAGCAACAAGCGGGACGACGATTGGCAAAACCGACACGGTCAAAAGGATATCCAAACCACGTTTGAAGATATCACGATAAACGCAATGCTTTGGTGCGGTTTCTTCTTTCTGGAATGATGGTTGATGAACAGATACCTCTGTCTCAACCGGAGAAAACTGAAATGTCATAGCAGCACTACCGAAAAGTCGGTTCCCATCACTAAATTTACGCGGAAGAGCTGCCCAGGAAGAACCACTGCAACCCCGCCAATTACCCATTACGCCTTCCAGCACAGTTTTAATAACATTTTAGGGATTGCAGATCAAAGCCCATCTGCGGCACTGCAGCGATTTTTCGGCAAATTTGATCGAAATGCCCGGTATTACTGCACAAGTTTTGCAAACTTTGTTGCAAAAATGTGAATAACTATGGGGAAAGGCGCAAATTGTTTCTTGTTTGGAAATAGTTGCGCGATTCGTGTCTCTGCTCCCCTGCCTTATTGGTTTATATCGTGTCTTAGGATGCAACCTGTGCTCTGAATTGTCAGAGTCCTACGATGGCCCGGTCTGTGCCTTGAATTTCGCCTAATTTCGACCTACGGGTCGTGTTAGGTAGGGTAATATGCGCAGTGAGCCCTTGTCTTACTTTGCGCGGGAAACAAAAGTTAGGTTAAACAAGGGTCTCCATAGATGGCCGTGGATCTCTATTCAGCGCATTTTGGCTTTCGGGAGCGTCCTTTTTCGCTATCACCCGACCCGGCTTTCTTGTTCTGGTCTCAAGCCCATTCGCGGGCCTTTGCCGTGCTGGAATACGGGCTTGCGACCAAAGCCCCGCTGACGGTTGTCACAGGTGAAGTAGGCACCGGTAAAACGACCCTGATTCAGGCGCTGTTGCGCAAAATTGGCCAGGACATGTCGCTTGGGCTGATTTCCAATGCGCAGGGGGATCGAGGCGATCTTCTGCGATGGGTGCTCAATGCGCTTGATGTGCCTTTGCCGGAGCATACGGATTATGTCTCGCTATTTCAGTGTTTCCAGAATTTCGTGGTCGAGGAATATGCCGCCGGGCGCCATGTGGTGCTGATCATCGATGAGGCGCAAAATCTGGGTGCTGATATGCTCGAAGAGCTTCGCATGCTGACCAATATAAATTCAGGCCAGGATGAGCTTTTGCAGATCATTCTGGCCGGTCAGCCCGAGTTGCGCGATCTGATTACGCGACCTGCGTTGCGCCAATTTGCCCAGCGGGTGACCGCAACCTGCCATATCTATCCCTTCGACCTGCGTAATACGCGGGCTTATATAACACATAGGTTACAACAGGCAGGGGGCACCGGCTCAGAGTTCACCCTTGCGGCTATTCGCGCTATATTTGAAGAAACGGGCGGCATTCCGCGAATGATCAATAAGGTGTGTGAGCTCGCGCTGGTCTATGCGGCGGCAGCGGAAAAACAGAAGGTGGGGCTCGATAGCCTGCGCGAATTACTGCGTGACGGTCTGGTGTTGAGCCCATCGAAAACGCCATTATTTTTGACCAACCGGGTCGAGGATCCGGGCGGTATGTAACGGGGCTTTGTGCGATGAATCTTGATCTGGCATTTTATTGGAAACTCTTCTGCCGTCGCCTGCCGGTGATGACGGTGTTCTTGCTTGGCTGTGCGACTATTGGCGTGATCACCGCGTTGAAACTGCCCGAGACCTGGTCGGCGGAGGCGCGACTGCTTGTAGAGGCACCGCAGATCCCCGACGAGATGGTGGCCGCGACCGTGCAGACCGATGCCGAAGAACAGCTCGACATTATTCAGCAGAAACTGATGACGCGCGCCAATCTGATCGATATCGCTAACCGGTTCGATGTCTTTGCCGATATCCGCTCGATGGAACCTGACAGCGTGGTCAAGGCGATGCGGGAAGCGACCTCGATCCGCCGCAGCGCCGGGCGCAATCAGGCGACCCTGATGCGTATCAGCTTCAAATCCCGCTCAGGCCGGATCGCAGCCAATGTGGTTAATGAATATGTCACACTGGTGCTGGAGGAAAATGCTCAGTTTCGAGAATCGCGGGCTGAGAATACGCTGACCTTCTTTGAACAAGAGGTTGAGCGGCTAGGCCAGGATCTGGATCGCCAGAGTACTCAGATTGCGATTTTCAAATCTGATAACGTGAATGCTCTGCCAGAAGATCAGAATTACCGTCTGGGTCGTCAGGCCCTTCTACAGGAGCGTTTGTCGCGCACCGAGCGCGACCAGAATGCGGCCCTGCTTCAACGCAAGGAAATGTTGCGTCTGTTCCAGACCACTGGCGCGATCGGTGCATCCACTCAGGTGCCGCAAACGGCAGAGCAACAACAACTTGTCGTAGCGCAGGCCGAGCTTGACCAGGCGCTGACGCTCTATTCGGAAAGCCATCCACGGGTGATCCGGTTGCGCGCCCGGGTCGAGCGCCTTGAGGCGGTTGTGACTGCACTGGTCTCGAGCACGACAGGCGGGGCAGGTGATGCCGGCACGCTGTCGCCCCAGCAGGCGATCATGGAATCGACATTGGCTGAAATAGACGCGCGGCTGCAATATTTGCAATCAGATGCCGATGCGACACGCGGCGAGCTTGATGAGCTGCAGGACGCGATTTCACGCAGTTCGGCCAACAGTATCGAGCTGGCCTCATTGGAGCGCGACTATCAGAACATTCAGGCTCGTTATAATGCAGCTGTCGGCAACCTAAACACCGCGCAAATGAGCGATCGGCGCGAGAAGACCGCGCGCGGCCAACGTATTTCGGTGATTGAAAATGCTACTATCCCACAGATTCCCACCGGACCCAACCGGCCACGCATTGCAATCATGGGGGCAGCGTTTGGGGTCATGCTGGCGGGGGCTTATTTCCTGCTTTTGGAGCTTCTCATCCGATCAGTACGCCGTCCGGCGGAGCTTGTTGGTCGGTTCAACGTCACGCCTATCACGATCATTCCCTATATGGAGAGCCGGTCAGAGCGGATGTTGCGCCGAAGTGGAATTTTGGCAGCGACGCTGATCGTGGCCATAGGTGTGCCACTGGCGCTTTGGTATGTGGATACAAATTACATTCCGCTTGAGCTGGTCGTGCAGCGCGGGCTTGAGAGATTGGGTCTCGGTTAAGGAACGGGTTTAATGGAAAAACTACAGGCGGCTCTAGACAAGGCGCGCCGGGAGCGCGGGGCCAATATTGCTGAGCAGGCCTCTGCCATCGAGCAGCCTGGCCGACCAGGCGGCAAACCCATGCGTAAGGCCAATGGGCTCTGGCAGGATTTTGATACGTTTACCGTGCCGAACAAGGTGCTGGAACATTACCGTGTGGTGACCCAATCGGCCGGGCCCTCGGCGGCGCCCTTTGACATTTTGCGCACCAAGATCCTGGTGCAGATGCGCCAGAATGGATGGAAGCGGTTGGCGATCACCTCGCCGATGCCGCAATCGGGCAAGAGCACGACCGCATGCAATCTCGCGCTTGGTCTGGGGCGCCAGCCAGAGCTGCGCTCGATCCTTCTGGATCTCGATCTGCGCAGCCCCTCGGTGAATACCTATTTCGACACCCAACCCAAACACGGCATCGGAGAGATGCTGCGCGGCGAGGTGGATTTTTCCCAACAGGCCTTGCGCATCGGGGACAATGTGGCGGTCTCGATGGCCCAGAAGGCCGAAAAGGACCCCTCGCAGTTGTTGTTATCGGAAGAGACTGCCGCTGTGCTCGATGCGATCGAGGCGGATTACAATCCGGACCTGATGATCTTTGATCTGCCCTCAGTGCTGGTCAATGACGACACCCGGGCCTTTTTGAGCAAGGTCGACTGCGCGCTGATCGTGATCCGCGCCAATGTCACGCGCTATACCCAGTTTGACACCTGCGAGCGCGAGATCGCCGAGCAGACCAACGTGCTTGGCGTGGTGCTCAATGCCTATAGCAGCGCCAGTTCCAAGAAATACAACAACTGATCGTGCCAATTGCTATAGCGGCGCGCGGGTCTGTCAGAGCAGATCTTCGGACTCAGGCTCTTGCAGGGAGGCCTCGTCGTCCTCCAGTTCATCGGCAAGAACGATCTGGCCGTCTGTGACGGTTGCAAAAAGCTCTGCCACATCTGAGGTTGGGTCATTATCACCACCCAGGTCAAGCACGCCGTTGAAGTCGATATCGTTGCGGAAGAAGCCGGTATCAGAACCGAGATGTGCATTATCATTCACAAAGACGGGGTGCTGTTCGACATAGATGTCGCCCGTCACCCGATCAGAGAAGTAGATATCGAGAACAAAGTAATCTTGCCCATTACTGGTCGTGTAATATCCTTTCTCCTGCAGAACATTGCGTACATCATCAGCCGATAGTGAATACCGTTCGGCTTCTGTGGGGAAATCAACCGTGCCAAGCGTGTCGGATTTGACACCAGCGATTTCAACGACCCGGCCTCCCGGTGTGAGCGTGGGGTGGTCGTGGTTATAGGTCAGCGGCCCGTCCAGCTCGATATCGGGTGCTAGGTTGGGCAGATCTTCATACTGCAGAATACTATCCAGCGTTGGATCGTAATTTCTGAGGTCTTCATCGACATTGGTGAAGACAGTGTTGATGATGGTAAAGTCGTGATCTTCGTCGCTTAGCCTGTCGACGGTGAAGTTCTTTTCCAGATCAATGCCGGTTGTGAAGCCTTCGAAGGTGGAATCGACAATCGTGATGTCCAGCGTGTTCGTCCCAAAATTAATCCCAAAGCCATGGTCTGTGCGCAGATCAGAGCTGTCGCGGGCCGTGATATCAAAATCCTGCAGGATATAGTGGCCTGTATAAGAGAGATCGGCCCCATCGCGCACGCTCCAGGCCGTAAAATCTTCGAGCACTGTATAGACGTCGTGGTTCTGTGCAAAACTCGCCTTGAGCACGTAAAGACCGGTTTGTGAGGCAAAAGTTTCATTGCCGTTGAAACCGGTGATCGGGTGCTCGTCAGGGCGAATGGACTCATTGTAGTGAAAAGCACCTGCAAGCTCGGATGTGTTAGAATCAACCGGGATATTGCCGGTGTCACCATTCTCGCCGCGGTGGAAGTAGACAAAGCCGTTATGCACGCTGGCAGCGATGTTGTCGGAGGATTCCACTTGACGGCCCTGGAACCAGAACCCATCGCCACTGCGGCCGAAGTCAAACAGATCTATGCGGTCCACGCCAGCATTGGCGCCTTTGGGATCAGCCCAGGAGACACCTTGAGCGAAGATTGCGATATTGTCGTTCCATGCGCCGGTCTCATTGCCGCTTTCAGCGACATAGCCTGCACCAAACGTGTCATAGCTGGCGTTGTTTTCCAGAATGGCGTGGCTGTCATGATGGACAAAACCCCAACCTGGTGACCCATAAACCGCATTACCTTCGACAATGGCCGGGTTGTCCTGATCGGCTGTGCCGGTACGGTGCAGGTGCAAGGAATAGCGCCCTTGCAGGTTGGTATCGGAATTAACCTCGCTCACATCATCAAGCGCAAAGGCATCCTGGGATTTGTCAGTTCGGCCCAATTCGTCGAAGGCGGCAAAGCGTACTTCGACATCATTGTTGTGCATGAACATGACATGGCCACGTTCGAACACTTCGGCGGTGTCGGCATCCTGCGTCTCAAACGTGACATTGCGCGAATAGTTGGCCACTGAAGTTTTCAAATCGTCGCGCGGCGTGTCGTGATCATATTCTAGAGGATTTTCAAAGTGGATCCGACCATCTTCGTCGATCTGGGTGATCACACGTTCTTCATCTTGCGGTGGCTCATAGCCGAAGCGAGCCTGCTCCTGATAATAGCCCTCATAGCGGGTGCCTGCGATCACGATCGTGTCGCCCACCTGCCAGCCTTCTGGGACAGTTTCAAACTGGATCGAGGTATCCCCGGCGAGCGGGTCTTCACTGACCTTTTCGTGGGAATCCTTCTCATGGCCGTGAATCTCGACCTTGCCATGACTAATCAGACCACGGCTGATCAGTGTCGGATCCCAATCGGTATCGATCGGACCGTTATTGGCAAAGACAATGTTGACGTCCACATCATCTTGAATCGGCTCTTCTTCGGTGCCGATCGTCAGTGACCCGGAGGGCGCGACCACGAATGTATCCACGATCAGCGTGGAATTGGTATCGGTGGCGAAATCGAGCGCGCCATCGACGCGTAATGTGAAGAGCTCGGCGTCGCTATCACCGCTATAGGTCAGCTTGATGCCTTCGGGGATCAACGCTTTGGCATCATCGCCTGGGATTTCCCCATTGAGCCAGTTATCGGGATCGTTCCAGTCGCCGCTGCCAATAGCAATATGGGTGGCCTCACCGCGCGGGACCAGATCAAGAACAGCGCCATGCTCGGCGTGCATCCCGGCGTGATCCGCATGAAAACTGCCATCCTCGGGGCTATCTTTGAGCGCCTGAACATAAAGCTCGATCGTGGCCTGGTCGGCACCGGCAGGGGGCACCGGGATCATGGGCTCGTTCAGGAAGTGGCCCGCATGACTGTCATCATGATCTTCGCAATGACAGACATCTTCACCCGTTACTGGACAGACACCGCTGGTCTCATGTTCTTTTTCATCATGATCTTCACAATGACAGACATCTTCGCCGGTGACAGGGCAGGGGCCCGTTGTCTCGTCAGAGGCTGTATCCGTTGAGTCACCTGAGTTATCTGCCGGTTCTTCAACGGTATCGCCAGTGGTCTGATCTGGCGTATCGTCCTCATCCTTTTCTTCGGCGCTTGCACCGACGGACGACGTGTCGTTGCTTTCTGCTGGCGTCCCTTGTGTTGGTGTTTCGGGTTTTTCATCGTCGTCGCCGGGGGCCGTATCAACCGGGGCGGCCACAACTATAGGATCCGGTGTAGTGTTGACAGGGCGCTCTGACGCGGAGGGTTCTGCAGGCGTGTCCGGAGTTTCTACAGGCGTTGCGCTATTGCTACTGGCGCTTGGCTCATCATCATCAGCAGCAACAGTGATGGGCGCTGTGATCGCGCCTACAGTATCAGGCGGCGCGGACGGGGTACGTGGAAGCGGCACAATATCAGGGTCGTCAGAGGAAGAACCTCCAGCAGCGGCGGCAATGCCAATACCGCCGCCAGCTAGCGACAACATAAGGAGGAAAAAACCCATCTTAACGCTGACCCTTCGTGCAATAGAGCGCCAACGCAGACAGGCTGGATTGTTTCCGGCATATCGGCTCATACCGGTAGTCTGGCATACTACCGCTAAATTTGTGAGACATTCTTACCCTCTTGTTCCCCATTTTGGGTGACTGCTCTGAATTGTTAATTTCTGGTTAACAAAGCGGCGAAAACGCGAAGACAATGAGGAAAAATTGAGACAACCGCCGACGTAAGGCACTCTACAAAATTACGCGCGTATAAAGGGTAAAGCCTTGTTATCAAGTCAATTTTCAGATTCTGAAATATAAAGATTTCAGAGAAATCCCGCCGGAGGTCTGGCAGTTTCCCGCTCACGAATCTGTGCGCGCTCTTGCCATTTCCTTTGGTGTGCATTCTTGCGCCAATTTTTGCTCAACCGCCGGATTGTGTAAGAGATATACCGCCGAGCCGGGCTGTGACAGAAAATGGGATTGGTCCTGACAAAGCAACAATCAAGGGTTAAAACCTGCGAATCCCTCCTGAATTCTGACACATTTTTCGTTCACAGCCGCCCGAGCGCTATATACTACGCGTCAGATGTGTGTGTGCCGCCTATGAGCTGTCGGCGCAGGTTCGAGCAGACGGTAGAGGGCGTCCATGATTGTCTGGAGCGAAACGGAAAGCGGCGATATCACGGTCACCGTGCCTGATCAGGCGCGCCTGCTGGCGGATCTGGGCACGCGTTTTGCTGCCGGACAGGGGTTTTCGGTGGCCACCCTTAATCTCGATCATGTGGTCAAGTTGAAGCGTGACCCTGTATTCCGCAGAGCCTATGCCGCCCACAGCCATATCACCGCGGATGGTAATCCGATTGTCTGGTTATCGCGACTGGCCGGTCAGGAGATCTCGCTCATTCCGGGTTCTGAGTTGATCGAGCCGCTGGTGGCTTTGGCTGCGCGTTATAACGTGCCGGTTGCGTTTTATGGCGCAACCGAGACGGCGCTGACACAAGCGGCAGAGGTGCTCAAGGCACGCTATCCCGGGCTTCAGATCGCCTTTTGTCGGTCGCCCAAGATGGGGTTTGATCCGGATGGCGACATAGCTGCGGCAGATATGGCCGATCTTGGCACGTCGGGCGCGCGGCTTTGTTTTATTGCGCTTGGGGCACCCAAGCAGGAACGGCTGGCGGCGCGCGCGCAAGACCTTTTGCCCGGCGTTGGCTTTGTCTCGATCGGGGCAGGGCTCAATTTCATCGCCGGGACCGAGAGTCGGGCACCGGCCTGGGTACGCGTGATTGCCGCCGAATGGATCTGGCGCATGTTGTCTGATCCCAAACGTCTGGCGCGACGCTATGGGGCGTGCCTTCTGGCGATGCCAGGACTGACGGTCAGGGCGCTTCGGGCGCGCGGGACAGCGAAAGGCAGGCAGGCGTCATGATCGCCTTTGCCTGGTTTATGCTCATGATCTGGCCGGTTGTGGGCATTGTGCTTTTCAACAAGCTCAGCCTGCCGCTGGCCTGCTGTGTGACGGTGATCGGTGGCTATCTGATCCTTCCACAGGGGTTGGGGCTCGACTTACCGATCCTGCCTGAACTCAACAAAAGCAGTATCCCGGCGCTGACAGCGCTTGTTCTGGCGACACTCAAAATTCTGCAGAATAATCATAGCAGTATCGTTCTCAAGGGTTGGGTGCCTCGCGAGCCAGTGACACTCCTGCTTTTGAGCATGCTGGTTCTAGGCACGTTCGGGACGATCTATACCAATCAGGACAGGCTTGTTTTCGGGCCTTTGGTGATCAACGGGCTCAAGCTCTATGACGGGTTTTCGTTTTTGCTTGAGGCCCTGATCATGCTGTTGCCCTTTTTGTTGGCGCGGCGGGTCTTTGCCACGCCCGAGGCGCAGCGCGTTCTGTTGCTGACGCTGATTGTCTCGGCGCTGGTCTATACGCTGCCCGCGCTTTGGGAAATCCGGCTTTCACCGCAATTGCACCGACAGATCTATGGCTATTTCACCGGTTCATTCTTTCAGCAGCTGCGCGCAGGCGGGTTCCGACCGGTTGTTTTCGTAGGGCATGGGTTGGGTCTTAGTATTTTCCTTAGCTTCGCCGTTCTGGCCGCCGCCGGGTTCTATCGCACCGCTGATATGAGGGCCAAAGCCAAATGGGTAATGGTGACCTGCTGGCTTTTTATCGTGCTTGTCCTGACGAAATCTCTGGGTGCGGTGATCATCGTGGTGGTACTTTTGCCGGCGGTCCTGTTTTTCTCTCCACGCACCCAGCTTTTGACGGCCACCTGTATTGCAGGACTGGTACTGACCTATCCGCTGCTGCGCGCCGCCGATCTTGTTCCGGTCGACCGTGCCATGGCCTTTGCCGAAAGCGTAAGCGCAGATCGGGCGCGATCTTTGCAGGTGCGGCTCGACAATGAAGAGCCGCTTTTGGAAAGGGCACGCCAACGCCCGGTCTTTGGCTGGGGCGGCTATAGCCGAAACCGGGTCTTTGATGCGCAAGGACGTAACCGTTCTATTACGGATGGGTCATGGGTGCTGGAAATTGGCACTGGGGGCTGGATACGGTATCTGGCGGTGTTCGGTCTGTTGTGCTGGCCAATCATCGGTCTGTTTTTATCCAAGCGAGACCGTATTGATCCGACCTGTACGCTGCTGGCGTTGCTGCTCTGTGGCAAGCTTGTCGATCTGATCCCCAATAGCGGCATGGTGCCCTATGTCTGGCTGATGGCCGGTGCGTTGGCGGGGCGGTTGGAGATCAAGCTGGCCGATCTGAAGCGTGAAGGCGCGAGCCAACAGGTACTGATCGGACGCGCCAACCCGTTGGGGTATGCCCGCAGATTTGGTGCCTCTTCTGACCCTGAGGCGACAGAAGCGGCAGACCCTGCTCTGGCGGCAGGGCCAAGCGGGCCGCAATATACGCGAGCAACCCACAAGCGGCATGTGCGCAAGAAATGATGCAGACCTCTTTGCCAAGCACAGACCGGATCGCAGTGATCGTGGTCAATTATGGCACGGCCGAGCTGTCGATTGCGGCCGTGGAAAGTGTGCTAGCGGGGGATCACAGCAGGTGTGCCGTTGAGGTGCACCTGCTTGACAATGCCTCGCCCGGAAACGCTGCAGCACGGATTCAGACCGCTCATGCAGAGAAGGGATGGGGCGAGCATGTGCGGCTCTGGCTAGAGGCGGAAAACCACGGCTTTGGCCGGGGCAATAATGTGGTGCTGCACGCCTTGGCCAAAGACGGCAGCCCACCAGACAAGGTCTTTTTGCTCAATCCAGATGCACGGCTGCACAATGAGGCGGTAGATATTCTGGCCCATGCGCTGGAGGCAAACCCCGAAGCCGGAGCGGCCGGAGCAGCCGTGCTGCGTGAGGATCTGAGCCCGGCCATCGCCGCTTTTCGGTTTCCAGGTGCCAAAAGCGAGCTGGCGCGCCTTCTTTCTTTTGGTCCTTTTGACCGTCTGGTGGCCCGCCATTTGGTGGCGTTACCCCCCGATCAGCCTGCAGGGCCTGTCGATTGGGTCTCGGGCGCGGCGGTGATGTTTCGCTTTGAGGCGGTGGCCAAGATTGGCTTCTTTGATCCGGGCTTCTTCCTTTATTATGAGGAAGTCGACCTGATGCGCAGGCTGCAGGACAGTGGCTGGCATACGCTTTATGTGCCAGAGGCACAGGTGGTGCATGTCGAAGGGGCGGCCACAGGCCAGTTTGCCGCCAAAGAGACCCGCAAGCCTGATCCTTGGTATCTCTATCAGTCCTGGGCGCATTACTTTCGCCGCGCCTATGGCCGGGGCAGGGCCCTTAGCCTCGCACTAGCACTTTGGCCAGCGGCCTGTTTCAACCTCGTTCACCGGGGCCTGCGCGGCAAAGCTCCCTCTATTCCAAAGCGGTTTTTCAGCGATCACTGGCGCTATGTTGTGTGGCCGCTGATACGTGGAAAATAGACCCTAATCGCCTAAAGTACGGTTGCTTTGCCCTTTGTTAGGGCTGCAGGACGCTGTGTTAAGCGCGCGCTTACCTCAAGCCAAAAGGATGCTGCCTCAACTGATCCGCGCATCATGCGCTTTGTACAGATGAGGTCTGCTATGGATGAATTCTCCGATCTGCAAAAAGGGCTCACAAGCCCGGCAACCCGGCACTTTGCGATTGTGCCGGACAACAGTGCAGACCTGCCTATCCTGCCACGGGTGATTTATTGTCAGTCCGCAGGCGATATTGTCATCCGCGACGCGGCGGGCGTGGATCTGACCTATGCGCTAGAAGTTGGCGACCAGCTTGCCTTTCGCGGCGTCCGAGTGCTCAGCACGGGAACCAGTGGCACATTTTATGGTTGGTCCTGATGCCAGCAGCGGGATTTATTGGGCTCGGGCTTGCCGGGTCGCGCAGACGGCATGGGGACACGAGTGCCAGCTTTAACGTTACCCTTACCGGGCTAACAGACGGACGCGCCCAGGATGGCAGCACGCTTGGCGCCTCTGTCACAGGCGCAAGCGCGCAGGCCTATCGTTGGCAGAGCAGTCCCGATGGCGGAATCTGGAGCGATATTGCTGGGGCGATCGGGGTTAGCGAGACCATCGATATTGCAGGCGGCACCCATGGCGATGGCCACCTGATCCGTGTGGGCGTCACTGCAGGCGGGCAGGAGCGGTTCTCAAGTCCGGCCTTTATCACCTATGCCGCCCCTGTCCTGAATCAGCCTCTCATTGACCAGAACTGGACCGAAAACACCGGGCTTCAGAGCTATGACGCCTCGGTCGGATTTATCGGAGACGCGCTTAGCTATACGGTCGCGGGTCCGGCGGGCGTGAGCATTGACGCGGCCACCGGGGTGCTCAGTTTTGACACCGCTGCACTGGCGGTGCAGAGCGGCACAGGCCTCACGGTGCGTGCCACCAATTCGGGTGGTTTTGTGGAAAGCAGTCTCAGCTTTGATATAGAGACGGCCACTCCTGAGGCCCCAACGGCGGCAGGTGGGCTCGTCGATCAATCCTTTACCGAGAATACGGGGCCGCAGACCTATGACGTCTCAGGGGACTTCACAGGGGTCAATCTGAGCTATGCTGTGCAGGCGGGCCCGACCGGTGTATCTGTAAATTCTGCTGGATTAGTGTCTTTTGATACCGATGTCCTGAACCTACAGACGGGCACGGCGATTGTGATCCGCGCAAGCAATGCCGGCGGCTCTGTCGATAGCGGTTTCGCGCTGGAGATCGTGGCCGAGCTTCCCGATGCGCCAAGCGCGACAGGCATCATTGCCAATCAGGATCTAACCCATACGGGCAATGTGGTAAGTGTCGTCTCTGATGTGACGGCGCTCTTTTCCGGCGAGAGCCTGAACTTTGATGTCGCGGGCTATGGCGGGGCGGCGCTCAATGGCACAGCGCTCGAGATTGATCCCACGGGTATCACCACAGGGGCAACTGTCACATTGCGCGCCACCAACGCAGGTGGCACGGCAGAAATCAACTTTATCCTTGTGGTAGAGGCGCTGGCCTTTGCCTCTCTTTCAGTGTCGGGCAGTGGCGAGATCGGTTCTCTCCATACGGTAACAGCCACGGCCAACCGTGCAGGCGCGAGCCTAAGCTATCTTTGGCAGGATGATCAGGGGGCGATCAGCGGCGCAACGCAGGCGGGCTTTACCCCCACAAACGCGCAGGATGAAGAAGACCTATCGGCGGTTGTCACACTCTCGCTTGACGGGGTGCAGCTGGCGCAGGAAAGCAATGCCATTGCCATCACCCATGCTGCGCCAGCCTCATCTGGTGGGTTGAGTGATCAATCCTTCACGGAAGCGACCGGCCTCCAGACCTATGATGTCTCAGGGGACTTCACAGGGGCTAATCTGAGCTATGCCGTGCAGGCAGGCCCGACCAGTATATCTGTAAATTCTGCTGGATTAGTGTCTTTTGATACCGATGTTCTGCCCGTGCAGTCAGCGAGCACGATTGTCATTCGCGCAAGTAATTCCGGCGGGTTTGCTGACAGTGGCTTTGCCCTTGAAATCATTGCAGCCTCCAATTTCGGGTTGGAAGATATTGGCGACGAGCCAGTGATCACTCTTGAGAATGGGGCTGTGACGATCACGCTGAACACCGGGCCTTATGCCGGGGTCTACAGCACGGATGTCACCGGGACGGCGCTGACGGTGAGCGCGTTACAGGCCGCCCCGATGTGCCTTGTCCGGCCAAACGTTTCAGGCATGGTCGGGGAGGGTGAAACCCTTACGATCACACCAGGGCTTTGGCTTTATGAAGGGGCCGATCTCGGTGATCAGAGCTGGCAACAGCGGCTTGATGGTGTGGACATCCCAGGTGGGACGGATCTTACCTATGTCATTGCGGCGGGCGATCTCGACAAGACCTTCACAGTTGTCGAAACCTATGGCGGTCAAAACGCGCCGAGCGCACCGTTCTTGCTCTCTGAAACAGTGCCGTTCACCCCGCTCGATCTGGGAGCCAAGCTCCACACCTGGCTGGACCTGAGCGATCCCTCCGGACTTTTCACCGATCAGGCCCGGACAACGGCTGTGGCCACGAATGGTGATGTGATCAACGGTGTCACAGACCGTTCCGGCAACGGCAACCACGCTGAAAGCAGCAATCCCGATCAGACCAATCTGACCTGGAATGCCGCAACAGGCGCGCTGTCCATTGCGGCGGCGGGGCGTGCTTTGCAGGGAGTTTCTCCTCTCAGTAATACGAGCCCCACGATGGAGTATTTTGCCGCCATCCGCACAGCGGACGGGCAGTTCATGCTGGCAGGATCCACCACCAGCACCGCGCGCTATTTCGGGGTGATACAAAATGGCAATGGCTCCAGCGTGCTGGATGGAGGAAGCGGAACCCCCACCTATTTTGCGAATGGCGCCTCGGTCGCGCCTCCAGGCACGCGCAGCACGACATTCAATGCCTGGAGTATCGATACCGGGCTTGTGGCGCATACTGCTGATCTTGATCTGACCGGCTGGGCGGCCGCAGGGGATCGGATCCGTTACCTCGACTATCGCCCCTTTGGATGGGGTATGGTCGGCACGGTCACGCATATCATACTCACCCAATCTTTGAGCGCGCCAGAGCGGACTGATCTGCTCGCATGGCTTCAAGGGGAGGCTCCAAGCTAATGGCACAGCTCCGTTTCAAAGGCTTTCAATCCGGCACTCCGGTTTCCATGATGGCCTCAGATGGGGTGGGCTCTCTTGGCTTGACAGTCCCTGCGTTTCAGGCGCCGCAGATGGCCAGTGCATTGCCACGGATCAGCAGCACACAAGCCGAAGGCGACACGCTTACGCTTGAAACTTCCGGGCTGACGGGGATCAGCGCGTATGCCTGGCGTCGTGTCGGGGGGAGCACGCTCGGTACCGGGGCAAGCTTTGACAGCGCGGGGCAAGGCGGGCAGTGGATTGAATGCGCCGTCACCAGTGATCAGGGCGTTCTGACCACGCCTGCGGTGCACATGTATATGGGAATGCCCATGGCCAGCCATAACAGCGATGACGCGGCTATCCTCGCGCTGTGTCCGCATCATGAGGCGACCCATATCGCGGTGGCCAATGGCGATTGGAGTGATCCGGCGATTTGGTTTGATGAGCGGGTGCCCTCTCATGGGGCGCGGGTTCTGGTGCCGCAAGACCGCCAGCTGCGCTATGACGCCAACACCCTTGCGCGCCTGGACTGGGTGCGTGTCGACGGGCGTCTGGACTGGTCCAGAACTTCGGACACCACCATGCTGGTCGAGACCTTGATCGGCACACGCGGGTCGGTCATGACATGGGGACTTGATGCCGCCAATCCTGTCGCCGAGGGCGTGACCTCAGAGGTGATCTGGAGCGGGCGGCATTATCGCGATGCCAGCTTTCTGCCGACCGACATCAACCTTCAACATGATCCGCTTTTGTGGGGGCGTGGCCTTATCTCACAAGGAGAGGTGACGATCTATGGGGCTCCCCGCGCGCATGGTTGCATGGCGACTGTGCCAGTTCCTGCCGGAGCCACTTCCCTGACGCTGGAAAAGCCGCCAACAGGCTGGAAGGTCGGAGATACGATTGTCATCTCTGGTCTGGAGCTTGGACTGCAGGCGTCTGGCCTGCCATGGCGCGATGAAGACGAAGAACGGGTCATCAGCGCCATAACCGGCCATACAGTCTCTTGGGATGTGCCATTGGTCTATGATCACAATGACAAGATGGGCCTGCGCGAGGATATCCGTCCTGCGGTCCAGCTTAAGCGCGGGCGCAATGTCATCTTTCGATCCGAAATCACCAAAACCCCATGGCGCCGTGGCCATTTTGCCATGCTACACGGGTTATCGCGGTCAAATATCCGCTACGCTGAATTCTTCGAGATGGGGCGTACCGCCAAATCCATCCCGGCGGGGATCAGGAACGAAAACGGCGAATTCGAGACCCATGATGCCAATGGCACAGCCTCGCAGATTGTGATCGAGCCCTTCACTGCAAGATCAAACCTGCAAGGGCGTTATCCGGCACATTGGCACCATGTGGGGCACAGCCACGAAGCCAACGGGCGGCCAATGCCGATCTTTTGGGATTGTTATATCGAAGGCTCTCCCGGCTGGGGTGCGGTGCATCATGCCTGTGAGATGCATATGTTCAACAATTCGGTCCGGCGTGTATGGTCAGGCGGGATTGTTGCCGAAAGCGGTAATGAAACTGGGGTATGGAACAACAACATCGTGTCGCACATGACGGCGATGGCGATGAACAGCTCAGGCACCATGGTAGGTAGTCCAAAAGGGTCGTCAGAAAATGGCGACCGGCTTGGGGATCCGTTCCGTCATGGTCAAGCGCTTGCCCTGCGAAGCCGGGCTGTGGTGCTGTCCGACAATATTGTCTTCAACTGCACGTCGGCGATCAATTTCACGCACCGCCGGACCGGAGGGGCCTTTGTTCTGCCGATTGATCACAGGCGTGAGAACCTCGGTCTGCAATCCATTGGTCAAATCCAGCATGCGGTGACTGAACCGCAAGGCGAGATGGAGTATTCGCACCACCCTTTGCTGCATGTTGCCAGCAACACCATGATGGCCTGTTGGTTCGGCTTCTTTGTCACCAAAGAGATTGCGCCGCAAACCCACGATACGGGCATCAAGCTACATCGCAATACAGTCTGGGGCTGTCTCGGGCGCGGCTTCTGGGCCGAATATGTGGTCGCCTACGGGATCGACAATTGGGATATCGCCATGGCGGGAACAGCGGTGGGCGGCTGGGGTCGACAGCCCTATCACACCTCGACAAATGCCTTCCAGATTGCCTTTCGAAACTGTCGGGCACAGGGCCGGTCTGTGCCGAACAACCTGTCTGTGAGCGGTCATACCGGGTCAAACGGGGCGCAGGACCGCGACGTCTATGACCCGGATAATCGCCGGTTCTATGCGCTTGGGAATGATTTCGATAATCTGATCAACTACACCAATGCCGGGGCCCAGACCGAAACGGATGTGCTCTATGAAAGCGATGACTGGGACAATACAGAGCTGGATTACGCCCGGGATCCTGAGCACACTTATCCTCTGGTCGTGGGCACGTGGAACGGATCGTCAACCACCGGAAGCATGACGGGGCTCGTCACGAATTCCGACGGTGCCAAAATCAGCAACTTTACCAGTGCTGGCAAACTGGCTGAAAAGCCGTTTCGCGACAGCATATTTTCCACACTGAACGCGCAAGCTGAGCATTTCTGTTCAACCGTAGGCTACTACGAGCATGAGGGGGGGTATGTGTTGCTGTCTCGGGAAATTATCTCTGACGAGCTGTCAGCGCGGCCTGCCATGCAGACATTTTTTTATCAGAGCACAAGCGCGCCAAATGTCGGCAATAACAACGGCACTCTGGATCATGTGACGACACCGATCTCTGCGACCGATCAGGTTGTGGTCTGTGCAGCGGGGGGCAATGTGGTCATAGACGCGCTGGCCGGGGCCACGGGAGGCAATGGGACGATTGTGCTGGATGACATCGATATCCATGGCGCAGATCGCGGCACGCTGCGCTACGACACAGCCACGGGTGAGGTGACATATACACCGTTTTTCTATGTTGAGACCGGGGTCGATGAATTCTATGTTTTCCTGCGTTCAGGTGACACCATGTTTAAAACAGTGCGCGTCAATGTCCTGATTGGCGCCGCCTCTGCACCCGAAACTCCGGCGGAGAATATGCATTTCACAGCCAGTTCCGGCAGTGGAGCAGGCGAGATCGACGTCACACTTTTGGAGCAGCCTGACGCCGGCGGACGCAATATCCGGCTCGTGCAATATTCAACGGATAATGGGGCCAGCTGGCGCCGGCTGACCAACCTCTGGCCGCAAACTACGCTTACCGTCACGCATGAAAGCAGTGGCGCGCCGCTCAGCGCAGGCAGCTATACGCTACGCCTGCGCTATCACCACGACCACGAATATGCCGACAGCGTACCAAGCGCGTCGATGGTTGTGGCCGTCGGATAGGAGAACCACATGTCAGCTGCGTATCTCTATTTTGGAACCATGGTGCTTCTGATGGTGCCGTTGGTCTTTGTGCATCTGCTTTGCATGATTGTGACCGGACGCCATCCAGAGCTTATGCCCGACAATGGCCAGCGCTGGCGCTATCAACAGGCTGAAGGGGCGATGGCGCTCACCTGTCTGGCGATGCTGTGGTACATGGCACAGATCCTCGGACCGATGGCGAGCTTTTGCGCAACTGATCCTGTGGCTGGCTTTATCGCGCATATGCCATGGGTTACAGGCACAGGCGCGGTTTTAGTGCTGAAGACACGCCACCTGATGCGATTGATGGCGCAAATGCGGTGGCTTTAGCCCTCAAACCTGTAGCCGAAATATTCGATATCCTTAGCATAAGCACGTGAGACGATATCGATACATTCGGGCGTGTAGAGATCACGGTAATCGTGTTTGCGCAGCGCGCTGGCATTGCGGTGCTCCAGCGCGATATCGCGATCAAGCCGTTTGGCGATGAAGGCGAAATCATCGTGCAGGCTTTCGTAGCGGCCGACAAAATCCACTCCGATCCCCCGCCAGGGCAGGCGCAGAAACAAGTGCTGTTCGCGCAAATGCAGGATCGAGTTGAAGTCCTTGCGCGCCATGAAATCCGTCACGAAATCCTCAAACGTATCGTATTGGGTCACGGATTTCTCGGCCTGCGCACGGTTGAAGGCCAGCCCGGTATCCTGACGGAGATAGAAATAAGCCGACACAAGCCTGTCCCACGGGTTGCGCACGAAGGTGAATTTAAACGCCGCATCAAAGAACATCTTGGTGAACGCTGTGCGATAATCGAGCAGGTTCATATGATGGCCGGTGTGACAGCCATAAAGCGCACGGCCCACAGAGGTACCTGCCGCTTTTGGCACATGTACGAAAATACTGCGGGTCTCTTGTAGCGGGATGAAAGAGATATTGGTGTGCTCAGACGGCGGAGTGGCATGCATATCTTCGAATTCGCCAAACCGGTCGGGACGCACCAACCGATAGGTCAGGCGCGCCGCGTCATGCGGCATGAAACCACGCATGGTCTGAAAAACTGAAAAGGACACGTCTCACACCCCTTAAAGCTGCACCCACATCGCAGCGAACGAGGTTTTATTTAGGGCGTTTTCAGGGTCAAGTCACGCCAAATGTCTGTGACAGTTAAGGACGCAAAACGCTTTGGACAGGCTTTGGCCGGATGTGATAGCCCTGCGGCCAGAGATAAACGAGCAGGGTCATGCGCGCGATAAGCACCATCATCATCCCGGCCCATAACGAGGCGGGTTATATCGGCGATTGCCTGGGCGCGCTGCTCGCGCAAACCCCAGAGGCCAGCCCGATGCAGGTGATCGTGGCCGCCAATGCCTGTACCGATGACACGGTCGCACTCTGTCAGGCGATGGTCGAAGAGTTCACCGCACGGGGCGATGAGCTCCGCGTGCTTGATCTGCCACAGCCAGGCAAAACGGCCGCGCTCAACAGCGCTGAGAACGGGCTCGCACCAGGTGTGCGGATCTATCTTGATGCCGATGTGACATGCGAGACTGATATGATGGCGCAGCTGCGCGCAGCGCTTGCCTCTGAGGCCCCGCTTTACGCCACGGGAAAGCTCACCATAGCACCGGCTCAAAGCGCGATCACTCGTGCCTATGGCAGGCTTTGGCAGGAGCTGCCTTTTTTCAAAGGTGGCGCTGTGGGAGCAGGGCTTTTTGCGGTCAATGCCGCCGGGCGCGCCCGATGGGATACCTTCCCTGACATCATTTCCGACGACTCTTTTGCGCGGCTGAATTTCACGCCTGCCGAACGCATTGAGGTGCCCGTGCGGTTTCACTGGCCCATGATCGAGGGCTTTGCCGGGCTTGTGAAAGTGCGCCGCAGGCAGGATGCAGGCGTGACAGAGGTTGCCACGCTCTATCCCCAGCTCACTAAAAATGACCATACGGGTAAGCTGGGCCTGGGTGGAGCACTACGTCTCGCGCTATGCCACCCTTGGGCATTTATGGTTTACCTGAGCGTACATCTCGCCGTAAGAACCAAACGCCCGAGCGCGGAATGGGTCCGGGGACGGTAGGTTAATGAAGTATATTGCGATCATCGGTACCGGCTTTGTGGCCGATTTGTATATGCCCTCGCTGGCGACATTTCCCGAGATCACCGTGCGCGCAGTCACAGACCGCAATCCAGAACGGCTCAATGCCTTTGCTGCCCATTGGAATGTGCCAAAATCGCCTGATATAGAGACGCTTTTGAGCCAGTGCGAGGCGGATGATCTGATCCTCAACCTGACCAATCCGGGATCGCATTTTGAGGTCAGCCGCACCTGTCTTGAGGCAGGCCACCATGTCTATAGCGAAAAACCTCTGGCGATGCAGGTGGATCACGCCCGCGCATTGCATGATCTGGCAGACGAAAAAGGCCTGATGCTGACGTCTGCGCCGTGCAGTTTTCTGTCGGAGACCGCGCAAACGCTCTGGGCCGCGCTGCGCCAGGGCGAGATCGGCAAGCCGCTGGCCATCTATGCCGAGCTTGATGATGGCTTCATAAGCCAGACCCCCTATGAAGACTGGATCAGCGCCTCGGGCGCGCCTTGGCCTGCGCGCGATGAGTTCGAAGTCGGCTGCACACTGGAGCATGCGGGCTATTACCTGACCTGGCTGATGATGATCTTTGGCCCGGTCCGGCAGGTGGTGGCTGGCTCAGCCGAGCTCGACCGCGATAAGCTTGGCGGTGATCCTACTGCGCCAGATTTTTCGGTGGGCCTGCTCTATTTCGACAATGGCGTAGTGGCGCGGCTGACCTGTTCGATCATTGCCGCCCATGATCACGCCCTGCGCATCTTTGGCACCGGTGGCACGCTTGAGGTGGGCGAATGCTGGGACAATGCAGCACCCGTACGTAAGCGGGTGAGGCGCAAGATCCGGCGGCGGCTTGTGGAATGGCCGTTCACGCGGAAACTGAAACTGCGCCAGCCTACGCATCCCAAGGTCAAACGCACGGGCGCGGCCTCGATGAACTTTGCCCTTGGACCTGCCGAAGTGCTTGAAGCGATCCATGCCGGACGGCCCAGCCGGATGCCGGCTGATTTTGCGCTTCACCTCACTGAGGTCACATTGGCCATTCAAAACGCCCAAAATACCGCAGGAGCGCAGAGCATGAGCACCGAATTTGCCCCAATCGCGCCGATGCCCTGGGCGGAGGCGCTGGCATGAGCCGGATCATGGTCACAGGAGCCTCGGGTTTTCTGGGCAAGGCTGTAGTCAAGGCGGCGCAAGCGGCCGGGGCAGAGGTTGTTGCACTAAGTCGCAGAGCGGCACCTGCGGAGGCAGGGGTAACACCAGTGGCGCTTGATCTGGGCGATCACGGCGCGCCAGAGGCGCTCGAGGCGGTTTTGGAGGGGGTCGATACGGTCATTCATGCGGCCGCACGTCTGATTGGGACCGCCGAAGAGCACGCCCGAGATACGGTGGGCGGCACCGCGCATCTGACCAGGGCGTTGGAGGCAGGCGGCTCTCAGGTCAAACTGGTGCTGGTCAGCTCCATTGCGGTCTATGACGTGGCCGCGATGGAAAATGGCACAACGCTTGACGAGGATATGCGCCTTGTCGAGACAGCCGAACAGCGCGATCACTATGCCGCCGCCAAGGCTGAGCAGGAACGGCACTTTAGGCTCTATCAAGGCCCAAAACAGCTTATCCGGCCCGGTGCGATCTATGGGCCAAACAATCTTTGGAGCGCGCAATTGGGCTTTGCCAAAGGCAGTATGATCTTCTGCCCGGGCGGCGGGGCGCTTATGCCTGCAATCAGCGTGGAGCGTTCTGCGGCAGCACTGGTGCGCGCCGCCTTGGCCGAGGGCAGTGGTGCAACCGTTAACCTGATCGATCCCGATCCGCCGACACAGGGCGAGTGGCTGGCCGCTCTGGGCCTGCGCAAAATTGCTGTACCGCTTGGGCTTGTCTATCTGGTCGGCGCACTCACCGGACGCGGCCCAGCCTGGCAGGCCCGCTTTCGACCGCTGCGCTATGACACGTCCAGAGCCGAGGCGCTGCTTGAGGGCGTCCCGCATCCGGGCTTTGCCGAAGCTGTCAAGGCGGCCAAGGCCGAGGAGCGCGCATGAAAGGCCCTATCGCCTATCTGACCGGCCAGTACCCGCGCGCGACCGACACGTTTATCCAACGCGAGGTCAGCGCGTTGCGCGCGCTTGGCCATGAGGTGGTCACCGCCTCGGTGCGCGCCACCGAGGCCGCGCACCATGTGGGACCGGAACAAAAGGCCGAATATGCCGCCACCTTTCAGGTGATGAACGCGGCCAAGAACCCGCTGCGCCTGATCGGCGCCCATCTCGATGCGCTCCTGCGCAATCCCAAGGGCTGGTTTGCCGCGCTGACGCTCGCCGCGCGCACCCGTCCACCAGGGCTCAAGGCCGGGCTTTGGCAGCTGTTCTATTTCCTTGAGGCTGGGGTTCTGGCCCAGCATCTGCGCGCCAAAGGCGTGGTGCATCTGCACAATCATTTTGCCGATTCCAGTTGCTCAGTGGCGATGCTGACCTCCAGGATCAGCGGCATTCCCTTTAGCGTGACCATGCATGGCCCCGGTATCTTCTTTGAGCCCAAACACTGGCGCATTGATGAAAAGATAGCACAGGCGGCATTTTTCGCCTGTATCAGCCATTTTTGCCGTTCGCAGGGCATGCTGTTTTCAGATCCTAAACACTGGGAAAAGCTTAAAATCGTACATTGTGGGGTGAGCCCGGAGATGTATGGCCAGGACCCGGATCGAGGCTACAAAAAGCGGCTTTTGTTCATTGGCCGACTTGATGAGGTGAAAGGTGTGCCGCTCTTGCTCAAAAGCTTTGGTGAGCTGATCAAGACGCACCCTGAGGCGGAGCTGCATATCGTCGGCGACGGACCTGCGCGCGCCTTGCTGGAAGGGCAGGCCAAGGGGCTGGGCGAGGCGGTGCGCTTTCTGGGCTACCGCTCGCAACAGGAGGTGGCCGAGATCCTCAAGGAGACCGACATGCTCATCCTGCCGAGCTTTGCCGAAGGCGTGCCTGTGGTGCTGATGGAGGCGATGGCCGCACGCCTGCCGGTGGTCACCACGCAGGTGGGTGGCATTGGCGAGCTGGTCGAGGACAGTGTCTCGGGCTTCATTTGCCCGCCCGGTGATCTGGTAACGCTCACCGCCCGGATCGATACCCTGCTCTCTGACGCGGCCCTTTGTGCCAAGATGGGCGCAGAAGGGCAGGCCAAGGTCGCAGCCGAGTTCAACAGCCCTCATGAGGCGCGCTGGCTTAGCCAGATCATCGAAGGCAGCCTCAAAGGTCAGCTCCCCAAGACGCTTAGGCCTGAATAGACCCTAAATTTGCCTATTTATGCTCAATCAGCCCTGCCGGGCGACCAAGGATTTTGCGCCAGTAGAATTCGATGAAGCCCTGCAGCTCGGCAAATTTTCCGATCGTGTTGAGCGTGGCCACGCGCCAATCGGCCCCACCCCCCTGACGGCGCAGAAAGCGCGCGATTTGCACCGGGTAGAGCAAGGCAGGGGCCAGCCCCCAAAGGCCGAACACCAGAACAGCCAGCACAATGACAAGCGGGATCAGCCCGGCCCAGATGAGCGTACGCCGCAGCGCCGTGGCGCCGGGCCAAACGGGTTTGAATCCGTACATGTCCGACCAGAGGCCAAAGGCAAACCCACCGCGGCGCATCCGCGTCCAGAACTGTCCAAAGCGCATCATCGCCGCATCGTGGAGCGCCATCTCATCGCCGATGCGCCAGATCTTCCAGCCCTTGGCGCGCAGCCGCAGGCAAAGCTCCGGCTCTTCGCCCGCGATCATGCGGGCATCAAACAGCGTGGTCTCGGCAAGGGCTGCGCTGCGCATCATGGCAATGCCACCACAGATTTCGCTCTCACCCACCGGGCTATCCCATTCCGCATCGCAGAGCGCATTGTAGGGGGACGCCTCGGGATGACGTTCGCGCAGCCGGCCAGAGACGACGCCCACATCGGGACGGGTTTGCAAAAACATGAGACCGGCCCGAAGCCAACCCGGGTCAACCTCGCAATCGCCATCTACAAACTGAATAAATTCAGGTGGATTAGAGCCTGTTTGTGTCTCTCCAGCAGGCAAAAGCCCGAGCGCTTTCATCCCCGCATTACGCGCGCGCGCCGCGGTGAAAGCTGTGCTGAGATCAAGCTCCACCACCTGCGCACCCGCTGCCTCAGCTGCCGCCACAGATCCATCGGTGGATCCGCTGTCGACATAGACCACTTGACCGCCAAACCCCGCCACGGAGGCCAGGCATCGCACCAGACGCGCGCCCTCATTGCGCCCGATGATCACAATGCCTAGTGAGGGCAGAGTACCGGAATTGGCTGTCATGATATGCCCCGAACCTGATCTGTCTCAGGCGGGCCTAGCACTCAAGCGTGACGGATTTCCAGCATGGTGTTGTCTTTTTCCGGGCCTGTGCCGACAAAGCCCAGTTCGGCAATCGTGCCAAGCTGCGACAGGGCCAACCCATTGCGTCCAGCAATCTCAGCATAGAAGTTCGGCGCACGGTTCAGGAACGGAAACTCAAGCCACTGGCTTTCGGCCACTGTGGTGTTGATATTGGCCCAATACGTGCCCTGCGGGGCCAACCGCGCCTTGATATTGGCAAAGAGCGCCTCAATCAGGTCATCACTCAGATGATAGAGCACCGAGAAAGACCAGATCATATCGAAATTCTCACCTGCCAACGCCGCGGCGCCAAAATCACTTGCCACAATCAGCCGGGGATTGCGGGCCGTCTGGCCAGCGCGATGCACCTCTTCATAGGCCAGGTTCATCACACTGTCGCGCACATCCACGCCGGTATAACCGCCCGGTGCCAGCTCCCGCATGAGCGGCAGGCCAAGTGTCAGCGGCCCCGAGCCATATTCGAGAAACCGCGTTTTTTCCGTCAAACCGTTGCGGCGCAGGAAATCCATTTGAAAGGCCCGGTGATCATCCCACTGGCCTTCAAAGCCCATGGATACCACCAGCGCCTGGCGCCGCCGCTCTTCCATGACAGCATCCATGCCTAAAACGTCAAACAGCGCTTTTTTTGATTTAAGTTTATACTTGGCAATCGTGCGGCCACCCGGAAATCGCATAACAAAACTCTAAGATTAAAAAGCAATGCCAAATATTAACACAACACAGGCGTATTGCATAGCAGCAGTCATCTAGGACATCGATATATTTAACATAATAAAGCTTATAGGTTAAAGATCGATCAACAGAGTGGATTCACAACCGAAGTGCAAATTCTGTACGAATACAGCGATTTGCATGGAGTATGAAGAATGGGAAGCCACTACTGTCATCTGAAACTGGACGAACGACGCAAGCTCGAAAGTTGCAGAGCCGAGCGCCTCCGCCCGTCGTTTTGCCCGACACGGATCTGCACCAGATTTTCCGTAATCGCGCGAAAGGCCACAATGGGCAGCTCTATCTCCCGGGCGCCAGAGATCTCGGCCATCCAATCCGCCGTACGCACGAGCATCTGAGGCCCTGAATATAGGGGCGCCCGTCATTGAGAAAGATAAGGGTATCATGCCGCGCAGGACGCGGAGAGTTCATTGCAAAATACTCGTAAACGAAAGTGACACACCTCACGGCGTTATCATTGTAACCTATTTAAAGCCAATGTATTTTTTGGTTTGATAGGAGAGCCCCAGACGCAAACCCCCGCCAAAGGGCAGCACAAAAGACACATTTCATCAAACCCATAACCGATATAGCAAAAGCACTCATTTAAGCATCTCTCTCTCATAAATATGCCATAAAACAGCGGCAGAGGCTGCAAGCATCAATCGAAGCGAAACAAGCGCGTGGACAGGATATCTCAACCAGACAGCCAGAGAGCCTTTTTCGGGCTGCTCGGCCTGTGTCTTGCGGCCATCGCCGCCAAGACCCTCTTTCTGGCCCCTTTGCCGGAATTTGGCGGGGATGCCGCACAGAAATGGTTTTTGGCAAAGGATCTGGCACAAGGCTCGCTTGATGTGTTCCGGGCACAGGATGTCATCAACCACCACTATCTGCGGTGGGGCACCTGGGTGTTGCCAGTGGCGCTCATCTCGGGCTTTGGAGATACGGTGGTGCTCTACTTTCTGTCCACAGCTCTGCCCGCCGCGCTGGCTGCGGGGATCTTTTTGCAAGTGTTTTACCGCCAATTCGGCTTTATCGTGGCTGCGCTGATTGCGGTGATCTGGTTTTTTGACCCTCAGATCAACCGCGCCAGCTTTCAACTTCTGCCCACAGGCGCAAGCCTTCTGCCACTGGCGCTGATGGTCTGGATGGTCCAGCGTTTCCTTGAAGGCAGGCATTCGGACCGGGCGCTGATGCTCTGGATGGCGGCCCTGTTGTTCTGGCTCTACGGGGCAAAGGAGACCAATATTTTCTTTGCACCGGGCGTTTTCTTTGCGGTCTGGGCGCTCTCGGGGATGCGCTTTGCCTTTGGTCTCACCGCCATCTGCTTAGGTCTTTATGCGATTGAGGCCGTGATCCTGAGCGCCATGGTCGGAGAGGCGCTCTGGGGCGGGCGGCTTCTGGCGCTGGTGTCAGGCGATGCCAAACATCTTGCCGGCATGCTGGAACAACAACATCTTATCGCCGAGCAAGAGGCGCTTTGGGATGCGGGCATCCTGTCACGCTGGTACTCGGTCTTCTACATCCATATCCCGATCTACATTCCGTCCATTCTGGCCTTTGGCGGGGTCATCTTGGCCTATCTGCGCAAGCGCCCCGAAGAGCCCACGGCCTGGCTTGCCTTTGCGCTGTCGCTGATTGCCCTGAGCTTTGTGCTTTTGACCTCGTTTTTCATCCTCTCGCTTGATCCCGTCCGGCTGGGCCAACCGATCCGCTCGCGCTATATCGCGATCCTGCTGCCGCTCTCAGCCTTCATCCTGATCTTTGTCATCCGACAGATCGCCATCCGGCGTGTGCTTGGCACGATCGGGCTCCTTGGGCTCGTGGCGCTGGTGATGGGCGGGGCGCTCTATGGGCTCACCGACCGCACCTATCGCTCGGCCGCCTTGCTCGAGATATATAACGGCCTGAACTTCAAATACGCGCCACGCCAGAGCCTGTCAGGCTGGGCGACGCATTACGAAACGTTTGGAAAAGAGCTGCCTGCAGTCTATTGCGACCTGGAAGAGCTTGATTTCAAGCGACTGTATTTCGGGGTGATGTATGTCCCCACCCAAGAGGGCGCGGCTGACCGGCTCGCGCGTTTGATTGAATGCCCTCAGGCTGCAAAATTCAGATGACCAAGGATTTCCGATGACCAAGCTTATTGTTCAAATCCCCTGTTACAACGAGGCTGGTAGCCTGACCGAGACGGTGGCCGATATTCCGCGCAAGATCGACGGGATCGATGTGGTCGAGGTGCTGATCATTGATGATGGTTCGATCGATGACACCATCGAGGTGGCCGAAGCGGCGGGCGTCGATCACATCGTACGCAACAAATCCAACAAAGGGCTGGCCCGTACCTTTTCGCATGGGCTCAAGGCCTGTCTGGAACGTGGGGCCGATATCATCGTCAACACCGATGGCGACAATCAGTATAGCGGTGCCTCGATCATTGATCTGGTCAAACCTATCCTTGAAGGCCGCGCCGATATCGTTGTGGGCGATCGCGGCACATCAGAGATTGAGCATTTCAGCCCGTTGAAAAAGCGCCTGCAAAGCTTGGGCAGCGCAGTGGTGCGCCAGCTCTCGGGGCTGGATGTGGCCGATGCGGTTTCGGGCTTTCGCGCCTATAGCCGCGAGGCTGCGATGCGCACCAATGTGGTTTCTAATTTCAGCTATACGGTCGAAACCCTGATCCAGGCCGGCAATAGCGACATGACCGTGCTCTCGGTGCCGGTGGACACCAATCCGCAACTGCGTGAATCACGACTGGCCAAGAGCATGTCGAGCTTCATCCGCAAGCAGGTGCTGACGATGATCCGCTCTTATGCGATGTACCGTGCTCTGCATTTCTTCACGCTGGTAAGTCTGATCCTCATTGGCGTCGGCCTGTTGCCGATCATCCGCTTCCTCATTCTCTTTATGATCGGCGAAGGCCAGGGCAATATCCAATCCTTGATCCTGGGTGGCGTGCTGATCGTGCTTGGTGTGATCACCTTCGCGGTTGCGCTTCTGGCCGATGCTGTTGCCGTCAGCCGCAAGTTACAGGAACAGACTCTGGAGGCGGTGCGCCGGATGGAACTCGCCACCATGGAGCCGCCGACCGGAGCACCCAAACCTCGCGCCAGAAAAACACCTGCCAAACGCACAGCCAAAGTAGAAACGTGACCGCCGCGCGCAGTCCAAAACCGATGATCCGCACCGGTCTGCGCCTTTTCGTCTGGGCACTCATCGCCATAGCGCTGATCTATTTTGGCCGCGCGGTGGCGCATCACTGGTCCTCTATCGCTGCCTGGCACCCAGGCTATGAAGATTGGGCGATGGTGCTCGCGGCCATCGGGCTGTGTACGCTCAATCTCTTTGTGCAGGCCGAAATCTGGCACCGGCTGGTGCTGGGCTGTCAGGACAAGGCTTTTGCCCGCCCCATTACCTACGCCTCCTATACCAAGACCCAGATTGCCAAATACCTGCCCGGCAATGTGTTTCAATTTGTTGGCCGCCACATCGTCATGGCCCAGCGGGGGGCGGCCCAGAAGGGGCTGGCGCTGGCCTCGCTGGTCGAGATTGCAACGCTAGCAGGGGCGGCGGCGCTGCTTGTGTTTGGGGGGCTCGTGCTCGGGCTTTTGCCGCAGATCGCAGCACTTCTAGAGGCGGTTGATATCGGCTGGCTGGCAACCGCCGGGGTGATCATGGCAGGCTTGGCCGCTGCAGGCCTGGCAATAAAGCTTAAGGCATTGCCGCCCCTACCCTCTTTTGGCGTAATGCTCACCGGGCTGGCGCTCGCGATGGTCTTCTTTATTGGGCTTAGCCTGGTCTTTCTGTTGATCTTGCGCACCGTCTCAGGCGAAGGCGACATGGCCGTCATTGCTGTTGTCGTGTTGTCCTGGCTCATCGGCTATATCACGCCCGGTGCCCCTGCCGGGATCGGCATCCGCGAATTTGTCATGCTGTTTTTGCTGCGTGAACATGTGCCAGAGCCCGACGCGCTCATTGCGATCGGTCTTTTCCGGCTGGTCACATCGGTCTCTGATTTCGCTTTATTCGCCTTAGGACAGCTTATGTGGCGAGATACCCCCGCCACAGCGCAATCTTCGGGAAACTAGAGCCTAATCCTGGGCTTTCCGGTAGATCAGGATCTGCGTTGACGCGAGGCCGGGCAGGATATTGAACCGGCTGACCACATCATTGAGCCGCAGCAGGATATTGCGCGTCCAGCCTGTCAGGCGGCGCTGATGCTCTGTCGCCTCACAGGCCCGGCGCGCCACACGGGTAAAGCCATAAGAGGCCATACGTGCATCGAGATCGGCCAAGTTGAAGCGCAGCACCCAAAGCCGCTCGTCATTCATCGTGTACCAGTTGCCAGTGCCAAGGTTGGTCTTCTGGCGCTCCTTGAGCGGTTTGCCGAGAAGCTTGCGCACCAGACGTTCCAACATGAAATCAGCTGAGCCTTCCATCACCAGTTGCAACGCGAGGCTCCCGCCCGGGGCCACCGCATTGGCAAGGTTTTCGATCGCTTCATCAATCTGCGGCACATGAATGATCACACCCCAGTTGAAGACAAACTGATATGGCTGCTCGGGGCTGTATTCTACCAGATTGGCCTGGTTGAACGTGATCTTGTCAGCCACACCTGCGGCCTCGGCGCGTGCCCGCGCATGGCCCAGCATGGTCTCGGAGAGGTCAATCGCATCGACCTTGCAGCCGTAACTGGCCGCACGGATCGAATGCACCCCCGGTCCACAGCCCGCATCAAGCACAAGATCGCCAGGCTTGGCGCCCATTGCCTCCAGCATCCAGGGGATCGAGCGATCATACAGCGCGATGGCAAGAGGCGGATAATAATCCTCATCCCAGTCACTAACTGTTGCTTCCTGTTCGAACACGGCCCCTTTGGGTGTCGGGGTTTGCACGGGGATGGCCTCCATTGCCGGGAACTCCTCTTACTGATCACCACACATACTGCACCACAGCACGAGACAGGGTTTAACATGACTGCCCATATAGAAAGCAAGCTTTCTGATGCAAATGGCCTAACGACATGCGCTTTGAGCAAAATTTAAGCGCGCGTCCCTGATGCCACATCAACACGAAGTCTCTGAAACTGTGAAGCATTCCGCATGGTTTCCAGATAGCGCTAGGCGGGCGGGGCGGTTTGTTGTAACGCACTGGCACGGTGGAGAACCGTCTTGTTCCACCTGCAAAAAGTGAGAGTTCTGTTATGTCACGTGTGCTTGTTACGGGCGGTGCCGGCTATATCGGCAGCCATACAATCCTTGAACTGCTGCGCAGCGGCCATCAGGTGCTGTCCTTTGACAGCTACGCCAACAGCTCCCCCGAGGCGCTTAGCCGAGTGCATGAGATGGCGGGGGGTGAGCTTCAGGTGATGGAGGGCGATGTCTGCGACCGCGCGGGCCTCGACCGGGTGATGGCCGATTTCGCGCCTGAGGCAGTGATCCATTTCGCCGGGCTGAAGGCAGTGGGCGAGTCGTCTGAAATTCCGTTGGCCTACTATCGCAACAACATCTCCGGCACGATCGAACTGCTCGAGGCGATGCAGGCTCATGATTGCCGCCGCATCGTCTTTTCCTCCTCCGCCACGGTATATGGCGAGCCGCAATACCTGCCCTTTGACGAGGCGCATCCGATTGCACCCACCAATCCCTATGGTCGCACCAAGGCCTTTGTCGAGGATATCATTCGCGACTGGGCCAATGCCTGGCCCGAGGCAAGCGCGGTGCTGTTGCGATACTTCAATCCCACCGGCGCGGATGCTTCTGGCCGGATTGGTGAAGACCCAAGCGGAATCCCCAATAATCTGATGCCTTTTATCGCCCGCGTGGCCACCGGCCATCTGCAGGAACTTGCCGTCTTTGGCGATGATTATGACACCCGCGACGGCACCGGGGAGCGCGATTATATCCATGTCTCCGATCTGGCGCGCGCGCATCTGGCTGCGATTGGCTATGGGGCGGGTCATACCGGTTGTGAGGCGATCAATGTGGGCACCGGAAATGGGGCCACCGTGCTTGAGATGCTGCGCGCCTTTGAGGCCGCCACGGGCCGCACTATCCCCTATCGCATCGCGCCCCGCCGTCCCGGAGATGCCGCCGCCAGCATGGCGGGCGTTGACAAAGCCACACGCCTTCTGGGCTGGAAAGCCGCGTTTGGCATCGAAGAGATGTGCGCCTCGATCTGGAAATGGCAGTCGGGCAACCCGAATGGCTACAAGGACTGATCATAGATCCGGAATATGCTAAGGCGTCCCGTGACAAAAGACGCAGCCTTTGTTTAGAGATTTGCTTATGAAAGATTTGACCTTCGTCATCCCGATCCGGCACCCGGACAATCTGCGCAACCCCGATGTGCAGGTCAAAATTCTGCGCAAGACCTTTCGCTCCTACACCGCGCAGACCGATGACAGCTGGCGCACGGTGATCGTGGCCAATCCGGGCACACCGCTGCCCGAGCTGCCCGAAGGCTTTGAGGTGGCTTGGGTCGATTATGCCCCGAACCCGCAGCATGAGCTGAAAGAGCACGAGTTTCGCAAAGCACTGAATTTCTTTCTGCTTGATAAGGGCCGACGCGTCTGGTCCGGCATCAAGGCCTTCCCGGACTCGCGCTATTTCATGGTGATGGACGATGATGATCTGGTGTCGCGCGATCTGACGGCCTTTGTCAAAAACAACAGTGGGCCCAATGGCTGGTTCATCGAGAAAGGCTATGGAATAGACCCTGATGGCGCCTTTGCCATCGCGATTGACCGGTTTCACAAGACCAGCGGATCAAGCCATATCGTACGCGCCGATCTCTACCCTCTGCCAGAGGCCGATTCAGACGAATTTGAGGACTATGTCATGACCTGGCTTGGGGCCCATGGCGGGATCACCGAGCTCTTTGAAAGCATTGGCAAACCACTTTCGCCACTGCCCTTCTATGGGGCGGTCTATATGGTCAACAATCCCAACTCACATTCCAACTCCAACACCGTCATGCGCAACTACGTGATCAACAAGGACACGCTGCGCCGCCCATGGAGTATTTTCGGAAAATTAAGCAAATTGAAACGAATTGATAACGATTTTCGGCTTGAGTTCCTCGGAGGGCCATAGCCGGTAACGCGTATAAAAGTATAATGAATGCTGTGGCCCACGCCCTTTACAGGTTGGAGGTCACAAATGAACGCTCTGGCATATGCAAACCATGCCATCCCCCTGCCCGCACGTGTTGCCAAACATGCCGTCTTTGGGCTCTTGCCCGGCCAGATTGGGCTGCGCAACCGGGCCTGTTTTCACCATCTGACAAAACCCCGCGCTGAGCTGCAGTTTAACGCGGCACTGGCCACGGTGCGGCCCGGGGATATCTGTATTGATTGTGGGGCCAATCGTGGCGACTATACCAAACGCTTTGCCCGCGCGGGCGCCGACACCTACGCGTTCGAGCCTGATCCGTGGAGTTTTGCCGAACTTACGCGCCGCGCGGGCCGGCTCAGGGGCACGCACCTGATCAACAAGGCCGTGGGTACCGCAACAGGCACCCTGCCCTTCTTTCGCGATGCTGATTTTGAGGACACACCGGAATGGTGTTCTCTGGGCAGCTCGATCTTTTGCCGCACAGATCGCCCCCAAGAAGAGATCAAGGTCGAGATTGTGGACTTTCTGGCCTTCCTGCGGGGGCTGGATCGCACCATCCGGATTCTGAAAATGGATATAGAAGGCGCAGAAGTGCCAATATTAGAGACGCTTTTCGCCTCAGACCTGATGGAGCGTATCGATTACCTTTTTGTCGAAACCCATGAGCTGCAGTTTCCGGAACTGCTGGAACGCACCTGGGCCCTGCGCGCGCGCCGCCACAGCTTTCCAGGCACGGCCATTAATCTGGATTGGCACTAAAGCAACCATTAAATTTAGGGGCTTAATTGTCAGCTTTGCGGACAAAACGGACATTGGAAAGCGGCGCTTATTAGGGATTGCCGGGACGATGAGAAACCGACAGCTCAATAGCTTGAATAAACCCGGCCAACCCGTATGCGGGCTCTAACACCACTTCGTAAACTTCCAAACTTTCTTTATACTTAACCCGCGATAAAGTAAGCTCATCGATTGCGTTTTGATGGTTGAAATCGTCCAGCTCTAAGTTCACAATTCCACCAATAGCAAACTCCACGACCGCATGTTTTTCTAGAACGAAGTATCCGTTTCTAACCTTGCTGGTAATGTTCCAAGCGTGAATTCTAAGTGTCGAAGCCCCCTCGCGTTTCAGATGCAGATCAAGAATCTCTGCATCATGGAAACTGGGTACCTGGCCAAACCACTCCAAAAGCTCTTTTCCACCGGGGATTGCTTCATAGACCGCCGCTGAAGAACTTTGGCTCATGCGGAAACTCTAAAGGTTACGGAAAATGGTAACAATGGGCTCAAAGCAGACATTGCCAGTGATACAACGCAGAGCGTCTCGACGGGCTGCTTGCAGATATGCTACCTCACGCCTGACAATATGTGTTCGGTAAATAGCAGCAAAGCGCGTGTGACCCTTGGCCCAGTCTTCTCAAGCTCCGATCATCATCTATGGCTCCGTGCGTTCCGGCACGACAATGTTCCGCCTGATGCTGAGCGCGCATCCCGACCTCGTGGAGATCGGCGAGAACCAGTACATGATCGATGGGCTGAAGGACCCCGAAGCGGCCCAGCTTTCTTATGACACTCATTGGTTGGAACATGAGCGCGTGTTTCGCATGCGTGGGCTCACCTGCGCCCCCGACCTTGACGGCGAGGCGATGCTTGAGGATTTCCTCACCCAGCTGCGCGAGGGGCGCGAAGGGCCTCTGGTGATCACTTTCCATGCCGATATTGCCGTGCTTGAGCGGCTCTTCCCCGATGCCCGCTATATCCACATCTACCGCGATCCGCGCGATGTGGCCAATTCCGCCACCCGCTTTGGCTGGTCTGGCAACGTCTATTATGGGTCAGACTTCTGGCTCGATGCAGAGGCGAGTTGGGCAGACATAGAGCCTGAATTGGACCCATCGCGCTATACGCAGGTGCGCTATGAGGATTTGGTGATGGATGCCCGTGGAGAGCTTGCGCGGATTTGCGAGTTTCTGGAGCTGGAGTTCACCGACGAGATGTTTGGCTATGCCAAGACCAGCACCTATGACACACCCGATCCCAGTCTAACCTTTCAGTGGAAGCGCAAGCTCACAGCGCAACAGACCGCCCTTGTCGAGCGCCGCTGTGGGCCGCTTATGGACAAGCTTGGTTATGAGCGCGCGCATCCTGATGTGAAGCCCCTCGGACCTCTTGGGCGCGCCTATTGGGCGGCCCATAACAAGATCGGCAAGGTTTCTGCTGCAATCTCGTTCTACGGGCTGCGCGACTACGCGCTTGAAAAGCTCTACCGATTGCCGGGGTTTCAAGCTCAGCGTCAGGCGGTGCTTTTGAGCATGCAAGACACCATGAACCGGTCGTTGAAATAATGCGCCGGTTGTTGCGCATCCTGTTCTGGGGCGCGCTGCTCTGTCTGGGAGCTGTTTTTCTGGCAGGCACGCTGCTTTTACAGCGAACACCGGTGCTTTCGGCCGCACCGCCACCCACAGCAGAAGATGTCGCCGCCACACGCAAGCTTGTGCAGAATATTCGGTCCGCTGCGGACACTGTGGATGGGACGCTACGCACGGGTGCGAATGAGCTGAACAGCGCCCTGCGGCTTGGCGCGCGCTTCATCCCCGGCTTTCGCGGCAAGGTCAGTATCCAAGACGCTCATGTGATCGGAACAGTCTCGATCCCCGTCCCTTGGTGGGACGGACAGCGCTGGCTCAATGCCATCGGCCGCGCCCCGGAATTCGAAGGCCGCATCGCGCCCTCTGAGATTTTTGTGGCCGACTATAGCCTGCCCCCCGGTCTGGTGATGGAGATGGCGCGGATCGGAGCCAACCTCGTGCTCGGCAATGCTCTGGGCGACACCGTACTGAACGCAGCACAAGCCATGACAATCGAAGAGGACGCGCTGGCCTTCCGCCTTGATCTCGACGAGATGGGAAAAAACGGCGTCATGCGCGGCACGTTTGGCGCACTCAAGGGCGATAGCCTGCCGACCGCTGCTGAAATTGAAACCTTTCACGTAATGATCCGCGAGGCGATGGAAACCGGCACCCTGTCAGAAACCGGAAGCTTCCTGCCCTATCTGAAGTTCACGCTCACCGCAGCTCTTGAAGGCACCACACCCGAGACCCTGCCCGGCCGCTACACAGCGGCCATACTCGGACTCGCCAAGGCCTGTGGAGCCAAGGATTTTGCACTCATCGTGGGGCGGCTTGTTTTTGAGAAAGAAGCCCGCCCGCGCGACAACTGGTCGACCCGATGTGTCGACGTCACCTTCAACGGTCGCATCGACAGCCGCAGGCACTTCCTCACCTCCGCCGCGCTACAGGCGATCAGCAACACTGGCTTTGCTGTGTCCGCCGGGGAGTTCAAGGAGCTCTACGATACGATCTCGGGTGCGGGCGGGTTTGATTTCACCGATATGACGGCAAACCTGTCAGGAATTAGACTGTCAAATGTGCTGATGGCGCGCCCTGCAGCAGACTGGCCTGCGCTTCTGGCACAGCTACAAGCCGAAGGTGATGTGATCCCGTCTTTTGACGGCATCCCACAGCTCATGCCAGAGGAGGAGTTCAAATCCCGCTTCGGCGATATCGACAGTACCGCCTACCGCGAAATGATTGCCCGGATCGAGACGCGGATCGACGCACTATCTCTATATATCCCTTGATTAGGGTCTAATTTTTCAAAACCCAACCCGCTTGAGCCGGTGGATCACCCGGCGAAAGATGAAGGGCGGTAGCACGTTTTGCAACGCCGCCTCGCGCTTTGCACGGGCCTCGGAAAAATCCATACTGCCAGGACGTGGCTTGAACAGGGTCGAATGCTCTACCCGGGAGCTGTCCCATGTGGCCGTATAATAATAAAGCGCGATTGACTGGCGCGGCAGCCCATCAGGGTGATTGACCGGCTCAGGGTTGCCGTGGAACGTGTCCGACGCGGTGGAGAAGCACACCATCCGGTTCTCGGTCGGGGCAAAACTTGCCATCTTGGTGGTCATGCCTTTGTCCCAGACCTCAAAGGAACCACCGTATTCCTCTTTCCAGACCGGATTGAGATAAATCAGGATATTGAGCCTGCGCTCCACGCGCATCCGCTTATGCACATTGAAATCCGCATGGATATCAAGATGCCCTCCGGTCAACGTCTTGTGGATGCCCGCACCGACAAAATAGGGATCAGGGATCAGCCCGCGAATGCCGGTCATGCGCTCCAGAAAGCCGATGAAGGCACTGGAATTGAAGGTATGGAACAGATGACGTGTGTAATCAGGCAGGATGTCAGGGTTATATTGCGACTTGAATCGCTCCTGGGCAGCATCAAAGCTGCGATCGGATTCCGGCAAGCTTCCAAGATCAGCACGCACCTTGTCGATAACCTCCATCGGCAGGAAGTTATCGATGCAGATATGGTGATAAGGCTCACCGCTCTGATACTCTTTGGCATATTGCGAACCAAGTTCCTTGGCGGTGCCGACATGCAGCGTCAAGTCTTTAGGATCAAGGGGCAAAATATTGTTCATAATCAAACCTCAACACAGAATCTATACGGGTCCAGTATCTAGCACTACTGGCATTTCCAAGACTACAAAATGACGCAAAGTGTTCATCCGCAGTTTTGCGCCAAACCTTTGAGGGGTAATGCTCCTAGTAACCGAGAATGTCAAAGTCATCCTTATAAACGGCCTCAATCACCTGTTTCGCTTCCGCCGAAACCGTGACCTCCCTGCGCGAGGTTTTGTTGACATGTTTGAGCTGAGCAGAGACGCCCAAGCGGCGCGCAATGTGGTCAAAGTCCTTATTTAGAGTCTCAAATCGGCCTAGGTAATCAATACCGACGCGGCCTGTGCGCGGATCCCGCAGATAATAGACCTGCGGAAAAAAATGGACCCAGGTCCGGATATGGGGCTGCATAAGACCTTCACAGATAAACGCCTCGACCGTCTCATAGGGGGCAAGGTGCTCCGCCGCCCAGTCCCTGTCGGTATGGGTCATGCCGCCCGCCTTGAGAAACTGAAAGGCCGAGATCAGACGATCCAGGGGATGACGCACAAATGTGAATTTGAACATGCGGTCAAACCGGCGGCTGCCATAAAGCGCAAGATAAAGATAGAGCGGGACGTGCGAGGCGCCATGGCTTGAAAACAGGCTTTCGGTCACCGAAACGCCAGCGGCCTTGGGAATATGCACGAAGATCGTATTGAGCCGTTCAGGCTCAATCAGAGAGCGTCGGTCATCAAAGGAATGCTGTAAGCGGGCCAGCCTCCTGATGCGCCCATAACGGTTGTGGCACACGGCAAACCGCAAAGGGCGTGGCAAGGCAGAGATAGGCCGTTCCAGATGAAAGGCCGAGATCAGCGCCTCTATCTTGCGGCCGTTCTCAGGGCCCGGCACCTGTTGTCTTGGAATATCCATAGGACCACGCATCATACAGCCTCTTTCACAACATCACGCACAAAATCCAACATGCGCCCGGCAATGACGGCCGGGTCGAAGTCGCGCTTCACCGCCGCCACAGCCCGGCCCCCGAGCCTCTCGGTCAGCGCTGCATCCTCCAGCAGACGCCCCAGCGCAGCAGCCATCGCCTCCGGGTCCGCAGGTCGCACCAGAAGCGCGGTGTCTTCCTCCACCAGCACCTCGGAGGGCCCGCCCACCGCAGTGGAGACAATCGCCTGCCCTGCAGCCATCGCTTCAAGCAGCGAGTAGTTCAGGTTCTCGTAACGCGAGGCGATGAGCGCAATGGCGTGCTCGGCGCGCAGCGCAGCCACCTGATCCCGGCTCGCAGGGCCAAAATAGGTGATCCGGGACTGGGTCGCCTCGGGCAGTGCGGCGATTACCTCATGGATGCTCTGCTTGGTGCCATCGGCCCGGTCGAGTCCATGATCGGGGCCGGCAAAGGTCAGCTGCGCCTGCGGGTGGCGTTCAACCAGCCGGGCCATGGCCTCAAAGATCACATCCCCGCCCTTGAGATAGTCGAACCGGCCGACAAAGAGGATCTTGCGCTCAGGCAGCGCGGCAGGCAGCGGATCGGGCTCAGGGGCCCGAAAGCTATTGGCAAGCACTGCCTGTGGCTTACCCGCGATATCGGCGAGCCCTGCGACCCCCTCGAGCACGTGGCGCGAGGGCGAGATGAGTGCAGAGGCCGCGGCAAAGGCCTCCGCCTCCAGCCGTTCCTTGTAACGCTGGTATTCGGGCACCGCGTCGCCGGGCCGATAATGCTGTTGCAAGAGCGCGGTCGGCCCATGCAGCGCGACGATGACAGGCAGGCCTGTCCGGGCCTCGACATGGCGTGTCCAGCCAAGGCTTTCCTCCATGATGAGAGCGCTCATGCCGTGCTGCGCCCGGGCGTGGGTGGTGGCCTGCACAATACGGCGGATAAAGGTCTCATTGGCCGCATCATAGCCGCCAAAGCGCTGGCGCAGCCGGCCCCAAAGACCCTGCGCCAGGTCGGGCACTGGAACCACAGGGAAATCCGCAGGGCCCTCGCCATCGCACTTCATCGGCACGATCACCGGAACATGACCGATCTCGTGCAGGCCAATCGCCAGGTTATAGACGGATGTGGCAATGCCATTGGGCGTGCTGTGCCCCGGCCAGGCCGGTGTGAAAAGACCGATGCGCAGCGCGTCTGTCATGTGATCCAGTCCCATAGTTGCAAAACCGTCCATCCAAGCCCAGCCCCGGCCGCAAAGAAGCCAAGGATGATCCCCTCACGCCAGAGCACGACCCAGCCTCGCGCCCGACTCAGCCAGAGCAGGATCACGGCCTCCGGTATCCGATAGAGCGCGATGACGAAAAACGCCACATAAACAGAGGCAAAACCAAAGAGCGCAAGGCAAAGCACGCCCCAGAGCAGGGCCGTCGACACCAGGCTGACCATAGAGGTCAGGCGAAACTGACGTTCGGCGTTGAAGATCGAGCGCATGATCACAGGGGCAATCACTGCAACCCCGAGCACCAGAACCTGCAGGATCTCCGCAACCCCCTGATAGCGATCGTCGAATATTATCTCGACAAGCAGCGGTGCGAGAACCAGAACAGCCCCTGCCCCGACCCCCGCCAGCGCATCAAAGAACAGTCTGTAGCGATAATATTTGTGCCGGAAGTCCGGCAATGACATCTGGTGCAGCCGCGAGAACACCTGAAGGCCCATCTGCCCATTCATAGTGGTCAGAAACTGCAGCATCATATCCACCAGCTGGCGGGCAATATAGTAGAGACCAAAACTGGCCGAGTTCATCACGAAACCCAGAAGGATTCGGTCTGCCGATTGAGACAGCGCGGTAAGCGCCGACTGGCTCAGCACCCATTTGCCCCGGTCGATCAGCACCCGCAGGCTGTCGCGGTCCAGCGCAAAGGCCATGGCCGGGCCGCGAAACACCGCAAAGCTGAGCCACACATGCAGCACAGAGCGGACCGCCTGACCAATCACAAGCGCCCAGACCGAACGCAGATAATAAGCCAGCACCACCGTGACAATCAGCGTCAGGATATTGCGCACCAAATCAACGATTGTGACCCCGCCAAAGGCCATCTCGCGTTCGCGCATGAAACGCAGAGGTGATTCAAAGCCATAAAGCAGCGTAGCGCCCCCGATCGCCACAATCGCCCAGGGCAGGACGGGCGCGGCATACGCACTGTCTTCTGCAAATCGATCCTGTCCTTGTACCCCCGCGATCACCAGCGCAATCAGACACGAAACCAAGGCAATAAGCACGCCACGCAGGATGGAAACCGTCCAGCAGGTGCGCAGAAATCGCTCAGTGACCTCGCCTTCTCGGGTGAGAATGAGAGAGCGAAGCCCGAAATCGGAAAACATCTCCAGCAAGAAAATATAAGCCAGCACAATGGCGAAAACGCCATAAACTTCCGGCGCCAGAAGTCGGGTCAGCACCACGGTCGAAACGAGCCGCAGGGCGACATTGGAGGCAAAGCGCAGGCCGGAAAGTTTTGCCGATGTCTTGATCTGGGAACGCAGGGTTCCGCTTTGCTGGCTCATGGGTCGATGTGCGCCACTTTCGAGGCCGCGCCAAAAAGAGGGCGCAGCGATACCTGAGATTTAGCATAAACCATAAAACAAACCTGCCTTACGCAGGGGCCTGATCTAATCGGAGGGGGTTAAAATGTCTACACTGTCGCTTATGGGCCAATTTTGAGCGCCAGCACACCGGCCACACTCGTGAGAGCGTCCGACACCACATAGCGCAGCGGCACCGTGCCGGTGAAGCCCTCTGGCGGCGTATACTGCCACCGCCCCCCCTCAAAGCGCAGCTCACCGCGCAATGGCCCCCAGACAAAAGAAGAGATCAGCCCCTGCTGCGGCGCACCAAAATTTTCCGGCAACACAAAAGGCGCACCTGCGGGCACCGGAAGTTCGGCACTCTCGCGCACCTGCAAAGGGGCGCGCCCCGGCTGGACAAAGACGCCTTGCGAGAGTGTGTTGAAAGAGCCGGCCGGCACCTCCTTGCGGCCCGCAGCTCGCACCATATAGAGCACATCCGCGCCTGCGCCGTCATGGTCGGTGAACTCCAGCGCTGTCAGGGGCGTCTCACCGCTGACCAGAATAAAATCAAACGTACCGGCCTGTTGGCGGTAGACGCGGTAGCCAAGCGTATCGGCATCCTCTGAGGCCTCCCAGAAGATCCGCACACCGCCCTCGCCCTCCTCCAGGACCACTGCCTGCACCAGACGCGGCGGCGATAGCGGAAAGGCGCGCAGCGTGGGGTCACCCAACAGGTTCACCCAGATCGGATTGCGCCAGAGATACTGCCCCGTGGGAAAGTAATCCATGCTCTGCAGGAAAGGCTCCTCAGCCACGCCGTTGTTGACCGTGCGCATATGTACATCGCCAATCGTGCCGCCAAGCGCCATATGATGGAGCCACCAGGACGGCCGTGCTCCCCATCCCACCGCCAGCGTGTACCACGGCTGCGCCAAAAGTGCGGTCATCGGATTGAAGGCCCGGTCGATCTTTTGCTTGTGAGAGCCGAAATTGATCGCAAATACCGCTTTATTGGCAAAGTCGGCGGCATATTTCTTGCCCGCGTGATGGCCAAAATCAACACCCCAAAGCCAAGGGCGATCCTCACCCACATCATGATGCCCCCCCTTGGTGATCTGCGCCGCCCCCACGATATTGCGTAGCCCGTTGATCTCGCCAATCAGACCCAGGGCCTTGCCCCCGTAGGCCTCGCGCAGATCGCCTAACCGGCCATGCCGCCAATGGTGGTTCTTGTCAAAATAGCTGCGCAGCAGACGGATCTCGAGATCCGGATCATCGCCATTCACAGGCGAGAAATCGATCCGCCCCACCTGCATCTCGATGGCATCACTGGGCAGGCGCGTATCGAGAAGCTGCGCCTCGGATGTGATCCGCCAGCGTCCATCGACATCCCCATAAATGAGATCGGTCGCCAGAGGCGCCGCCCCGTGACCATCGGGGTTGCCATTGCCACTGCGCGCAACGGGCACTCGCCCCACCAGAATAACCACATGCTTGCCAAAGGGATCCGCTTCAAAGGCGGTTTTCAGGGCCTGTTTGATGGTAAAGATCGCCTCGATATTGGCTTTGGCATCCTTGCTGTTATGGCGTGGGGCACCGTAGCTGCGCACAGCCCAGCCATCCCCGACCAGATCACGCCGAAACCGCGCCAAATAGAGACTAATAGGCTCAAATACACTCTGATCGACGACCAGATGGACCGTACCACGTTTGTCAATTTCGGGCAGATCGCGCCCGGCAATCCAAAAACCTGCATCCACCACACCTCGGGTGTCGCGCCGCAGCACCCGGTATTCATAGGCCTGTCCCGGGGCCGTGCTCTCGTCAAGGACGCGCATCGCCCCGGTACGGCTGATCTCTATGGGCTCCCAGGTGGCACCGCCTACCGCGCCAAGCGCCCGGCGGCTGATCTCCACAGGGCCGCGATGGGCCTGGCTCGTGTCCCGCCAGCTGAGCGCTACCGAGCGGCCATCCTCAGCGATCCAGCCATCGACGGGCAGATGCTTTTCACGAACGGTTTGCGCTGAAAGCGCAAGCGCGCTCAGACACAAGAGCGCAGCACTTGCGCACAACCATTGCCGGGCAAGCCGGAACATAGAGCTCCGGCGCGCCTGGGGCGTCATGATTCCGGGACGAACCGTTTCAGAGGCTCCTGGATCTCCAGCAGAACCTCCTGCAGGCGGGCTTCGGCCGCCGCTTCCCCTTCCTTGGGGTCAATCGCCGTGGTCAGACGGATCAGCGCCCCATCGGTACGGCCTGTGCGGATACCATCAACCATGAGCCAGTATTTGGCAGCGAAATCCCAAGCGATGCGGCGCTCTTTCTGCTGGAACCAGTAATAGACCATCATCTTGGCCTCACCCTTCTGGATGATAGCGCGGTTGATGCGGAACGGCACATCGGTGCCTACGACCTCGGTGATGTCGGTGCGCTCCAGCCAGGCGATCTCCCAGCCCGCGCCGGGCAGGCAGACCTCGGGGCTGTGCACGCCGCCCTGGCTCTGATCGTCATACCAAGCCGAGAAGAAACCCACCGTATCCCCGGTGCTACGGTTTTGCAGGGTGATCTGGTGATAATCATCTGCCCCCAGCGTGGCGGCGACCTCGCGGCCCAGAATATGACGTGGCCCGGCCTGACGCCATTCTCCAAAAGAGCGCGGGAAGACCACGAAACTGTCACGTTGTGGGGCTTGTGCACCGCGTTCCGGCAAGGTCTGTAGCCCCCCGACAACGCCGAGCATCAGCACAGCAGAGGTAATCAGCGCCGCCGAGGGACGCACATATTGCAGACGCGCCACTTGTGGGCCCAGATCGCTTGTATCCAAATCCAGCGCCTCGGGCAGCGACATCCGCTTGGGATTCAGCATCAGCATCAGCCAAGCCAGCGCGAAGAGCAGAAGGATACAAGCCAGGAAGATCACCCATCCTTCAAAGAAATGGGTAAACCCTTCGAGCCATTCCACGCCATAATGCTGCACCACGACACCAGCCACCGCGATGCGCACCGAATTCATGAGAATGGCAATCGGCACCGCCGCCAGAAGCAGCACCGCCTTATGCCAGACGGGACCGCGATAAAGCGTGGCGAAGATATAGGAGAAGCTCATGATCGGGAACATGTAGCGCAGGCCCGAACAGGCCTCAGCAACATGGAGCTTCAGGATCCCAAGATCGATAATATTGCCGTCCAGAAAGACCGGCACATCCAGAAGGCGCAGGAACCACACCCCCAGCTCAGACGAGATAAACTGCAGATAGGTGGTGGTTTTGTAATAGATCAGACCCGGCAGCGGCAGCATGTAGACCAGATGCACAACACCAGGCCAGAAATGCTTACCCGTGTCCCAGCCCCAGCTCACCAGAAGAATACCACCAACCCACAGGATCAGCGCATAGGCCACGATATCCCCGATATTGGCCAGAATGCCGAGCGTGCCCATCACCAGCGACAGCACGATCACAAACACCCCTGGCCAGCGATTGCGGCGGATATCGGGGTTGATCGGGAAATCCTTGAGCTGTTTGACAAACAAGAACGCCGACAGCACCGGGATCAGCGGCCCATGGCTGTATTCCGGCAGTTGCCAGGCCTCCAGCAGGGTGTTGATCCCGTCACCAAAAAATACGCCTGCGCCAATGATCGCCACCAGCAGCCAGAATATACCCCAGTTGGAGAAAGCAGCGAGAAGACCCGAGCCTGATTTGATCGACTTGGCCATAGACATCACTTGCACCCCTCACCCAATAATAAAATCGATTCTAATCAACTTCGTTTTATTGTCAGACTCCGGGTTTCAAATCCACTCTTGCCGAGGTTTCTAACAAAAAAATGATCCCGATTAGCCGAGTATAAGGCATGATCAGCATCCTACAAGGTGATTGTTTCTTAGAACGGTGTTTCCCTCAGGCCGCAAGCCAAAGACAACCGGGCGTCGCAGCTTGTGCCAAAGCACGAAACCTGAGAAGCCTGTCAAAAGCTGTAAAGGCGCGGGCAATACGGCCTCGACCTGCGGTTCAAAACTGGGTTTGGCAAAGGTTTCCGCTGTAGATGCTTTTTACGGAATTGATCTTCTGGGCCTTTTTCGCCGTGGTTGGGCTGGCCTATCTGGTGCTGCCGCATAAGGGACAGAACCGGATGCTGCTGGTGGCCTCTTACGTGTTTTATGGCGCGTGGGACTGGCGCTTTCTAAGCCTCATTCTGCTCAGCACTGTGGTTGATTATTTTGTTGGCGCCGCGATGCACCGCGAGAGTGTGCAGGCGCGGCGCAAACGGCTGTTGTGGGTCTCGCTGGCCTGCAATCTCGGCATGCTGGCGATTTTCAAGTATCTGGGCTTCTTTGTAGAGAGTTTTCAGTCTCTATTAAGCTCTTTTGGCTACCAGGCTGACCCTTTCATGCTCTCCATCGTGCTGCCGGTGGGGATCTCCTTTTATACCTTCCAGACGCTCAGCTACACGATCGATATCTACCGCCGAGAGCTTGAGCCAACGCAAGATTTCCTTGATTTCGCGCTCTTTGTGGCCTTCTTTCCCCAACTCGTGGCCGGGCCGATTGAACGTGCCAAGAACCTTCTGCCCAATATTGCCAAGCCGCGCGTGCTCAGCTGGGAGGATTTCGGGCGCGGCGCGGTGCTCTGTCTCATTGGGCTGATCAAGAAGGTCGTGATTGCCGATGCCATCGCGCCTTCGGTCGATGCGGTCTATAGCAGCCCCGATCCCACCCGGCTTGATATCCTTCTGGCCACCTGGCTCTTTGCCATCCAGATTTACTGTGATTTTTCCGGCTATACCGATATCGCCCGCGGCGTGGCGAAAATGCTGGGCTTTCGGCTCATGCGCAACTTTGCCCAACCCTATTTTGCCGCTGATCCACAGGAATTCTGGCGCCGCTGGCATATCTCGCTTTCCAGCTGGCTACGCGACTACCTCTATATTTCGCTTGGTGGCAATCGCGGCGGACCGGCCAAGACCTATCGCAATCTGATGGCTACAATGACGCTTGGCGGCCTCTGGCACGGGGCGGCGTGGAATTTCGTGGCTTGGGGCGTCTATCAGGGCGCGCTTCTCGCTGTGCACCGGATGATCAGCGGGCGACATGGGGGCTCGGGCGAGGGCGCGCGGCGCAGCCTTGGGGCGTGGCTCCTGCGCTTTGTGGCCATCACCGCCTTCTTTCAGGTGGTCTGCTATGGCTGGCTTTTGTTCCGCGCCACATCTTTTACTCAGATCACAGAGTTCACCGGCCGGCTTGCTGGACTAATTGAAGCTCCCGCAGGCCTGACCATGCCTGTCCCACCGGCGCCAGCCCTGCTTGCACTGATAGGGCTTTTCTTCTGGGATATGCTCATCGAATGGTCCGGCAATGTCCGCTTCTATGCTGGCTGGCCTATGGTGATCCGCGCCAGCCTTTACGCCGGGATGATCTATCTTCTGGCCTTCGGGGCCACCACTACCACATCAGCGTTCATCTATTTCCAGTTTTAGGAGGTGATATGAAGAAAACACTTGCAATATCGACCCTAACATTGGTCTTTTTGGTGGTTTTAGACATTATGGTAGCCCTGACTTTGAGCTGGGCTGACCGTACGGGCAGATTAGGCTCGCTGGTCTGGTTTTTTGAGTATGGCCGCTCGGTGCCGGGGAAACTTGAGCGGTGGGAACAAAGGCCGGATTTAGCGGGCAATCTCTATAATGTCGGCTGGAGGCCAACCGCCGTGGCCACATCAAAAACAGCATTCGCTAATGAGCCTAAGGATATCGGACCGGTCATTCGCAGCTATGGTATGTCTTTTGTCCTCAACATCCGCAAACAAGCGGTGGAGATGCGCAAAGATCTGAAATGGGATACCCATGCCGGACCAGCGGGACCGCCTAATTTTACGTATGCACTGTTTCATGATGACCGCGCCAATCGCCGCCCGGGCGACATAGCTATCTTTGGCATTCTGGCCTCCGGCGTATCAACCATGGCTGCGCTCTCCAACAGTACCAGAGTATTTGAACAGCCCGCACCGTTGACCTATCCTATTTACTGGCCCGAGGGTGAGGGGCTACGTAAGGTCGATCCTCTGGTTGAGAGCGTCGATGATCAGCGCGCCCTGCCCCAAGACCCCGAGGCTGCCGCCGCCTGGACAGCACAGCTGGCGCAGGAGGACGCGTTCTACTCTCCGATCACCTTTGGCATGAAATGGCTCGATATCTCGCCTTTTGCCCGTCTGGTGCGCCGTTCGCTCGCCAAATCCCATATAGAGACCCGGATCAACGATATCCTGACGGATGGCACCTACCCCTATGAGGTGGTTCTACCACGCATGATCCGCGCCTTTGCCGAGACCGCCCGCGCAGATGGGCAGACCCCCGTTGTCATGCTGCTACAGACCCGAAACCGGCGCGACCCTGACCTTCTGGCGCTCGCCAAAGCCTGCCGGTTTATGCTGATAGTTCTGACCGTC
>ERZ1740060.137-NODE-137-length-58388-cov-12.235356_pt1 | contig 58388 bp, 51 predicted proteins | sample MGYA00581743_ERZ1740060 | MGnify/ENA primary metagenome ERZ1740060 (study PRJEB43018, sample SAMN04849235) | marine metagenome | isolation source: floating plastic debris | place: Pacific Ocean | collected 2008-08-27 | study: EMG produced TPA metagenomics... | reverse complement strand
AGATTGGACCCATGGCGGGTGGCTTGGTAGTATTTGCGGCTGGTAACAATAAAACAAATCGGGCGAAAGCGGCGTATCCTGCTTCACTGGAGTCAGTAATGGCCGTAGCTTCGCTTGATCATAATGATGTGAAGTCAGACTTTTCCAATTACGGGGAGTGGGTTGATATTGCAGCACCGGGTTCAGAGATATTAAGTACATTCCCCGGAAATAGCTATGGTTACTTATCTGGTACTTCTATGGCCTGTCCGCACGTATCGGGAGTAGCATCTCTGGTTATCTCTCGCTTTCAACGTCAGGGGTTTTCCGCTCAGCATCTTCGCCAGATACTGCTAAATCAGACGGATAATATTGATGCTGCCAACTCCTCTCATGAAGATGAATTGGGAGCAGGAAGAGTAAATGCTTACCGTGCTTTATCGTTAGATACTGAGAAGCCCCCATCAGCAATCACTGATCTTTCGGTCGCCCAAATCACCTTTCATTCAGTAAGCCTTAGTGGTGCAGCTACTGGGGCGGATGGGCTGAAGGGCGCTGCTGCCTACTATGAAATTTATTTATCAGATAAAGAGATAAAGCGGGACGAAATCAGTAAGCCTTCGCGAGTTTTGCCTAAGTTACCTGCTACCGCTGGAACTACCGATCTTATAGTGGTGGAGGGCTTGAAATACGCTACATCTTACTATATTTCTCTACGGGCAATAGACTTGCTAGGGAATTCCTCGCCTTGGTCAAATGTAGTGAAAGCTACTACTGCTGAGCCCCCCCGTATTCAGTTACGTCCCAAAACAATAGCGGCTACGGTAGAATCAGGGCAATTGAGAACAGATACCATTATTATCGACAATAAATTGGGAGAAAGTCCTCTTATGTTTCAGTTATCGCTAGATAGTACGGCCGCTTCGGAAGAATGGATTCAGTTAATGGTTGACTCGGGTACTGTAGCAGCTGGAGCTGCTCTAGAAGTGCTTTTTTCCTGGAATGCCCGTGACCGGTACGCTAGTAATCTGGAAGGAATACTACAAGTAGCTAGTGACGATCCTGATAATCCAGTTACCGAAATTCCGGTAAATCTTACTATTACGGGGCAACCTAAACTATATCTTACAAGCGAGCAACTAGCTTTTGGGGATGTGTACCGTACATTTTCTCGAAAGAGAAGACTCACGGTACAAAACCGGGGGACCGATACATTAACTATAGAATCTGTAGCGTCGGACAATAGGTTGTTTACAGTAGAAACCGAGCGAGTAACAATTGCTCCGGAGGAAAGATACAGATTTGACGTTATCTTCTCACCCGAATCTTTAGGTGAGCAGCTTGGAGAAATACTTATTGTTAGTGACGATCCTCAGCAGTCTGAAACCACCGTACCCTTAAGAGGAATAGGGTTAGAGCCACCGCTCTTGCTCATTAGTCAGCCTAAAGTAACCAGCGAAGTAGTACAGGATAGTACGCTCACCCGACAAGTTCGTCTGCAAAATACCAGTTTTACGCAAACGTTGAGCTGGGCATTGAGTGGTGAATTGCCCAAATGGCTGGTTCCGTTAGATTCCATCGGAAACCTATCACCCCGGGCATCGAGTAACTTCCGGTTTGAGCTGAGTGCCGAGAACCAAGAGGTGGGTCAGTATGAAGCTCAAGTTCAATTGCAGGTTTCTGAGGACTCCTTGGCAATTCTTCCGGTAACTATGGTGGTGGTTGAACCAAACCTACCTCCGGTTTGGTCGGACTCGTTAATTAGCCTGTCGGTGGCGATCAATAATGCTGAAGCTCAAGTTGATTTAAAGAGCCTGATAACTGACCCGGAGAATGACTCGTTGCAGTTTAGTTTTCGCTGGACGGGGGAAACTCGGGCAACGGCGCGGGTGCTAGGCAGTGATTTGTCAATTGTTCCTCAACGAGAGGGCACATCACAGGGAATAATTAGTGCTAAAGATCAGGCGGGCAATCAAGTAGCAGTTCCTTTGGTACTAACCGTGCTATCGGAAAACCAGCCGCCACAACCTGTTCAAGATACATTGATTGTAGAAATCCGATTGTCAGATAACCCTGTTGAACTAAACCTTGATTCACTCTTTATTGATCCTGACCGGGATTCACTTACCTACAGTTTTTCTCGCCCTTCGTTCTCTTCAATTGATTTAGATATACTGGAAAGTTCTGTGGCAAATCTTAGAATTCAGGACCATTTGTTGATAGGACAAGCCAACGAGCTAGGAGAGAAAGAGACCCTAGTGTATGCTTATGATCCAGCGGGCAATTATTCTAGCTTCACGTTAATTATCTCAGTATTGGAACCTAATCAACCGCCGTTGCTGGTACAGCAATTGGATAATCAGTTTTTGGTAGAAGATCAACGGTGGGTAATCAGTCTTTTGCCACTCTTTGATGATCCGGAAGAAGACACACTTCAATTTCAGGTTGAGATAGAAAACCCGGAAATAGCCAAGGTTGATCTTAAATCGGATTCGCTGCAAATAATTGCCCAAACCCCTGGGGAAACGATTATACGACTATTAGTGCAAGATGAGGCAGATAATCAAGTATCTGTATCATTCTCTCTGAGGGTAGATCAGGTAACTGCTGTTTCTTCCTTATTGCTGGAAGAGAAGTTTAGTATATATCCGAATCCGACAACTAACTGGGTAACCGTGGAGCATCCGCAGCTTCAAGCAATCAGAATATATGATGCTCAGGGAAAATTATACCGCGAGGTAGCTAACCAACTGGCTGATGAAGTACAGCTCTCAGTAGCTGATTTACCTAATGGAATATATTCCCTAATGGTACTAACTCAGCAAGGTAAGGCCTATCGCAAGCAATTCATCAAAAAGTAGGTTAGTAATTCTGATAGAAGCGATTTAATCGGTCAGTAAGCTGATCGTACAACGGCTTAGTAAATTCTACAAATAACTGCTGAGGTGGGGGAGGAACGGCCTCGGGTAAATTACAAAGGGCTAGCTCTTCTTCGTTAAGAGCTCGTTCATCGCCCTGAAAACGTCCCCACTCGGCAAACCAAATGTGTTCGCCCTGTAGGTCATCTTGCAATAGCCGGCGCTGGTTGGTATCCGTGATCAACACTCCCAAAATGCCTCCTGAGGTAATTTCCATGCGGGTGGTGATAAGTTTGGCACTCACCGTTCCGTAGACCGGTTTTTTTACTGTTTTGCCTGATGTGCTAACCTGAGTAACATCGCGGGATAGCGTCCGAGTTTTAGGACGCTGTTGAGCTACTTCTACTTCGCCCACTTTTACACTGTCGGCAGTTACGGTTTTCTCCTTCACCAGCGTGCGGGATTGACCCACTACAAAGTCCTCAAACCGTAACCGTAGTACATGGTCAGGAGGAACCGACCCTTGCCGCTGCAATTCTTGCGGGGTATAAAAAGCAATGAATTGGTTGCGTTGCTGGTAGTTTCTCAAAAAATCATCTACCTGGTCGTAGAAAAAACCGCCACTCACCTGATAGTAGCGAGAAGGTACAGGTTGAGCTTCTACCAGTACTTTCAGCGTTCCTGCCTCTTGAGCTTCAATCATTTTTTGGTTGGCATCTTTATAATTTGCCACATATTCCCCTGCTTGCTGATAGTGGAAATAGGCTTGGCGGGCACTTTCAATGGTATTTTCCCGCATAGCCTGCTCGCCCGCTTGATACTGTTCTTCGGCTGCTTTATTTCTTACCTGTCCGTACTGCTGATGAAAGTCCTTCGGATGGGCAATTACTCCTCGAGCTGCCGGAGATGTTTTAATCGCATCGAACATGGTATTCAGCGACCGATAACTATCAGCGGCTATACTCCATTGGAAAGCTGCTCGGGTACTCTTGGCCTGATCAACATCATTGAGTAGTTGCTCTACGGCCAGAGGGTATGCCTGATGTAAAGCGGCTTGGGCTTTCTTATTTTTGGGGCTTCTCCTCAGTTTATCGGTGGCTTCCATTACGGCTTGATAATAATTGCCTCGTTCTAGCAATCGCTTGCTAGATGAGCATTGCACCGAAATGGCTATTAGTATCGCTAATAAGGAATAATAAGCAACTTTCATGACATAGTTGGATGATTAGTGGATAAACCTATGCCAAAAGTGCGCCAAACCAGACTGTTTTTACCGCATTGTTTGCTTAGAAGATTCGTCAGCAAAGGCCAACAAAGCAGTTACTAGCCGATCTAAATCTTTTAACTTAGTGTAAACATGGGGAGTAATACGGACGCCATTTAGGGCTTCCCACTTTACTGGAGTTGCGTGAATCTTGTATTCTTTGAAGAGCCGATTATTGATATCCGATGCATCCATACCTTCAATACCGACGTTGCAAAGTGCACCCGAAAATTCAGCTGATAGAGGGGTGTTGATTCGGATGTGAGGATGGTCTTTCACTTTATCTACCCAATAACGTTTCAGGTAATGCAAACGGGCTCGTTTTCGCTCGGCACCAATCGCATTATGAAAATCAATAGCTTGACCGATAGCTTGCTCGGGTGCAAAGGAACGGGTTCCTAGGCTTTCAAACTTTCTGATATCGTCCCGTTCGGGTTCATGGTCAGGGATTAGCGGCCAAAGGTCGGCAATATTCTCCTTTTTAACGTAAATCATGCCCGTACCGAAGGGGGCACAAAGCCACTTGTGTAAGCTGGTACCGTAATAATCACAACCTAGCTCGGGAACATTAGAATCAACATGGGCAAAGGCGTGAGCACCATCAACTACCGTCTTGATGCCTCGTTTTCGAGCTTCAGTGCAAATTTTTTGCGGTAACACAACCTGTCCCGACCAATTAACTAATTGAGTGATATGAATCAGCTTAGTGTTAGGCGTAATCGCGTTTAGATAACGGTTGACAATTTCGTCTTCATCTTCCATGCCAACATCCAGCGTGATCCAGTTGAGCTTAATTCCATCCCGCTTAGCCCGCTGCTTGTAAGCATTAATCATGTTGGGATAGTCGTACTTGCTGAGAACTACTTCATCGCCTTTTTTTAAATCCAACCCGAAAATGATAGTATCCAGGGCTTCGGTAGCATTACGGTTTATGGCAACCTCTTCCGATGAACATCCGGCAACGTCAGCTAGCTTCATCCGCAGCGATTCCCGACCTTGATCCAGAATACGCCACATGTAGTAGGAGGGAGCTTCATTTGAAAGATGATAGTAGCGGTCAACGGCATCTTGCACAATCTTAGGTTGCGGACTTACTCCGCCATTGTTCAGATTGATAATATTCGGTGAAACCGTGTAGGCCTGCTGCACACTTCGCCACAAATCTTCATCTGAAGCAGCCGCTTCGGGCGAAAGCCGATTAAGTTCTAATAACGACTCGGATAGCTCTTCAGCGTGTAAATAGGTAACTAGCGGACTTAGTGATAAGGCACTACCCGCTCCAGCTAGTTTTTTCAGGAAAGATCGTCTTAGGTTGGTCATTTTTGGCGATTGGGTTTTAGGCTTTAGTTTTATAAGTGTTCATGTTTTCAGGCGACCGTCGCACGGTGTTCGTGCCTACGTGGCGCGGTATTCATGTAATTTTGAACACTTGAACACTTGAACACTTGAACACTTGAACACTTGAACACTTTTTCATGTATACATCGCATCAGCTACTTCTTTAATGGCGAGTACCATGCGTTCGGTATCTTCGCGGGAGGGGGTAGTATCCCAACTGCCCATTTTGTGGGTACCACCGACGACGATACCATCTTTACGGTTAATGGTGTAGGCGTTTTTGGTAGCAATGCGGTAATTCACTTCTTGCTGAGGAATTACAAACGCTAGTTGCCCTGAGATGGGCGTCAAATACTCATCACCCGTGATTTCTTTCGCGCCAATTCCCGTACAGTTGACAATATACTTCTCAGGTAGGGCATCAAAATCTTCCATACGTTTAAATTCCTGAATTTTTACCGTTCCGCCAAACCGCAGAAAATCGTTGGTGTACATTTTAAGTAAGGATGGTATGTTAAAAACCATGCTAGTGCTACGATATACGGTAGGCGCCTTAAACGGGTGTTCCTTTTTGTTTAGTAACTGAGACTTAGGCAATACACGCATAAGCGTATACTTATCGTCCCGGGAAAAGTCACCGTGAGCACGTAAATCCTGACGGACATCGTAAGTATCAGTCCAGACTACTTTGTCACCTAATCCCAACATATTCTGATATGTCAGAAAGGAGGTTTGATGCATTTGCTTGAACTGCTCAAAAAATGTATCAGTTTTCTTATCAGAATCAATCAGGCGATGAGTAGGCGACCAGGTACCGGTGGCTTTGCTAGAGGTAATATCCGGTGCCATTTCTTTGGTATAAATCGTCACTTCGTAGCCTCGCCGTTGCAGAGTGCGGGCGGTAGTTAACCCAATAACTCCGCAGCCAATCACTGCTACTTTTTGAGCAGTACTTGTTGGTAGAACTAAGGTATTAGCAGCCGTTGAAGCCAATGGAGCTTTCGGACTCCAGGATTCATCTACTAAGTTAGCCGCTAATTCAGCCGACCCCCAAGAAAGTGACCAGCCACTACCGCCGTGCCCGTAGTTGTGCACCAGAGTTTTACTTCCCAGTTCTTCTTTCTCAATGCGGGGTCCGATGGTTCGATACGGACGTAAGCCTACCGTTTCTTTCACTACTCGATCGAGGGAGATGCGTAGCTTCGGCAGGTATAGTGAAGAATATTGTATATTAAGCTGCTTTTCAGCTATCCGAAGTGCTGAGGGAGTACAAGAAGCTATTCCTAGAGTAGTTCCAGCTATTGCCGATTTTCGGAGAAATGAACGTCGATCAATCATTAATAATATTTTATTCTTATTTGAAATAAAATTACAGAATAAAATATTGAGTAAGAAGATATAAAAGAAATTATTGATAAAAATATAATGAAAAAATCTGCTTCTTTACGAACCTTCTTACTACTGCTTTTTTCTGCTATTTCGGGATACGCCCAGCAACCGAATTTTCTGTTTATTATTTCCGATGATTTAAACACTCAGATCGGTCCGTATACCAATATTGAAAATCACACTCCTAATTTGAATCAATTGGCGAAAAGGGGAGTGAAATTTAGTGAAGCGTACTGCCAATTTCCGCTCTGTGGCCCATCACGAGCCTCAATGATGAGTGGCCTGTATCCCGAAACCAACGGGACGCTGAATAACAACGACCAACTAGGTAGCTATCGGGTAGATAACCCTCAATTATCTGATCATCCAACCATTGCGGGCTTTTTTAGAGAGCAGGGCTACTTTACGTCTCGGGTTTCAAAAATATTTCATATGGGAGTGCCCGGTGGCATTGAGCAGGGTGCTGCTGGGGGCGATGAGCCTGACTCCTGGGATTATGCCTACAATGTGATGGGGCCAGAAACCTTGAGTCAAGGTAAGCTGGAATTGCTATCTCCCAAGAACCTACATTACGGTGGTAACTTCTCTAAAATGGTACTACCTGACTCGTTAGACTTTACCCAAACCGATTATCTGGCAGCTAGTCAGGCCATCGCTATTCTGGAGAGTCGAGCAGCTTCGGTAGCAGAAGGTGCCAAAAATAAAGTAAAATTGAAGCCGGATGCGCCCTTCTTTTTAGCAGTAGGCTTAGTGCGGCCTCACGTACCTCTTATTGCTCCCGAGCGGAACTTTGTGCCTTATCCCACCCAAGAAGTTACGTTACCCGAAATAGTTGGGTTGAATGATGTTCCTCCTCGAGCACTTACTCGGCAGAATAATAAAGTCTGGGGCATGAATGAGCAGCAGCAGAAGGAAACCATTGCCGCTTACATGGCTAGTGTGCAATTTATGGATGAGCAGGTAGGTCGACTATTAAGCACATTGGATAACTTAGGTTTACGAGAGAATACGATTGTAGTATTTGTGTCTGATCATGGGTATAATTTAGGGGAACACGATTGCTGGTCAAAGGTGAGTCTTTGGGAAGGTAGTGTTCGGGTTCCGATGATTATTTCAGCACCGGGCAAGCGGTTTCAGGCCAGTTACGGCACCACCTGCGAAACGACTGTAGAACTAATTGATTTATATCCCACACTGCTGGGTTTATCAGGCTACGCCGAGCAGCAGCCGGACATTTTACAAGGAAAAAGCCTAGTGCCGTGGTTAGAAAATAGTTCGTATCAATCGGGGGAAAAATACGACGCATATACTGTATCTTACGGGGGAACGGCGGCTTCATTGAAGTCAGGAACGTGGCGTTACACCCGTTGGGGAGACCAAGCCAACCAAGATAATGAAGAGCTATACAACCATGCCGATGACCCCCAAGAACATCATAATTTGGTGAATGACCCAGCGGTACGATCAATGCTAGAAGCAATGAGAGAGAAATTGGAAGCAATTCGGCAGAAAGCTCAGAATCACTTATGAATGATTCAGAAAGACTATATCAATATTTATCTGAATTCCTGTCTGAATCGCGGATGCAACGGTTTGAGGATGTTTTGCAGTGGCGAACGAGGCATTTTACAGTAGCAGTGGAAGATATTTATCAACAACACAATGCTAGTGCCATCATTCGTACTTGTGACTGTCTGGGTATTCAGGATATTCATATCGTAGAGCGAGGCAATGAGTTTATACTCGCGAAAGGCATGGCTCGGGGCGCGGAAAAATGGGTGAATGTTCATTATTACTCTGAACCACCGCTAACCAATAGTGTAACGGCCTGCCTAGATCAATTAAATAAGTTGGGGTATCAAATTGCCGCCGCATCGCCAGAATATAATCAGCAAACGCCTCAAACCTTTGATATTCAAAAGCGAACCGCTTTCTTTTTCGGGCACGAGAAATATGGTTTATCAGAGGAAGTGCTACAACGAGCTGACCAGTATATTGCGGTGCCCACCTACGGCTTTACCGAAAGCTATAATGTGTCAGTAGCCGCCGCCTTACTCTTATACGAACTTACTGTTCGCCTGCATCAGTCGGAAGGTATTGATTGGCAGTTAAGCGAAGCCGAAAAAGCCGAATTACGAATTGATTGGGCGAAAAAAAGTATTCTGAATGTGGAAAAGATACTAGAACGATACTTTGATAATGATTGATGAATAATGACGAATGATTAATCAAAACGCGCTGCTAATAATTATGAGGTGCTATGCCCATTCACCACTCACTTTTTCGTGTTGTAAACGCGAACATCCGTGAACAACCATCACTCCCTGAACTCATTAATTACTAACCATTGGTTTCATCATTCACTATTCATTCATCATTATTCGCTACCTTCATCAATCATTAGTCATCAATCATCAATAAGTTGGCAGCAGAACCTTTATTTTCCTTCGGAGTCATTGCGGATGTGCAGTACTGTGATTGTACTCCTACCGAGGTGCGTTTTTACCGAAAATCAACTGATAAGCTTCAGGAGTGCCTGGAGACACTGAATCAGCAGAACTTAGCATTTATCTTAGACGTAGGGGACTTGATTGATCGTGATTACAACAGTTTTGATACTATTCTGCAAGAATATCAGCAGGCAAAAGCCCAGGTTTACCGTACATTGGGTAATCACGATTATTCGGTAGAGCCAGACCAATTAGCTGAGGTTCCAGCGCGGATTGGGCTACCCCCGGCAGGCTACTATGATTTTGTACATGAAAACTGGCGCTTTATCGTGCTTAATGGTACAGAAGTGAGCACTTACACCCATCCGCCGGGCAGCAAAGCCTCTCAGCAGGCGGAGAAGCTGATGGAAGAACTAGAAAAAGAAGGTAAATCTTGGGCTAAGCCCTGGAATGCGGGAGTGAGCAACCAGCAGCTACGTTGGTTAGAGCAACGGCTCAAAAAAGCCCGTCGAACCAATCAAAAAGTAATTGTGATGAGCCATTACCCTCTCTACCCCGAGAATCCACATAATTTATGGAATGCTGAGCAGGTAATTATGGCTCTGGAGCAATCGGGAAACGTAGTAGCCTACTTCAACGGGCACAACCACGCCGGAAACTACGGACATAAGAAAGATATTCACTATCTCAATTTCAAAGGTATGGTAGACACCCCTGACCAAAATACTTTCGCTGCTGTACACGTTTATGCTGATCATCTGCAAGTGCAGGGCTTCGGGCGGGAAGATTCTCGGGAATTAGCTTTGGGTTGATACAGTTGGTAACGAACGGGTTTTACACCATGTTCGTGGTCGATAATACGGATGAAGTGTTTAAAATAGCTAAAACTGAAGGCTTTGAGGTTTTAAGTGAACCGACCGATACATTTTACGGGCAAAGAAGGTTGCTGCTAAAAGACCCGAATGGCGCATTAGTGGATGTCTCGTCGCCGATTCCAAATTTTGAGTTTTAACGGAGCGGAATTACTCAGACAAGCTTTCAATAATTTGCTTACTCAATCTCACCAAGTCATCATTCCCCGCTTTTTCTGACAATTCCATAGAGCGTTTGGCCGCTTCAACTGCTTCCTTTTTTCTATTTAAATCTTTTAAAATTAGTGCCTCTCGATATACCTGGAAAAATAAGGCAGCATCATCTTGAGTAACTTTTTGAATGTAGTTTAAGGCAAGTAGTAAGTCTGTTTGTGTTTCGTGTAAATAAAGTGCTGCCTGAAAGTAGTCAAAACTTGAAGGGCCGCTTAATTCCTGCTCGATATTAGCCAAGATTTTCTCGTGTTCATTGATCTTGATGGGGACCTCTACTCGGTAGTTTCCCCATTGTAGCACCAGATTGGCAGAGTTGATAGTTAGCGCATCAAAATGCAGTGAAAGTGTCTCGGTAGCGCAGGAAGTTTTTTGAGATGCAACTGTAAATTCAAGTATAGCTTCCTTATCTAAGAATTCGGTGTAAGGTATTTTTTCGTAAGGGTAAAAATGAAAAGTCCAGGCTTTTTCCTGAGGGGTAGTTAGCAAAGCGTAGACTCCTTTTGGTAATTTTTGGCTATTAATTTCAATATCGTTTGAAAACGCTACTTTGGTGGTAGCATTAGCCCCAGTCCGCCATTTTTTTCCTAGGACGAGAATACCTTCTTCGCCGAATAATTTACGCCCACGTAAACTTGGTCTGGAATAGGATAAGGTAGCAGTGGTCAACCCAATTTGTTGCGTTATTTCTATCGCCGGACTTACAGCGGGTAGTTTGATTTGGGCACTAGTTGTTAGGCTGACGCAAAACGCCAGAGCAATGAAAATAAATTTTATCATGGTTCATTCTTTATAAGTTGATCAAGAAAGACTCTATTGTCAAATCGGCCTTTTGAGATATTCGGAAGGGGGGCAACCCATAATCTGTTTGAAGGATTTGTTAAAGGTGGACTTGGATTGGAACCCTGCTTCTTGGGCTAATCCTAGTAAGGTTTTCTGTTCGATTAAAGGTGATTTTGCTAATCGGATAAACTCATGAATACGGTGATAATTGACGTATTCAAAAAAGCTCATTCCTATACGTTTATTCAGTAGTCGGGATAGTTCAGGGGCGTTGATGCTCATCATGGCGGCCAATTCAGATTTGAGTAATTTGGAATTTAGGTAAGGTTTCTTTTCCTCCATGATTGCAGTCAATTCCAATTTCAATCGATCTAAGTCTACCTGAGAAAATTTAGATTGGGCGTACTTGGTTTCTTTTGATATCAGTTCAAATTGAAAAACAGCGGGAGAAACCATCTGGTAATAAGCGATGAACAGAACAATTAAGACAACCGCTATCCAGATAAATCCGCGAGTATTAATCTCAAGCTCATAGTTATTACCAAAACTGATCAGATATACTGTTAGCCACAGTAGCAAACACGTTCCAATAGCAATCAGGAAATTTTTTGCAAAGCTAATGTTCAAAATATAGCTTACTTCCTCTTGCAGGGACTCTTTTAACTCCCTAAATTTTAAGACCCCTAGAACAAAATAAGTGATGTTTACGGTAAGCCCTATCCCAACTAAAATACGAACGACCCGAAACAACTCACCACTCTCGACCCGTTCTCGGATAGTTTCATTTGAGGCAGTGATATAGTAAAATGTGATGATCAAACTATAAATTACTCCCAGGATATAATGAAACAAATCAGACCTTGAAAAACGCTTTTCCGAAAGAGTTGACTGGATAAACAGATATACCGTAGGGCCAAAGAACAGAATAGCAAATTCTGAAAACCCCTTCATTTGTCTTTGCCAGCCTAAGGAGAATTGCCCAATATTTCCGATCAAACCAACCATCAGCACAGCTACTAAAATCAAAAGGTAGATATTGATTTGCTGACGTTTAGTGACCGAAATCATAATGATGATAATCAGGAATAAACTTTGAAAGAAAGCAAAGAGGGTAAATTGATGTAAGATGCTGGTCATCAAAAACGTAAACAGGTTACTCTAAAATAAACTCATTGACATGCTGAATATTATCGGTCTTCATTTGTGAGACCTCTTCCCGAAAGGCTTCAAAGGCTCCCTCATCTTCCCAGGAGGTAATCACTAAATAGTCAGGGTCATACTTATAACCAAAAGGGGAAGTGCCATCTTCTAGAGAGACTAGAATTTCGCCACCCATCGTATCAATGCTCTTGATCCACTTCTCATAAAACTTAGCAGAGTCATCTTCTTTCTTCAACCAGTAGGCAGTAGCAACGTGGTATTTGTCACGGTCAATCTTAAAAGACAGGTCTTCTTGGGTTTCAAAATAACCCAAACCAAAATACGACCAAACCTTTCGTCTTCGTTCATGAAAGTCGGGCACTTCTTTAAGGATTTGGGTTAAAAAGGCTTCTCGGGTTTTTATATCCGACCATTTTCCTAAAATCAAACTTGATGGTTGATGATTTCCTTGCGTATGTTCCAGTATTTTAAATCCTGGCAAGGGTTGATAAGACATTAGCTTTGCTACCGGAAAAGCCGTTTGAAAGTAAGATTTTAAATCTGCTTCAGTATCAGGGTTTTGGCTTAACAGCAAAATATCCAAAACCTCACCCTTCTTTAAAGCCACGGTTTTGGTGGTAGATTGACTATAGATTTGATGACTTGATATGAGAGAGATGGCTAATCCGAGAACCATATGTAAAAAACTCTTTTTCATTTTCTAGTTAAATGTTTCGGTGAACTAATGGCTACAAATCTATTTTCAGACCACCGAAACACCAATAAATCAAAGGGCTCATAGGTCTTAATACGGTATGCGGACGTAGTATCCGCTTATTTCATAAATTTTTGCCGGCGGAATGTAGTATCGGTGTACCACTAGTTCTTGAGACCCGCTTGAGAGGGCGTATATGTAGCATTTTCTTGACGCACTAATTGGGTAGGTTATTCTTTTGTAAATGAACGAAAACAGAAAAAAGGAGGAGATGCAATTTTTAGCCAAATGGCTAATGTATCTTTTTCTGTGAGTATGGGTGACGGGTTAGTTGTTTGTAACCGTATATTATACGTTTAATTCTACAGGAGCATTTTGCTTTTCAACTGTCTAGCGTCATTTTGAACTGTTAGCAGGGTAGCAAAAACTACTCAGTACTAAGCGTTATAAAAATGATCTGTGAACGACTGATTGAGATACAGCCTATTTTCAAAATCCATTCATACGAACTAAATTCAGCCCTCAAGATATATGACAAATAAACGCACCGGTGCGTTTATACAGTTGTTGTATTTAATGTTCAATAACCGAATGGAATACGAATTACCAGAAGATAAAATCCCGATTTTCAATTCAAATTTTGAAAAAGGAAATGAATTAGCAGATGGTTTGACGATAATTAAAGGGCAAGGAAATCCTAGCTTAGGATTTTGGAATAAAAGAAAAGCTAAGAAAGCAATCAAACATTATTCTGAATGTTTGGCTATAATACCCAATCATTGGCAAACGAATTGGTTAATTGCCAAGGTTTATCAAGCAATGTCTGAGAATAAAAAAGCTTTAGAGCATTTTGAAATAGCAGTTAAAATAGAAAAAATAAATCCTGACTTACCGCGTGAAGCTTCTATTTCTGCAATGGATTTGGGAAATGTAAAATTAGCAGCGGAATACTCTCAAGAAGCAATCAATCGTGAACCGAATGACGCTGGACTTTATTGCAATCACGCTGTGAACTTGATGGTTTTAGGAAATGATGATGAAGCCAAAACTTATATTGAAAGGGCTATGGAAATGAAACCTAGTGATGAAATAAATAAAAATGCTTACTCACTAATAAATGCCGTTGCGGCTGGAAAGAGAAAAAGACCAAAATTTAATGAGCTGAACTAAAAATACTAACCACAACAAAGTGTAAAAAAGCATTGAAAACGCATTTTATACAAAACGTCTGCAACAATTGAAGATCATAATTCAATCAATAAGGTTCTTGGCATCAATTAAGAAAATACACTATTTCACAATAAAGATTCTGTGATCAGTAACGAATTTGGTTTCATTCATCGTTTTACTGCACAAAATTGTATATATTTACTACACATAAATAATTCATATTGTGAGAGTGATTCTGAAACTTATAGTAGCTTAATTATTAGCCATTAAATCCTAAGGCTAATAACTCTTTGTTCGGATATTCTTCCGAACCCATTTTCCTTTTATCAACTTTTCGTGTGTTGTTTTATTAGCACTGATAATGGCCGTTGAGGCTTTTCAGTTTAGTTATCCATATGCTTTAGCACTAAGGATGACCAGCTTTGAATTAGCAGGGTTTGACCTGCTATCACATACGAATCGTACATCAATTAAGCACAACATATAATTGTTTATGAAAAATCAAGAAGTCAAAAAGAATCCGGAGTTTTTAGAATATGTATATAAGTTAAATGAGGGTATTGAACTCACAGATGCTCTCGAACTAAGTTTGAAAAAAATCAATGAAATTGATATCGCTCAATTAAACAGAATTGGTTTGAAAACTTATAAAAAAGATAAATGGACAATTCATAAAATATTACAGCATCTCATTGATTGGGAAAGAATTTGGTGTTTTAGAGCTATCATTTTTGCTCGTGGTGAAGGAAGCATCCCGGATGCACATGACCAGGAAATAATGGGCCAAAATTCAAACGCAGATGAACTGTCAATTGAACAATTGGTCAATGAACTTCGAATTGTACGCCAATCAACAATAATGATGTTTGAATCTTTTAACAAAAAAATTCTTGAAACAAATTGTGTGTTTTTTGAATATGAAATGCCTTTATACACTATTGGATTGACAGTAGCGGCGCATCAAATACATCATTTTAACATAATAAAAGAAAGATATATTCCTTTGGACAAATAAATGGCAGATTAATTTTAAAGCTCAAACCCTATTGCTAACATTGGCTATGTGCCTTACCGACCGATAGGGAGGTATGATCACATAGCCAATTCATTACCATACATGATCTTCAATGAGCAAAATGATGACCAAACCTTTAATAGCCTCGATAATCATAATAATTGCTTCGTGTACCACTTCACCAAAGGAAGTATCTACCTATAAAGTTGGGCAGATCATTACGCCCCACGGAGAAATGTTAATTTGGTTATATGACGAAACGCCAACCCATAAGTCAAGTTTCGTAGAGTTAGCGGGTGCCAGCTATTGGGATAGTTTGAGTTTTAACCGGGTAATAGAGGGTTTTGTCATTCAGGGAGGTTGCCCCGACACACCCGAAGGGTTTGGCGATTCTCCGTATTTGCTAAGTCCAGAATTCAAAGAAGATCTAAAACATGTTTACGGGGCAGTCGGAGCGGGAAGAGATAATAACCCAGAAAAATTATCCGCTGGCTGTCAATTCTATATCGTTCACGACAAGGAAGGAATCCCTCGCTTAGATGGAAATTATACAGTATTTGGTCAAGTGTTTAAAGGTCTAGAAACACTAGATAAAATTGCCACTTTAGAAACCGATTCACTAGATGCCCCCCTTGAAATGGTCAGTTTGGATGTGAATATCATTGAACTTACTGAGGCGCAGTTAAAAGAAAATGGCTTTGAGCTAAAAAAAGACTCATAGTGGCAGATGATAAATCGGCTCAATCGCAATTAGACGCGCTTAGAAAGAGTCGGGAAACCCAATTACAGCGCAGGCCATGAAGGCACTAGACGATTGGATGGTAGAGTTCCGGCAAATTGTCCGTATTGCTATGAAGGGTAATCCGCAATGGCAAGAAACTTTAGGTATTGTGGTGAAAGCTTACTATAAAAATTAAGGCTTCATAGGTAATCTTATCCTAAGCTGCGGTATTTTCGCCTTAAATACCTACGCCATGAAACCTATATTTACGTTTTTACTAACCTTTACAATCACTTCCTTCACTATTGCTCAGAGCTTAACTGGCACCGAGCTTCTAGAAAAAGCCATCGCTTACCATGATCCGAATAGCCAGTGGGGTACGTTCAATGAGACGTTTACGGTGATTATGACCCGACCCGATAATCCTCAACGAGAAAGTCTGATTACTATTAATCTGCCGCAAGAATACTTTAGCCTAAAAGCGCAACGCGATACGGTTACTACCCAGTATATTATTGACAAGGGTGATTGTCAGATGTTTTACCAAGAGCAACCCATTGATGCTGCCTCTAGCGGTTCCGTGGATATGAGTTGCGAGCGAGGGAATATGTACAAAAACTATTATACCTATCTGTACGGCCTACCCATGAAGTTGCGAGACCCCGGAACCAATATTAACTATCCGGTAGAGAAAAAAGAGTTTCAGGGAAAGCAGTATCTAGTATTGAAAGCCACTTACGATGCTGTCGTGGGTAGCGATATCTGGTACTTCTATTTCAACCCGGAAACCTATGCGATGGAGGTCTACCAATTCTACAAAGCTGATGACGATGGTCAGATGATTCCTGACAGTGGCGAATATATTTTACTCTCCGAAGAAGAAACGGTGAATGGCATAAAAATGCCTAAAGTACGAGCTTGGTACTACAATAAGGGCAATCAATACTTAGCCACTGATACTTTAGTTGAAGGATAAATAGGCTATTTTGGTTGGGATATTTTGCTACTATCAGCAGTGTAGGATATATTCTCAACCAAATTTGCTACCTATGAAAAATCTGTTTAAACCAACGTTACTTTGCCTAGCAGTACTGTCTCTGTTTTCTAACTGTAAAGAAACTACAATGAATAAAATACCAGACAATGCTATTGTACGAGTATCGATTGGTTATTACCCACCAGAGCAAGAGGCAGCTGTAGAAGAAAAGCTTGAGACTGTTTTCAAAGAGAAAATAATGCCAGCGGTGAAAAAGCTGAATGGTAACATTCACTATTTTGTGGCTATAGATAAGGAGAAAAAATCTATTACCAATGTAAGTCTGTGGGAAACTAGAGAGGATGCTATGCAAATGGCAGAAATGAAAGAGATGCTCGAGATGGCGAAAGAATTTATTGAGCTAGGAGTAGAATTTTCGGAGATCACCAACCATGAAATGATATGGCAGTTGCCTGAAAATATGGAATAGTCACTCTGGCAAACCAGTCTCAACTCACTGTTTACATCGGCTTACTTTTCGTACTGGTAATCATCTACAAAATCGTTTGCCTACTAAAGGCTACTTATTTTAAAAATTGCAGAAGATATAATAATGAACCATGTAAACCAATCTCTAAAATGCTACGAGAATATATTGCGACGAATGATGCTATCTCTTTCATTTTTAATAACATGTTGCTCATTTACCCACGCTCAGAAAAAGCAAGAGGTTGAGTTTGTGGGCACAGTCCAGTTTTTTCAGGTAGGTAGCTGTACTGCTTCGGAAGAACCTTTGGATGTGAAACTAGTCATAGGCGTCAATTCAAAAAATAAGGCTCTTACCGTGGAAGAGTTTCGGAAAGATAAGAATGGGTTATTCAAACGCAACAAGCTTACTCAGTGGAGTGGTGAGATACTTAACGATGTTTGTCTTCGCTTACAAGCCGTAGCCGACATTACATGTGGAGAAGAAAAACGAACCGAAACCCTGCACTTTATTGGAATGATTGACTGCCCCGAGGAAGGTGGCTCCTGCAACATGAAGCTAGAAGATACCTTCGCCATGTGCCCGGCGAGCAATTGTATTTTCTCTATTGAGTACGACCTAAAGACTGATAGTATAGAAAGGTAGCGCCTTTGTATCATGATCTAAACATCTTCTGCTAAACTTTCTTTACTACCTTACCATGCACATTGTTAAGACGGAAGCCACTTCTCTGAAACTGGTAATGGTTAGTGTAAAATGCATTTTACACAGTGTTGTACTTTCGTATTTTATTATTCAATTTTAAATATTGAGCCTTCTTTTCTATATCCAAGCTTTTTGTAATACTCATCAACATCTGACATCACGAAAACATCCTGATTTGGGTAGTCAGTTAAAAGACATTCCACTAATTTTTTTCCAATTGAATGGCCTCTATACCTATTATCAACCAACAAGTCAGCTACCCATACATATAATCCAAAATCATCGATTGACCTTGAGTATCCACATAATTCATTGTCAGCATAAGCGACATAGGTAATTGACTGTTTTAAGGCTTCTTGATATTTTGAGTTAAGATAATCCTTCCATTCTTCACCTTCGGATTTTATTATTTTCAAAAGATTATCATAATCTCTTGAATGATCATATTTTTTTATTTCAATTTTCATTATTCCTTATGAAGTACAACGGGAGCGTGGCTAGAGCTCGGATTTTGGGAAGATACGAAGTATCTGGACAAGATATTGTAGCCTTACTGACCTCTTACCAAAAAATCGGACAGTGTAAATTAGAGAAAATTGGCTTTTAAATCGTAGTATTAACTAAATAGCAAAACGATGAAAAACCGGGTTGCCGGCCAGTCCAAGTTCATCATTCCATGACGGCAGAGTCACAAATTGTATTTGCTTTGAAGCAAGCCGAGACCGGGACGAAAGTAGATGAAGTATGTCGGAAGTTAGGGATCAGCGAGGCGACCTTTTACAACTGGAAGAAAAAGTATGGGGGACTTGGTACGAGCGAACTACGCGAGCTCAGGCAACTGAAAGAAGAAAATGCCCAACTAAAGAAGTTAGTTGCTGACTTAAGCCTTGACAAGCAAATGCTCCAAGATGTGATCAAAAAAAAGCTCTGAAGCGGGGCTGCCCAAGCCTGCTAAGTCAAAGGAATTAGCTGAGCAAATGATGAATGATTACAGGATTCCGATACGACGTGCGTGTAAATTGGTATTACTACACCGATCCATGTGGTATTATCAATCGCAAGCCAGAGATGAGCAGGCCATCCGTAGGCGCATGCGAGAGATAGCTATGACGAGAGTGCGATATGGTTTAGATAGGATTCATGTTCTACTTCGCCGAGAAGGCTGGAGGGATTCGCGCAACCGGGTTTACAGGCTCTATAAGCTGGAAGGATTGAATTTGCGCAGTAAAAGACCTAGAAGAAATAGAAGCTGTTCCCATCGTTTGGATCGGATTGAGCTTTCCAGTATTAATCAGTGCTGGAGCATGGCGGCCGCCGCGCGGATTTCGTAGCTGATCAGCTATTTGATGGAAGCAGGTTTCGGGCTTTAACTGTAGCCGCCGTGGCCCGGTAGATAATTTTAGTAGAAAATGTCTGGGTATTTATCCGGACAAATCCATAAAGGGGGAAGATGTTGTTTCTTTTATCAAACATGTCACTTGCCTTAATAAAGCTAGGCCCAATCGTATTCAGGTAGATAACGGAAGTGAACATTCCATGTCGGATTCATCTCAAAAGCCTTGGATAAATGGGCCTACGATAATAAAGTCATGCTAGATTTCTCAAGACCAGGAAAACCGACCGATAATCCGTATATTGAGCGGTCCGCCGCCGCGGTCATTCAATGGCAGCTTTCGTGATGAATGTCTAAACGTCAATTGGTTTTTGTCATTGGAAGATGCCCAGGAAAAGATCGAAGCCTGGCGACAAGAATATAATCAGTTTAGACCCCATAGTTCTATTGATTACAAAACACCTGATGAGGTGCATTACGCATAAAAATAATGGCCGATTTTCTACTTTTCCGCGGTCCGAAATTCAGTAAAGGGTCACTAGTACTAGCCCATTTATATCCGAAACGGAAACGAAATACATTACCCAAGTTCATCAGTAAAAGCGAAGCAAAACGTATGTTTGAAGCTACCAGCAACCTTAAGCATCAGTGCATTCTACAACTACTGTACGGCGCTGGGCTACGGCTTTCGGAGTTGCTAGCTCTTCAAATAAAAGACATAGATTCCGACAACCTTCTTATACACATCAGAAATGCCAAAGGCAAAAAAGATAGAAGTGTCATGCTTTCCGCAAAATTACTTGAAACATTACGGGAGTATTTTAAGCAGTATCGTCCGAAAGTATATCTGTTTGAGGGGCAGCGTAAGGCTCAATATTCGGCTAAAAGTGTGCAAAATATAGTAAAACAAGCCGCTCAAAAAGCCAAAATTACTTGTCCAGTTACTCCCCACATTCTGAGGCATAGTTTTGCCACTCACTTGATAGAAGGTGGAACCGACATTCGCTATGTACAAGAACTACTAGGGCACAATTCTATCAGAACTACTGAGATTTACACGCATGTTACTGATATTGCAAAATCAAGAATCAAAAGTCCTTTAGACACTTTATAATCAACTGCGGACGAGAATAATTAACATGCTTGGCTTAAGCCAACCCCATTGTGGCACGATGGCATTACGTTTATCTTCGGTACAATTTATATAGCACGAGGGAGCTAAGCGATAACCTCCTTCACTACCTTACCGTGGACGTCTGTCAGGCGGAAATCGCGCCCCTGAAATTGGTAGGTCAGTCTTTCGTGGTCAAGACCCAGCTGGTGCAGAATGGTGGCTTGTAAATCGTGGATATATACTCTCCCGCTGATGCCAGAAAAGCCAATCTCGTCGGTTTCGCCGTGGGTAAAGCCTTTTTTAATGCCTCCTCCGGCCATCCACATAGTAAAGGCATCACCGTGGTGGTCACGGCCTTTAAAGTCGGCACCCGAACGGGCTTCCATCATAGGCGTGCGTCCGAACTCGCCGCCCCAAACCACCAGCGTTTCGTCCAGTAGTCCTCGTTGTTCTAAATCTAGCAGCAACGCACTCATGGGCTGGTCAACTGATTTACAAGCATTCTTTAGGGCGCCGTCTACCCCATTGTTCGGGCCAGCCCCGTGGGTATCCCAGCGGCGGTCGAATAGTTGTACAAAGCGTACTCCGTTTTCTACCAATCGGCGGGCGAGCAGGCAGTTATTCGCAAAGGAGGCTTTGCCCGGTTCGGTTCCGTACATCTGATGTACCCACTCGGGTTCGTCATTGATGTTCATTACCTCGGGTACTGAGGTTTGCATACGGTAGGCTAGTTCGTACTGCGAGATTCGCGTCAGTATTTCGGGATCGTGAGCTTCCTGATATTCTTGCTCATTAATCGCGTTGATCGCATCAATAGACTGTTTCCGTAAGTAGGGATCAACCTCGCCGGGGTTGGAAAGATAAAGCACCGGATCGCCTTTGGAGCGGCACTGCACTCCCTGATAAACGGTAGGTAAAAACCCACTGCCCCAGGCACTTTTTCCCGCACTGGGTTCCGAGCCAGAAACTAGTACCACAAAGCTGGGCAGATTCTGATTATCTGACCCTAAGCCGTAGGTAATCCAAGAACCCATACTTGGCCGACCGAGGCGGGGCGAGCCAGTATGCATAAATAGTTGGGCCGGAGCGTGATTGAACTCATCAGTATGTACTGCCTTCAGAAACGTTACCTCATCTACCATTTGGGAGAAGTGCGGCAAATAATCTGACACATAAGCTCCGGACTGCCCGTGCTGCTTAAACTTCGCTTGCGTTCCCAACATTTGAGGCACACCTTTAATAAAGGCAAACTTTTTTCCTTCTAGCAATGATTGGGGACAATCTTTACCGTCTAACTGGTTGAGTACGGGTTTATAATCAAATAGCTCCAGTTGGGAAGGAGCACCCGCCATATGCAGGAAGATAATATTCTTGGCTTTGCCTGGAAAGTGTGGCTTTAGGATACCGGAAGAAATGTCAGTTTTTGCAATGTTGGCTTTGCTACCAGAAGAACCACCACAACCCGCTAGTGAATTCAGGGCGACTGCTCCCAGTCCTGACATGCACTTTTGCAGAAAGTGCCGTCGGGTGTTGTATTTAGCAATGCGATGCTGGGCTTCGGTGATAATAGTCTTCATGCCGCTTAGTTCTTTGTGACAAATTCATCCAGATTCAACATGGCATTGGCTACTAGGGTTAAGGCTTTTAGCCGAATCGGGTCATTTTCAGTGCTCGCTGCTTGCTGAATTGGGTTACTCTTTTGGTAGTGCGAGTACGCATTTTGATACAAAGCTAATAAAACCTCAAGCTTCTCATTATCAGGAGAACGCAACATTATTTGCCGGTAGCCCTCAGCTAAACTTTGCTGTACATCCGCAGGGCTAACACGATTCATCGCTTGGGCAAGTTCGTAAGCTGCTAGGTAGAAAGTAGAATCGTTGAGCAGCGTTAAAGCTTGCAGCGGCGTATTGGTTCGTATTCGGCGGGAAACACAAACGTTACGCCCAGTTCCATCAAAAGTGGTAAGCATCGGGTGCGGACTAATTCGTTTGGTAAAAATATACAGCGAACGGCGGTACTGCTCGGAGGTAGTATCGGCAATCCAGTTGCTCCAAATGCTGGAGGTAGCATCGGGGCGGGGTGGTTTTACACTGGGGCCGTACATATTCCGATTAAGCAGACCACTCACCGCTAGCACCTGATCACGAACCTGTTCGGCAGATAGCCTTACTCTAGGCCCACGGGAAAGCAAGCGATTACGCGGGTCTTTCTCAACCTTTTCGGGAGTAGCTTGTGAACTCTGCCGATAGGTAGCGGACATCACAATTTGTTTAATTAGGCTCTTAATGCTCCACTGATGTTCATCTTGAAACTGTACTGCTAACCAGTCGAGCAGTTCAGCGTGAGATGGAGGATTACCCTGTGAGCCAAACTCCTCCATCGTCTCAATAATTCCCGTTCCGAAGAGCTCTTTCCAAAAGCGGTTCACCGCTACCCGAGCGGTGAGTGGATTGTTCTCGTGAACCAGCCAGCGAGCCATCCCTAACCGATTATTTGGTAAGCCATCGGGTATGTTACCTAGAGCTTCTGGCACATCGGCATTCACTTGCTGTCCTAGTGTCACCCAGTTGCCTCGTTCAAACACGTGGGTGTTCCGGCTTTTTTCGGGTGGCAAATCCTGCATAATGGGAGTAGCCATGGGCTGTACTGAGGCCAGCCGTGCTAGTTGTTGATTAAACTTTTTACCATATTTCTGCTTGGGTGGATTTTTTTCGTGGTAGTAAATCCAGTCCAGGTGAAACAGATGCTGTTGTAGATCGCGATTCTTTCTAAAGAGATAGTAAACATCATGTTTGCTGCTCACCGGAGTGATGGCTGTAGTGAATTCTTTCCATCCAGTAGCCTCCGGTTTGGTCATAGCCCAGCGGTTCCATTGCCCGGTGGTAGTTACCTCGGTCTGCCCAATCTTCTTTCCGTTTAGCGAATCTAACCTCACTTCAATAAAACCTCCCGAGATCGTGGTTGCACAGCGAAAAGAGATTTTTTCTACTTCACTTAAATCTACATCTTCAAACATAATCCAAGAACTGTCCTGTACTTGCCACACTACATCCTGCTCAGGCGCTAATAGTTCAATCAGTTTGCTAGATGCCTGGTACTGTTCAGCCTCTACCTTGCGATAACCTAGTTTGTAAAGTAATTCTTCTTTCTGCTGGTGTAAGAATCGATTTTTAGACGACAGGTAAGCATCTTCAGACTGAAGATGTTCTTCAACCCACGTAAGGATAGTTCGTACTTCTTCAGCATTTTCTTCGTAGGTAAACAGGTTAGGCTGCTCGTTGTAGATATCGCGGTCTTCGGTGTTGTTGAAGAAGGCCATGAAGCGATAAAATTCTTCGTGGCGGATAGGATCATAGGGGTGGCTATGGCATTGTACGCAGGCCATCGTCGTGCTTTGCCATACTTCGAAAGTAGTTCCCACTCGCTCTACCACTGCCGCTACCCGAAACTCTTCGTTATCAGTACCTCCTTCGTCGTTTGCCATCGTATTTCGGTGAAAGGCAGTAGCAATCAACTGGTCTTGGGTTGGGTCAGACAACAGGTCGCCCGCCAGTTGCTCTACTGTAAATTGATCGAAGGGCACATCCTGATTGAAGGCGTTAATCACCCAGTCGCGATATTTCCAGATGGATCGGTTGAGGTCTTTTTCGTAGCCTTTGGTATCGGCGTAGCGAGCCAAATCGAGCCACATAGCCGCCCAGCGTTCGCCAAAGTGAGGAGAAGCTAGTAAGTGATCTACTAATTTTTCGTAAGCATCTTCGCGGGAATCATTGAGAAAGCCTTCCGCCTCTTCGGGAGTAGGAGGCAGACCAATCAGGTCTAAGTACAATCGGCGTAGCAACACTTCCTTTTCTGCTTCCGAAGCTGGAGTTAGATCATTTGCTAGTAACTTAGTGTAAACGAAGCGGTCGATATTATTACGAATGCTACTGTTTTCTACTTTCGGTGGTCTGATGTCTTTCTCAGGGGGAATATACGCCCAATGGTCTTCCCATTTCGCCCCCTCGTCAATCCACTGCCCAATCAGTTTAATTTCTTCTTTGCTAAGGGGTTCTTTCTCCAGGGGCATTCGATACTCCGAGTCGTGGTGAACGATTCGTTGGAACATACCACTGTTTTCTGCGTCACCTGGAACAATAGCCGGAATGCCCGACTCGGCCGTGTCTAGGGCTTCCGCCCGAAACAGGAAACTCACTCCGGCCGACTTTTTAACTCCCCCGTGGCAAGCAATACACTTACTGTTGATGATCGGACGGATATGCTCATTGTAGCTAATCGGTTCACTAGTTTTTTGCAGTGAAAAGAACGTCACTACAATTAGCGAGACAATCCCCAACCCAATGAACCAACTTCTCGAGTTCATAAAAGCTACTGTTGATTAATTTTTTGGTGTTTCGTTAAGATAAGAAATCTGGCTGATACTTTCTCAATTTACCTGAATACTACTTGTTTGGGGCATTGAACCGCAGGAAACTAATATTCTGCGAGTCAGGTTAATTAAGCGACAATTGCTAGCAATTTTGTAAATTATTGACTCAATGCAACACCTTCCTCTATGACTCGAAGTCTTATATTTTTTTTGTTGATTTTTATACTATGGAGCTGCAATCAGAGCGGAAATATCGATCCAGAGATTGCCCAGCAGTTACCCGAGGAGATTAGCTATAATTTTCATGTCAAGCCAATTCTATCGGATCGCTGTTTTGCCTGCCACGGACCGGATAAAGCGGCTATTGAGTCTGGGCTAAGTTTAAGCGATAAAGCCTTAGCCTTCGCCAAACTGGAAAGTGGCGAACACGCGATTGTTCCAGGTAAACCACATCGGAGTGGATTGGTAGATCGTATTTTTTCGGATGACCCCGAAACGGTGATGCCTCCGCCGGAGTCAAATCTTACCTTGACGGAATACGAAAAAGCAGTGCTCACACGCTGGATAGAGGAAGGAGCTGAATACGAACCTCACTGGTCGTTTATCAAACCCGAAAAGCCCGAAGTACCAGAAGTGCAACAAAAAGGCTGGGCGAATAATGATATTGACCGATTTGTACTAGCCAAGTTGGAAGAAAAAGGCTTTGAACCTAGTGATCAGGCTACTAAAGAAAAACTTATTCGTCGGGTTACTTTCGATCTAACCGGCTTGCCGCCTACCATTGAAGAAGTAGAAGCGTTTGTGGCTGATAACTCATCTGACGCTTACGAGAAGTTAGTTGACCGATTGCTACAATCGCCTCGCTACGGAGAGCGTATGGCTACCGAATGGCTGGATGTGGCTCGCTACGCGGATTCCCACGGCTACCAGGACGACGGGATGCGGAATATGTGGCCCTGGCGTGATTGGGTGATTGAGTCGTTTAATCAAAACATGCCCTACGACCAGTTTATCACCTGGCAATTGGCGGGCGATATGCTACCCGATGCCACGCAGGAACAAAAACTGGCGAGTGGATTTAATCGAAATCACTTGCAAAGTCAGGAAGGAGGTATTGTCTCGGAAGAGTATCGGGTGGAATACGTAGCTGATCGGGCGAATACGTTGGGAACTGCATTTCTGGGACTGACCGTAGAATGCGCTCGTTGCCACGACCATAAGTATGACCCCATTTCCCAAGAAGATTATTTTTCGCTCTACGCTTTCTTCAACAGTATTAACGAAACTGGGCAAATCCCTTACATGGGTGAAGCTAGTCCGACGGTGATCTTAACCGATGATGAAGCTGAGGAGCAACTAGGTTTTCTGGAGGCAAAAATTCAAGAACAGGCAGAAAAAGCGGATTATAGTCAGGTTGATTACCAGCAACGTTTTACCCAGTGGCTAGAGAAAGTGAAGGAAAATCCGGCCAATCATCAGGTGCGTTTCGCGAGTAGAATTGGACACTATCCGCTAAATAATCCAGTAGATAATAAGTTTCGTAATCTGGCAGCACCGAAGCAACCCGCCACAATGGTGGTGAGCCAGCAAGACAAGGAACCGGAAATTGTAGATGGTAAGTTTGGGAAAGCACTACGGCTGGTAGGGGACAGTTACGTCGATATGGGGAAGGAAATTGGTTACTTTGAACGCAATGAGCCGTTCTCAATCAGCTTATGGTATAAAGCGCTGAAAGACAGTATCGAGGGGCCAGTCTTTACCCGCTCGGGTGGGCTGTTCAATGGTAATCGGGGTTACGTCTTCTGGCTTCGTCCGGATCGTACCCTCTCGGTTAGTTTAAACCATACGGCACCCGCCAATAGCATTGAGATTCATACCGAAGAAAAGCTTCCAGTGGATGAGTGGTGTCACTTGGTGATGATCTACGACGGCTCAAGTCAAGCGAGTGGTTTAGCAGTATATCTCAACGGTCAGCCAATGCGCCATCGGATCGTTACTGATCATCTGAGGCGAAGCATAATCACTTACGGTAAAGACCAAGAAAGCTGGGGCGGCATGGGTAATCTACGCATTGGTAAATTGCACGATGAAACGATTGAAGATATTGAAGTAGATGAATTTCAGGTGTTTGGCCAAAAGCTGAGTGCGGTAGGGGTGGCTGAACTGTACGGTGAACCTCAGCCAATTGTAAAATTCCTAGAGTCAGAAGATCAGCAGCCACTGCTGGATTATTATCTGCAAAACTACGATCAGCCCTATCAGACTACACTAGCCAAACTCACAGACTTACGGGGCGAAGAAAATGATATTCTGAGTGTTTTACCCGAGGTAATGGTAATGAAAGAACTGGACAGACCTCGTCCAACCTTTATTCTCGACCGCGGAGCTTACGATGCTCCTACCAAACGGGTAGATCCGACTACTCCTACTTCAGTTATGGAGTTTCCTGAAGACCTACCGACCAATCGGTTAGGGTTAGCCAAGTGGCTGATTCACGAAGATAATCCACTCACTGCTCGGGTGGCGGTAAATCGCTACTGGCAAATGTTATTTGGGCGAGGACTGGTGAACACTTCCAATGACTTTGGAAATCAAGGCGAATTACCTTCGCACCCGGAGTTATTAGATTGGTTGGCAATCCAATTTCGGGAATCAGGTTGGGATGTGAAAGCTTTGGTGCGGTTACTAGTTACGTCCGCTACCTATCAGCAGTCATCAGTTACTTCGCCCGAATTACTGGAAAAAGATAAAGCCAATGTTTGGCTCGCCCGTGGACCTAGCTACCGAATGCCTGCCGAAATGATCCGTGATAACGCTTTAGCGGCCAGTGGTTTGCTAAATGATTCTATCGGTGGCCCCAGCGTAAAGCCCTACCAACCACCAGGGTTATGGAAAGAGCTGGCTACCCGAAACGTTACTGAATATATTCAGGATACTGGCTTGGATTTGTACCGTCGGGGATTATATACCATCTGGAAGCGTAGCTCGCCACCTCCATCTATGATTAGCTTTGATGCCGCCGATAAATACCTCTGCACTGTGCAGCGGCAAAAAACGAATACGCCGTTGCAAGCTCTGGTGCTACTGAACGACCCGCAGTACGTAGAAGCTGCCCGAATGCTAGCCGAACGAATGGTTAACGAAGGCGGCGAAAATCTGGACGATCAAATACGCTTTGGCTTTAAAACCCTAACTAGTCGTGAGCCTGACTCAAGGGAGCTAGCCTTGTTAAAACGGTTGTACCAAGAAGAGAAATCAGTATTTGAAGGAGAACCTATGAGTGCAGACAGCTTACTACAAGTAGGCGAATATCCCCACAACTCATCTATTCCCAGGGATCAGCTAGCCGCTTTGACCGTAGTGGCGAATACATTAGTCAATTATGATGAGGCGGTGTACAAAAGGTAAAACGATGGCTCGATTGCTCAATGGCTCAATTGTTAAGCGGTATATATGAATGATAAGAGGTACTTACAGCTTAATGATATAGACGCCTATCGGGTGGCTTTTCATCTGAGTAATCTTATTTGGGAAGAGGTAGTTCGATGGGATCATTTTGCGAGGCATACTGTAGGAAAACAGTTCGTGAGAGCGATAGATAGTGTTTCAGCCAACATTGCTGAAGGATTTGGACGCTACGGGAAAAAAGACAAAATTAAGTTTTACCGTTACGCGAATGGATCACTCAAAGAACGCCTCGACTGGAATGAAAAAGCTAGAGTTAGAAAACTAATCTCTCAGAATACCTACGAAAATATTTTTACCGAACTACAGCAGCTACCACTACTGATCAACCAACTCATCAAATACACAAACCTTACCCTCAAAATATAAACTAAAACTATACATAACCCTCGAACAATCGAACCATAGATCCATGAAATTATTACATAATCAACATATTGACCGCCGAGATTTTTTGACCAAGACCAGTTTAGGTCTGGGCAGCGTCGCGTTGTCATCCTTATTAGGTCCTACCAAACTGTTCGGTAAGCCATCTCCTGCCGGCGGAGGTGGCGGTACGATTGATTTACATTTTGCCCCAAAAGCTAAACGGGTGATTTACCTATTTCAGAGTGGTGGGCCATCCCAGTTAGAAACGTTTGATTATAAGCCTACTCTTCAGCAGCGATTTGGGGAGGAACTGCCCGACTCAGTGAGGGGTGGGCAGCGACTGACCGGGATGACCGCCGGACAAAAATCATTTCCTCTGGCCGGGTCGGTGTTTGATTTTGCTCAGTACGGAAACAGCGGGGCTTGGGTCAGCGAACTGATGCCGCATACGGCTAAGATTGTAGATGAGTTATGCTTTGTTAAATCCATGTACACTGAAGCTATTAATCACGATCCAGCGATTACCTTCTTTCAGACGGGTTCTCAGCAAAATGGTCGTCCATCTATCGGTTCGTGGATTAGCTATGGTTTGGGTAGCGATAACAAGAATCTACCTGCTTTTTGTGTTTTATTATCGCGAGGCAAAGAGGGCGGGCAGCCGCTATACGCCAAGTTATGGGGTAGTGGCTTTCTGCCATCGTTGCACCAGGGCGTACAGTTCCGTTCGGGAAAAGATCCAGTGTTGTATCTGAATGATCCACCAGGCATGAAGAAAAGTAGTCGGCGGCGAATGCTGGATTATCTAAACGAGCTACATGATATTCAGTACGAAAAAGTAGCTGACCCGGAGATTAATTCGCGTATTGCTCAGTACGAGATGGCGTACCGGATGCAAGCCTCGGTACCCGAGACGATGGATATTTCGCGAGAGCCAGATTACATTTATGAGATGTATGGTGAGCAGTCGCGCCAACCAGGTACGTTTGCGGCTAACTGCCTATTGGCTCGTCGGCTGATTGAGAAAGATGTAAAGTTCATTCAGCTCTATCACCAAGGCTGGGATCAGCACGGGAACCTCCCTAATGATATTCAGATTATGGCGAAAAGTGTTGATCAGCCATCGGCTGCGTTGGTTATGGACTTAAAGCAGCGAGGATTGCTGGACGATACGCTGGTAATTTGGGGTGGAGAGTTTGGTCGCACTAATTATTCGCAGGGCAAACTGACCAAAGAAAACTACGGTCGCGATCATCATCCTCGCTGCTTCAGCATTTGGATGGCCGGAGGTGGCGTGAAAAAGGGCATCAGCTACGGTGAAACTTGCGAGTTTGGCTATAATATCGTAAAAAATCCGGTTCACGTACACGACTTTCAGGCTACCCTGATGTACCTGCTCGGGGTAGACCACGAACGGTTAACCTTCAAACACCAAGGCCGCCGTTACCGCCTCACGGATGTACACGGTAAGGTGGTGAAGGAGATTATTGCTTAGCGGTTAATTATCAGTTGTAATTTGGATGGATAAAGAAAATATTAAGAAAGAGTTTAGAGAAAAGTTTTTTGAGCTAAGAAAAATTTTAAACTCTTGGGGATTGATTCCTGGGTCACCAAGAGATGAGTTCGATGGATTAAATCATCAAATATTAAGTTATCTATACAAGGGAGCTGATTTTAACAAAATTGCTCGTATTTTGGATAGCGAATTAACTGTAACTTATGGGCTTTCAGTTGATGAAGATAGTACTAAAGAAGTGGCGAGTGATATAGTGGAATGGTGGAACTCGACCACTAGAATACTGGGTTGATGGCGAATCAAATTTGTCCAAACTGTCTGGAAAACTCATTCACTTGGAGCGTGGATGATGAAATATCTGATTTAACTATTTGGGGGTGTTACGCTTGTTCATATCGAGCTCTTGAAGATGAATCGAATGAACGGAATTGTTCAAGATGTGAAAATAGAACAGAATCAAGACTGAAAGATGATGAGAAGGAATATTGGTGGTGCTCGACCTGTAATAAGATTGAATCGATAAAAAGCTATACATAATTAAGAGAGGAAATAAATAGGATCCATTGAGATTACTCGAGGTAGTATCAAACTATCTATCAGAAGGTAAATTTGGCAAAGCACTTGATTTTTTGCCATTTGATAAAGATAGACCGATTACCTATAACGACCATCAGTTGGATTATAAGCTTTCGCTCTTTGTAATTTTTTTAAGTAATCGTGATATACTTGCCGGATGAGCGATAGCGAATTCTGGCATCTCCCGCATATCTAGGAGGAATACCTCGTTAGGGTGTCGACCGGAATAATCCGGGGAAATAATGAAAGAGTTTTCATCTGAGTATTTAAGTTTATGAAAAGAGTTGCCTTCAAAATGCAGTTGCTTCCGGAATATGCGGAAGAATATCAGAAGCGGCACGATGCTATTTGGCCGGAACTGGTGGATTTACTCCATCAAAGTGGTATTAGCGATTATCATATTTTTCACGATCCGGATACGCACGAATTATTTGCTACTTACGTACTAGCTGATGATCACAAGGTAGACCGACTAGATCAGGAAGAGGTCATGAAAAAATGGTGGGCTTACATGAAAGACATCATGGAAACCCACGAAGACAATTCTCCTATTAGTAAACCACTAGAGGAAGTTTTCTTTATGAAATAGCTTCACCTATTCAGCTAAAGAAATATTCTCTAGAGTAGGAAAACGGGCACAAACTCCCCATCCGCCGAAGTTCTCAGTTACGGCAAACCAGATTTCGTTGTCTCCTTTGTCAAGCGGTAAGTAGATAGTATCAAAGTAACCAATGGTTCCCAGGTAGCGATAGTCGCGGGAGCGGAAGTTGCGTTGACCACCGTAGACTGCTTTACCGTTCACATATACCGTTACCATATCAGAGTAGCCAATAAGCAGTGGCTTTATCTGCTTTTGATCAGAATCAACCGTAAATTTAGCCACAACCGTATTGGTCTCTTCTGCTACTTCACTGATTTGTCCCAGGTTGACCGTACCTGATGACTCACTTGCCAGTGTTTGCCAATTTAGTCCGCTCTTGAAACCTTTAGATAGCTCAGTCTGATTTTCAAGTTGTTTACTGCCAAAAGCATCAGAGATCTGCCACTGCATAATGGTTCCTTCTTCCGGTGCCGGAAACGATTTGGGAGAACTCTTGATTGGCGGATTTTCCATAGACTGAAAGCTGAAATTTGCGAAGTAAGCGTCCTTCATGGCGGTGTAAATTCCCACAAACCCAGCTTTAGCCTTTCGTTTCAGTTCAAAAGCATGTAGCACCGGCACGTTCATATTATCAATGTAAACTTCCATCTGCTGATCAGCAATAACTAACTTCACGTGCATCCATTCCTGGAAACGATAGAAGTGAGGAGTACCGTGGCCTTCTCCGTAGTACAGTTGCCAGCCAGCCATTCCGTTATAAACCGGAGTATACTGCATGGCGTCGGGATTACCCGACTGGTGGGCTCGCATGTAGTATTCCTCGTAATTCTCCTGGTCTTGCATCCGGAACATCGCTCCTACAAAACCTCGGTCGCTAGTAAAGGCGATGTCGTACTCAATAATTCCGTTCTCAAGTGAGACATCGGACAGATAAGCTTGACTATCTGTCAATCTTACTGCTGGTTGCCCTTTATATTCTTCCAGTGCGTGCTCGCCAGAAAATTCCCAGCGGTCAGAGGAAAAGGGAACTACCTCTGGTGATTGGGCAAAGGTTAAAGTTGTAGTAAAAATAAATAAATTAAGAATTGCAGAAATTTTCATACTGTTGGATTAAAATGATTAAAAATACTGCCTAATACACGATCAAAAGGAGTGGAATGCTGTGTTTTACCTTGTCCAAGTTGGTGCAAAGCGGTACAAGTTGTTACAAGACTATTACGAGCTTGTCTATAGATTCAGTCTGGTCGTCAGACTTTGCAAAAGGTATAACAACTAAGTCAAGTGGCTAAATAGTCAAATCTAGAGCAAGTTGCACCAACTTGAACGAGTATGAACAACCGTTTTCTATTGGGCTACGTTACTTTACTAATGTTTCACATTCTAAACTTTTTATTATGAACCATCTCACACAATCTATTTTCACCTTATTTATCGCGGCGGCTACTACTCTAGGAGCATACGCTCAGGATGATAAAGCCAACCGACCTAGCCCTCCCGCTCAAGCGGAAGCAACCGTAGACGGCACAACCGTTATTATCGACTACAGCCAACCTTCGGTGAAGGGACGAAAAATATTCGGGGAGTTAGAACCCTACGGAAAAGTATGGCGTACCGGAGCTAACGAAGCCACTACCTTTGAGGTAAGCAGCGATGTAACTGTTGAAGGCCAAGCGTTACCCAAAGGAAAGTACGCATTATTCACTATTCCTCAGGAAAACGAAGACTGGACAGTTATCTTTAATAAGACGGCTGAACAGTGGGGGGCCTATGACTATGACGAATCTGAAGATGCTCTTCGAGTGCAAGTAAGTCCTGAGAAATCTGAGTCGATGACCGAGAAGCTAACATTTGATATTGCCGAATCCGGTGAGGTAACTTTCATGTGGGCTGACACCAAACTTTCTTTCAACGTAGCCAGTGCCGGACAGGCTAGTAACTAGTTTACGGCAAAGCTTTTTTGAAACTTACCCGTTGAGTAGACATAGAGGTATAATTTACCTCTATGCTATTTAGTGGGAAAGGAAGCCTCTCATCTTTATCAAAGAATAGGCAAAAAGTCGTTATCTTCGTGATATAGCCAAGTATCATGGAGGCGACTAACAAAGAAACAACTCAGATAGAATTTCTCAAGCAAATCATTGAAAATGAGGTTGCCTGGGGCGATAGTCAGGAGTGGACGCATCAGGACTTTGAGCAACTGAGTGAGCGTATCTGGCAGAAAACCCAAACCAAGCTTAGTGCTACTACCCTGAAGCGGTTGTGGGGCAAAGTAAATTACCAAAGCCAGCCTACTACCAACACCTTGAATGCTTTAGCCCAGTTTGCTGGCTACGAGCACTGGCGCGACTTTGTTGGAAGCCAATCTTACGTTTCTCATACCACTGAAAAAGAACTCACGAAGCAAAAAGCGACACCTTCGACGATCAGTAAAAAACGGGCTATCTTACTGATGATTCCGGTTTTAGTGCTGGTGTTACTGGGGTTTAACCGTTGGGTCAATCGTCCGTTGGAGATAGATGCTTCGCAAGTTACATTCTCCAGCGAGCCAGTTGCTGAAGGAGTGCCCAATACGGTGATCTTTCACTACGATGTATCCAAACTTCCTTATGATCAGGTAGAAATACAACAGTCGTGGGATTCGCGATTGCGCCAGGCAGTAGATAAGGCGAACCAGGTTTTTACTACCACCTACTACTATCCGGGTTACTTTCGGGCTAAACTGCTAGTAGAAGAGCAGGTTGTGAAAGAGCACGATGTATATGTTACCTCCGATGGATGGCTAGCTCTGGTAGAGGATGAACCCACTCCGCACTATCTGGACGAGCCAATTCAGCAAAATGGTGCGCTCACTGTTTCTCCTGAACGATTACAGCAGTTAGGTTTTCTGAATGAAGAATTGGCACCTGGGCTAGCGTACTATAATGTGCAAGACTTTGGCGAATTATCGTCTGGTGACTTTACACTGGAAACTTCGATCAGAAGCGATTACAGTAAGGGAGAAGCCATATGCCAGGAGAGCCAAGTGTCAGTGCTTTGTGCGAAAGGGCGTATTGCTATTCCTTGGTCAGTACCTGGTTGTGTGGGAAAACTTTACTTGGCTGCTAGCGAACAGTATCTTGACGGACAGACGGCGGATTTATCAGCTTTCGGTTGCGATCTTTCTGAGTGGCAGCATATCCGCTTGACAGTTAAGCAACAACAACTGTCGGTCTACCGCAATGAGCAACTAATTTTTCAAACTATTCTTGAAGAAGATGCCGGAAAAGTAGCCGGAATTCGATACCGATTTCAAGGTGCGGGTTCAGTAGATTACGTTCGGCTACTGGATGAAAATCAAGAGATAGTGTTTCAGGATGATTTCAACAACTGAAAATCTTCCAAGTTGGTAAATGTACCTTCGGGTACGGTCTCCATTACTTCAATATCCGTAATATCTCGCTCGCCCCGATCGCCGGAAAGCATCAGTGATCCGTGTTTTTCGTATTCAGCCCAGGGAGTCATAAAGCGGGGGGTGTCCATTTCTGCGGTAGGGTAAAATGCCCACTGGGTCACCATGTAGTCGTTAGGGTCTACGTATACCCGATATTTGTTTTGCGGGGTAACGCCTACGCCGGCGAAACGTAGTTCTAGCACCTCAGCAGATTCACCTCCCTGAATAGTGTCTTCTCCAACATAGGTCAGCGTTACGCCGGAGTCTTTCAATTTGAAGGGCATGAACAGCCAGTAACTATCGTTAATCCAGATGCTTTTCCCCCGCTCTACGTACTTTGTCAGTGAATCAGCGTTAGTAATTTCTTCACCACCCATCGCTACTTTTCCCTGATCAGAATTAACGTTAATAAGATAGATAGCTGAATCGCGGGGTACTTCAATCCGCACATCACCCGACTGTTTGTCCCAAAGTAAAGTTCGAGCACCGAAGAAATTCCAGCTTACGTATTGGGTAGTATCCCAGGCTTTGCGGCCTCCCATGGCCTGCATTACACTGTCAGCGATGGCTATCGCTTGTTCATCAGAAGCAGCTTCATTGAATCCGTCGGCAGGAGGGTTCCCGTAAGCCAGTTCAATACTTGCAACCTCACTAGCTTGTTCTGTTGCTTTTTCGGAGGTACAAGCGACGCAAAATATAAATGCTAAAAAATAAAAGATAAACGTTCGGTTCATAGGTGTAGTGATTTTCGCTAATCTACGAAAATACTACTAAAGGCGGAACCGAAGTGCGTATGGTTTCTTGCTAAGAAGTAAGTTGCCCCTTGTGCTCTCTTACATCTGTCACCAACTTATCTATATAGTTAATAGACTGGGTAGATGATTTTCGAATCTTCTTAATAAGTAGGGCAATCTCAGCTTCATCGATCTTCTCGTGTATAAGAGCTTCCTTGAGTCCATTGAGGTGAGTATGCAACTCGTGATTACCTACCATCTTGATAGATGGTAGTAGTTTATGAGTGAGACGTCGTAACTCATACACATCCTTCTGATCGGCTGAGCTAGCCACCTGTTCAGTAAGTAATTGGAAACTTCGCCGTAGAGAATCCAGTAAATTCGTCACGAACTTAACGTCATCATTGTATTGATCAATCAGACGATGCAACTGTACTATATCATTTTTCTCTTCGGTAATCGTGAATTTTGTGTCCTTAGAAGAAATTAGACCAAGGTTGAGGGCTATTTTGTAGTGCAATTCATCGGGATTGAAAGGCTTGGATAAGTAATCACTCATGCCACATTCGCGTACCCGATCTTTTACTCCCTGCACAACGTCAGCCGTAAGGGCGATGATTGGTAATTTCTGATAAGCTTCCCCTAAATCTCGGATCGCCTTAGATGCTTCACAGCCATTCATAATGGGCATTTGAAGATCCATTAGAACAATATCAAACTGACCTTGCTGTACCTCTTCTATTGCTTGCTTGCCATTTTCAGCCGTAGATACCTGAATACCCACTTTCTCGAGAAAGCTGGTGGCTACCATTCGGTTCGATGGGTTATCCTCAACTAGTAAAAGTTTGATATCGTTTAACTTACTAGTATCAAGTTTGGTCTTTGATGAAGTTAACAGACTAGATGTAGCATTGTGTTTATAGGTAAGTACAATACTGAAATTACTACCCCAACCTTCCTTACTACGTACCGATAATTCGCCATTTTGCATATCTACTAGGCGTTTGCAAATGGTCAGGCCTAATCCAGTGCCACCGAACTTACGGGTAGTATCATCGCCACCTTGTGTATAATCCTGAAAGATTGATTTTATTCGGTCAGCTGGAATACCAATTCCTGTATCTCGTACCTCAAATTTGATTTTGTACTTGTCTTGCTGCTTACTAAGAAGCTCAGTATGTACGGACACAAATCCCTTTTCCGTGAACTTAATAGCGTTTCCAACCAGATTGTTGAGAATCTGAGTAAGACGTACTTCGTCGCCTAATACGTGTTCGGGAATGCTAGAGTCCCAATCTAGACGGAGGCTAATATTCTTTTCCTTAGCCCGAAACTGAAATGCTTTGGTGATACCTTCGGCTACCTCCCGCGGACTGAAGCTGATTTCTTCTAATTTTATCTTGCCAGCTTCAATCTTGGCAAAGTCTAGTATGTCATTGATAATAACAAGAAGATGATTCGCCGAGAATTGTAGGCTTTTCATGTATTCTAATTGATCATTCCGAGGACTCTCATCCATTAGCAATCGAGCCATATTCACTACCACGTTCAGGGGCGTGCGAATTTCGTGGCTCATCGTAGACAAGAAGTCTTGTTTTGCTAGGGCAGCCCGTTCGGCTTTCTCTTTGTCGCGGAGCAACCTACTAGCTTTTCTAGCTTGATTGGTCATATCAAAACACACCATTGAGTACCCAATAGGTTCACCGTTTTCATTAGTCAAGGCTGCTGCACTGGTATACACGGGAAATAGCTTGCTACTACGGTCCCGCATTATGATTTCACCTTCCCAATGGTTATTTTGGATAAGCTCCTGGTAGCGGATTTCGCTTTTTACCTTCTTATTTTTTGGCAACAATAGCTCCGCAGTTTTTTTACCAATGGCTTCTTCTTTTGTCCAGCCAAAGAGTTGTTCAGCGTACTGATTCCAGTATACGATCTTACGGTCAGTATCAGTGGCAATAATACTACCATCTACCTGATCTAGTAAAGAGGCCTGAAACTTTACCTGTTTTTGTGCCCGTTGCCGATCACGGGCTTCGTACTTGAGTTGGAGTAGGGTGTTCTCTAAATCTTTGGTACGGTCATTTATTAGTTGCTCTAGGTTATCTTCACGTAATTGAAGTTCTTGCTCCTTAGTGCTGTCTGTCTGATCTTCAGTGGCTAGAGCTGCGTTAGAAGAATTCTGAATTAGTTTGGTAATGTAGGGCCAAATGGTAATAGCAGTAGCTAGTAGAACGATTACATTAATCAGTTTAAACCATGTAGGTGCCTGGTAATCAGGCTGCCAAATGGTAAGTATCTCGGTGAGTAGGGTGGTTCCGCAGGACAGAATGAAAAGCAAAAATAGCCAGAATACTTTCTTTGTATACAAAGTGCTCTGGTATTTTCCGCTGTAGTAGGAAAAGGCAAGTGGAATGATCAAGTACATAATACTGATAATTCCTTCAGATAGGCTAGATGACCAAGTTATGCTAGACAGCCAAGAGAAAGATTGACCAAGAGGGGCAATTTCTTCGCTGTTGAATAGTCTTGGCAGAGTAGTTAAAATCGTGTTCATAATGTCGCGTACTTTCTATTGAAACTATCTAACGTTCAAATAGCAGTGCTAATAGTAGGTTTCGTATTATACTTATGTCAGAAAAAAAGAAAAAATAAATATTAGTTAAGTTGTCGTTACTCAATATTGATTAAACAGTCATTTATCTTACGTGATCACTCACGGTTACTCTCTCATGTGCTTTATATATATCAGTGATAATGAGAGATAAGTTGCTGTACATTATTTCACACAATCTAAGTATTCTTACCTGAATATTTCCGCCAGAAATGTAACTATTTCCGATAAATGGTCGGATTAATATTTACTTCTCAAGCTATATAATGATGGGTAAAAAAAATGGTGCAAATACCTTATTTCATTACATGACAATAAAATAATGGAAAACGAAAGAATTATTGAGTTTGAGAAAAATAGTATCAGCGTATTTTGTACTATACAAGAATATAATTTCACAAAACTGCTAGTTATATTTCTTCTGATGGAAATGTGTAAGAAATAGTAGAAGAGTGAAAAAACAGTAATAAAAAAAGCCCCAATTGGGGCTTTAAAATTGAGAATAAGAAATCTTTATTGCTTGTCTTTATCATCTACTTCTTCGTACTCTACATCAGAGACATCGGCATCACCGGAGCTATCGGTACTAGCTTGTTCATCGCTAGCTGCACCTGCATTAGGATCAGCACCTGCGCCGGCAGCATCAGCACCAGCAGCCTGATACATCTCCTGAGAAGCATTTTGCCAGGCAGCGTTCAATTTCTCCATAGCCGCATCAATCGCAGTTAAATCTTGTGACTGATGGGCTGTTTTCAACTCGGCAAGGGCGTCCTCAATAGGTTTCTTATTACCTTCCGACAACTTGTCGCCAAATTCCTTAAGTTGTTTCTCTGTTTGGAAAATCAGAGAGTCAGCAGCATTCACCTTCTCAATCTTCTCTCGTTCTTGCTTATCGGTTTCAGCGTTAGCTTCTGCCTCTTGTCGCATTTTTTCGATTTCCTCATCGGTAAGCCCAGAAGAAGCCTCAATGCGGATTTTCTGCTCTTTGCCAGTACCTTTATCCTTGGCCGATACGTTCATGATACCGTTGGCATCAATATCAAAGGTTACTTCAATTTGCGGTACACCCCGAGGTGCTGGTGGTATGTCTGACAAATGGAAACGACCGATAGTGCGATTATCTTTTGCCATTGGTCGTTCACCTTGTAGTACGTGGATTTCTACCGAAGGCTGATTATCAGAAGCCGTTGAGAATGTTTCTGATTTCTTGGTAGGAATAGTCGTATTAGACTCAATTAGCTTAGTGAATACACCACCCATGGTTTCAATACCTAATGATAGTGGGGTTACGTCTAATAATAGTACGTCTTTTACATCGCCACTGAATACTCCACCCTGAATCGCTGCACCTACTGCTACTACCTCGTCGGGGTTTACACCCTTAGAAGGCTTTTTACCGAAGAATTTTTCAGCTTCTTCCTGAATTTTAGGGATACGGGTAGAACCCCCCACTAGAATTACTTCATTAATTTCTGATGCAGATATTCCAGCATCTTTCAGTGCTTGCTTGCAAGGCTCTAACGTTCTCTGTACTAAGTCATCTACCAATTGCTCAAACTTTGAGCGGCTCAAGCTACGCACCAAGTGCTTGGGGATACCATCAACTGGCATAATGTAGGGTAGATTGATCTCAGTGCTAGTAGCACTAGATAATTCAATCTTAGCCTTTTCAGCGGCTTCCTTCAGGCGTTGCAATGCCATTGGGTCTTTTCGCAGATCAATGCCATTCTCTTTTTCAAACTCATCAGCTAACCAATTGATAATGCGGGCGTCAAAATCATCACCACCTAAGTGGACATCACCGTTGGTAGATTTCACCTCAAATACTCCATCGCCTAATTCAAGAACAGAAACATCAAATGTTCCTCCGCCCAAGTCATAAACCACAATAGTCATGTCCTGATTTTTCTTGTCAAGACCGTAAGCTAATGCCGCCGCAGTTGGCTCGTTGATAATCCGTTTTACCTCCAATCCAGCAATCTGTCCAGCTTCTTTAGTAGCTTGTCGTTCAGCATCGTTGAAGTACGCTGGTACAGTTACTACGGCTTCGTTTACAGTCGTTCCTAGATAATCTTCAGCAGTAGATTTCATCTTCTGAAGAATCATGGCCGAGAGTTCCTGCGGAGTGTATAGGCGATCGCCAATTTTCACTCTTACTGTGTCATTATTTCCTTTTTCTATCTGGTAAGAAATATTTTTCATCTCTTCAGAGACTTCAGAGTGCTTCTTACCCATAAACCGCTTCACCGAACTGATCGTGTTCTGTGGGTTCGTGATTGCTTGTCGTTTTGCTGGACTTCCTACCTTACGCTCGCCGTTTCCATTATCCAGGAAGGCTACAATAGAAGGAGTAGTCCGACCACCCTCACTGTTGGGAATGACGACGGGTTCGTTACCCTCCATCACTGCCACACAAGAGTTGGTGGTTCCTAAGTCTATGCCTATTACTTTTCCCATAAATATGTTTTATAAAGTTGGAGTTCTAAGTTATCAACTCTATATCATCAATGGGCATGCCAAGCCATAATGCTATGACAGATTGTCAGAATACTCAAGTGTGTTCTGGCGACCGTCGCGCGGTGTTAGTGTATTGAAGTGTTACAGTATCTGCATTCAATATTTCCAAACTCAGAACACAATAAAACTACGCACCATAACACCATCTCTAACGGTTAGTTAATTCTTCCCAAGCAACTACTCCAACTCTATCGGCCCAATTCTGCCATTTTTGAGCTAATTCTTCTGCTTTTTCAGGATACTGCTCAGCTAGGTTCTGAGTTTCGGAGCGGTCAGTTGCGATATTGTATAACTCCCATGCCTCATTCGGGCCAGGAGCGGTTAGTTTCCAATCTTCATCCCGGATAGCCCGGTTGCCCATGTGCTCCCAAAACAAAGGCTGACTACGATTAATAAAATCACCTTGGATAACTGGAACGAGGCTAATGCCTTCGGTAGGTTTTATTTTCTGATTTTGATACTGCTGAGGATAGTCGGTTTGGGCTAAATCCGCGCAGGTAGCCATTAAATCAATGACGTGGCCTACCTGTCGGTCGATGCGCTGCTGCTTTATCTGGCGAGGGTAATGAAGGACGAATGGAGTGGCAATACCACCTTCGTGTACCCAGCTTTTGTATAGCCGGAACGGGACGTTACTAACGTTAGCCCAGGAGGCAGTGTAAGAAGCCCAACTGAAGCGGGTACCGATGGCTGCCGTATCGGCTGGACTAGAGGTACGGTCTATATGTTCCCGCGTAGCCCCGTTATCAGAGAGAAACATAATGACAGTATTCTCTAACTCACCTAACTCTTCAAGCTTATTAATAATATCACCAATGCCCTGATCCATTATATCCACCTGAGCCGCGTAAACGGCCATCTTCAGACCCATTGTATCCTGTTGAGCCGGAGTCAAGTTCTCCCATTCCCACACTAGACTATCCGGTGGCGATATTGCTAATTCTTCGGGAATAATGCCAAGCTCCTGCGCTTTTTGGTAACGGTTCTGCCGAATCTCCTCAAAACCTGCTCGGTACTTACCTCGGTATTTGGCAATTGCCGAATCAGGAGCCATCAGCGGAAAGTGAGGGGCAATGTGAGCTACGTACAAGAAGAACGGGTTAGGTGAATTGCGCTGTTCTTCCAGAAACCGAACCGCATATTCGTTAAAGGCTACGGTGGAGTAAAAATTAGCACTATCTAGTTCTACCTGAGTACTATCCAGTACTACGAACCGCCCTTTCCGATTATTAAATGGATAATAATACATTCCACCGCCTTGAGGAATTCCGTAAAACCGATCAAATCCTCGCTGGAGCGGCCAGTATTCCCGGGCACTACCCACGTGCCATTTTCCGGTCATAAGTGTGCTGTAACCTGCCTCTTTAAGTACTTCGGCGATAGTGACACACCGTTGGTTGAGGTAACCTTGGTAAGCTGGACGGCCCATATCACGAACCATATAACCAATCCCCGCTTGGTGTTGATATAACCCAGTGAGCAATGAAGCTCGGGTGGGACAGCACCGACCGGTATTATAAAACTGGGTCATAATAAGCCCATTGTTAGCCAGTCGGTCAATATTAGGTGTGTTGATCTCAGAACCAAAACAGCCCAGGTCAGTATAGCCCATATCATCGGCCATGATGATGATAATGTTTGGTCTTGCTTCCTCATCGGGTTCAGATACAGATTGGCAAGCCAGCAGACTTAGTAGGTAAAGTGCAGTAGCAACCCGAATCATCGTTGGCTGTTTCCGTAGGTTTTCTTCAAATACTCCTCGTGACTGCGATCTGCTGGAGGCTTAAAGCGATGAGTCTCGCGGGTTTCGCCCAGGTTTTGCTTGAACACTTCAATTTCTTGTTGCATCTGGGCTACTTTTTCCGGGTGTTGATCAACTAAGTTATTCTGCTCACCGGGGTCTTCGGCTAAGTTGAAAAGCAGCATCCCGTGCGGTTCCTCACCTTTGTAAAGGTAACGCCCCCGATACGGGTTTTCCATGGGTAGTTTGAGTTTCCAGTCACCTTTCCGGTAAGCCGCTATATCGTTGGTACGATGCGAGTAATACATGAGTTGATCACCCTGCCGCTCTTTGCCTTCTAGCAAAACTGGAGTGATATTCTCCCCATCGATAGGGTGGTCTTGGGGTACAGAGGCTCCGGTAATAGTCGCTAAAGTAGGAAACCAGTCCATCATGTTGTGCATCCCATCAATGGTTTGCCCAGCTTCTACTTGGGCTTTCCATTGCATTACGCAGGGCACGCGCATGCCACCTTCAAAGGTAGTTTGTTTACCACAGCGGAGTGGTCCTGCCGAACCGCCGTGGTCGATCATGGTAAGCCAAGGACCGTTATCACTGGATACCACTACAACAGTGTTTTCATCCACTCCCACCTCTTGCAACTTTTTTAGTACCTCGCCCACACTCCAATCCAGTTCCTGAATCACATCACCATATAAGCCCCGATCGGATGAGCCATCAAACTTTTCGGATACATACAGCGGTACGTGTGGCATAGAGTGGGGCATATATAGGAAAAAGGGTTCATCCTGATGCTCTTCAATAAACTGCACTGCTTTTTCAGCGTAAGTTCGGGTAGTGTAGTGCTGATCCACATCTTCTTCGGCCAACTCATTGCCTTCAAGGTAAACCACGGCTTCCATGTCATTACTATACGGAATGCCGAAATAGTAGTCAAAACCACGTTGTAATGGCAAATATTCGTGCCGATGGCCTAGGTGCCACTTTCCGACTACTCCAGTAGCGTAACCGACTTCCTTGAGCATATTTGCCATTGTAACTTCGGCAGTGTCCATTCCGGTCCAGCTTTCAGGAAAAAACACTCCATGAATACCATCTCGGGCGGGGTAACGCCCTGTCATGAGTCCGTAGCGGGAGGGGCTACAAACTGGGGAGATTGAGTAAAACTCGGTAAACTTGACTCCGTTTTGAGCGATCTGATCAATATTGGGTGTCTTGATATCCTCAGCTCCGTAGCAGCCCACATCGCCGTAGCCCATGTCATCGGCGTAGATGATTACAATATTTGGCGGGTTTGAGGGTGATTGAGCGTAAATGCTCAGATTGGAAAGTAGCAAAACAGCTACTGAGCAGAGGAATTTTAGGTTGCGTTTTGTCATGAGGTTGTCGTATCTTTTTTCAGGTTTATCAGTTAGGAAGAGTAAAGTATTAAATGAAGGGGATAATTGAAAATGGATAATTGATAATTATCCGTGCAGTCGTCTTCTCTGTTATTGAGGACAGTTTCTGAAGTTAAAAAATGTTAACTACTAGTGTGTCGTGTGGATTTTCAGTAATTTAGAAGTTTAATTATGCAATCTTTTTTCTTAATTATTGGTTTTTGCTCACTAGCCTCTTGGGTTAGCGCCCAAAGTGTGCCGGAAGGAAGTATTCAGCTTTCGGGTAATATTATTAATGATCAAGATGAGCCACTATCTTTTGCCACAGTTACGAATCTAGCTACTGAAACTGGGGTGATTAGCGATGAAGATGGATTTTTTTATCTAACGTTTCAGCGCGAGGATACTATCCGAATTTCGTCGGTAGGCTTTGAGTCGGCTTTCATTCATTTTGGTGATACCGCCCAAGCCAACAATTACGATCTGCAAATTCGGATGAGCGAACAAACCTACGAGCTAGAAAATGTTACGGTGTTTGCCTTTAAAGACGTAGAATCTTTCAAGCGAGCAGTGCTGGCACTAGAAGACTTACCGGAAGAATCTCCTAAGGTGACGGTGCCCGGCTCCTACGACGGTCCTCGTCGCGAACCTAAAGCCAGTCCGCTCAACCCGGTATCATTTATTGCCAGTCAGTTTAGCCGCCGAGCCAAGTATGAGCGCATGGCTAGGGAAGCCAAGCAGGATTATGACCGGCGACGGCAACTTTCTCGTAAGTACAATCGCGAAATGGTTGGTGAAATTACTGGATTGACTGACGAATCGCTGGATGATTTTATGATCTTCTGCCGCTTTGAAGAAGACTTTATTGAACGTTCTAGTCAGTATGATCTGGCTTTAGCTATCAACCGCTGTTATACTGATTTTTCCAAGCAGGATAAGAACTAGTGTATTGGTAGTTTTCACAGATAAGTGAAAGAACGACTCTCAACCAAATCTAGCGATAAACTGACATCTGTCCGGCTTCAGCCTGTGAGGCCGACCAACTTTTTAAAGTTTTCCCTCCGGGAAAAGCAGTACGGGTAACTCCCTCAAAGCGAAAAGTAGAGCGACCACCACCGTATTGGGTTTGTTTCCCAGCCGTTGCTGGTACTTTAAGTGCCTTAGCAAATCCTTGCACAAACTGTTTTCCAGCTTGCCCACCGCCTACTCGGCAGCCGTGAAATTCTACGCTGCCAAATGGGCAGAAAAGAGGAGCGAGGCGAGTTAGAAAGTTCCGAAAGCGTTCGTTGTTAAAGTAATCGGCGGTAAACTCGGAAGAAGGTACGTCGGATCGAGTACCAGCTGATAGTCCCATATTTCCTGGTGAACCATGTCCGTGAAAACGCAGTAATACCACGCGACCGCGTTGCCCTCGGGCTAGGATCTGATCGAGTACTACCCGTAATCCTCCACTCATACCGTGGTTAACAATGGGGTCACCTCCAGCATCACGAATGTCTCGATCTTCGTAGCCGATATCAGCTGCTTTGGCTACATCAACTGTATCAATTACTTGCAAACCTTGCCCACGAACCAGAGCTGCCCAAGTATTTTTTCCAATGATTCCGTCATCTTTTAAACGGTGATTCTGTTGAAATGCGATAACCGCTTCGCGGGTTCTTCGTCCGAAATCGCCATCTACCGCAATGGTTTCGCCTCGCCGTAAAGCTCGGTTTAGTAAAATCTGAGTGGCAGTGACGGTAGGCAGACGATTTCCTTTTTTCAAATAAGGGTACATAATAAAACTTTGGTTAAGCTGTGTACCGCTTAGTACTCTCAGGAGGGGAAAAGTAAACTTAAGAGCAACAGAAAATGCTGAAGTAATCTGCAATTAGTTGAGTAACAGTCTTTAATTAGCCGGAGCAATTCGTGTCGGGGGAAGTTTTTCCGTGAAAATGATGGTCTTACCGGAAAGCTCTTCTAGCATGGGGCGGAGAATACGGTGAGCATTTACTTCGGTTTGTTCTAAAATTCCGGAATTATTAGCGGCCTCGCGGATCTGGCGTTCGGCCTGACGGTAAGCTCGGGAAATAAACTGATCTCGGTCGGTAAAAAATCCGGTTTCTACTGAATAAAGCTTCGTCTTTTCCAAATCCAGTTTGTAGTAGCAGATTTCCGATTCGGGTATCTGCATCCAAATCGTGTCCTCGGTAACTTCTACATCATTAGCACTGATCTTCAACAGATCTAAACAACCCACTGCTTCTCCCTGGGTAATCAGAATAGCTTTATCATCTGTATCTAATTTTAGAATATTCAGAAACTCCGGACTCAGCTCTTTTACTTCGGTTACTTCCTGAAACTGGTACTTCACCAACTCTATTTTGCCCAGAGCCTCGATTTCGGTTATCAACATCGTTTTAATCTCAACTTCGGAGAGTTCTGGTACGATGGGGCTAGTCCAGCTTTTCCAATGGTAGCCGATAAAAAAAGGTATGCCTAGCAGTAAAACTAGCGCAATGAGTCGTCGTAACCGCATCAGCTTGAAGTTTTGAGTTTGCCTACTGCACTGAAACGGCTAAAAACGGAATCAGTATGCGGGGCATCAGCCAATTCGTGCGTCAAATCCTGTCCGGCCCAGTGTTCGTAGTGCTTACCTGTTCTCCACAATCGCGATTTGCTGACATCGTAAATCACCCCCTGATAAGCGCACCATACCTCCTCCCGATCCTGTCCGTTACGGAGGGCTAATTGGTGAGGGGTGTACTCAGGTAGGGTATTCATCTTAGTTAGCGATTGTGCGAAGAAAGCAATAATTTGAACGTTGTAAAAATCAGATTCGTGTATGCATCTTTCTCGCCGAGGTTTTCTTAAGACATCTTCTATCGCTGGAATAGCTGGATTTACGTATCCGCGTTCATTCTCCTGTACCGATGAAGTTACGGTGCAGACCGTTCGGCAGAAGATCACTCCCGCCCAAATGGGAGTGACGTTAGCGCATGAGCACGTTCTAGTGGATTTCGTGGGTGCTGATCAGGTCAGTCCAGATCGCTACGATGCCGACGAAGCATTTGATAAGATACTTCCTTACTTGCAAGAAATTCAGCGTTTAGGCTGCCGGACCTTCGTGGAGTGTACTCCCAATTATTTGGGGCGTGATGTTCGCTTGCTGCAACGTCTAGCCGAAGCTACCGGGCTGCAAATACTTACTAACACTGGACTTTACGGTGCCCGAAATGGTGTTTTCCTTCCCGACTACGTAGCCCAGGAAACACCCGAACAATTGGCGCAACGTTGGATTAAGGAGTTTGAAGACGGTATTGACGGAACAGATATTCATCCCGGATTTATCAAGATTGGGGTGAACGATGGCCCGCTGGTGGACTACGACCGAAAGCTGGTAAAAGCTGCTGCCCTTACGCATCGGGAAACGGGGTTGACCATTGCCGCTCATACGGGCGATGCAGCCGCAGCTTTGGAAGAAATAGAGATTGTTCAGGATACTGGAGTTCACCCAAGTGCATTTATTTGGGTACACGCGCAGAACAGAGGTTACAACAACCACTTGAAAGCGGCTGAGCAGGGAGCTTGGATAGAGATTGACGGTATCAGCGAAAGCAACTACGCCAACCACGCCCAGCAAGTACGTGACCTAAAAGAAGCCGGATTCCTGAACCGAATACTCGTTTCCTGCGATGCCGGTTGGTACCACGTAGGCGAACCCAACGGCGGTGAGTACCGTGGCTATGCCGTATTGTTCAATAAATTTGTACCCGAACTAAAGAAGCTAGGCTTTAGCAAGGAGGATATTGATCAATTGCTGGTGAAGAATCCTGCTGATACATTTCCTATTCGGAAGCGATTGGTTTAGATTTTTCTGAAATGCTTTTCGTCTATAAACTTTTTTGTTTGTACCTCCCAGATTTTGGGGTGATTTATAATCCATCCTGAGTAGCCTACAGCTTTTATCATTAACGCGGCTAAAATAGTGCACATCCGCATGGTAACGTATAAAAGGTCACGATCATTTTCCTCGCGATTCTCTCTCGTATCTTCAAGTTTGTACAGGCGCCCATGCAAATAGTCATTTCTTCTTTTGATAATTTCTTTATCTTCTTCTAATAACTCAATACCTATATGAGAAAACACATCTTCTAGCCTTTCAGAATTTGGCTGTTGATTTAAATTGTCAATTTTCTTCTCAAAGAAAGACTTTCCTTCGCCATCTAAATCAGTAGACTGTATTGTCTTTCTCAGTTCACGAAGCACTTTCTTTTTAAGTTTAAGACTGCTCTTCTGTTGTTTTTTACTCTCTTTGAATAGGTTAGCTAAGGTTTCTAAAATCACGAAATAACTTTGTACACGTAATAATAGCGTTGCAGTTGAAGCCTCTACATAAGTCAAAATGGCCGTTTCAAATTCAGAAATCGCCATTGATTTAAGGCATAACTCTGAAAATATTTCAGAGCTAACAGGCTTCATTTTGTTAAAAGACTCGTCGTGAATAGACTGATTTTGTACTTTGGAATAGGGGTTGGTAGTAATTATTGGAAAATGAGAATAAATATCTCCTCTCTCAGAGTAGTACGCAAAGCCTTCAATAGTATCTTTTTTGGTAGTAGAATATGAAAAGTAGTAGAGGTCTTCAAATGCCAAAAACCCAGAAATTAATGCATACCCCTTCATAATTGCATACACACAATCTCTAAAATCTTCCCATTGCAATTTATCGTAGCTCTCAATTAGTAGATAATTTGAGTTATATACCTGGAAACTAGTTAAGTCAAAACTATTTGTACCTAGTTTGACGGATATAGAACTGTTTTTACTAACTCTATTATCAAACAATATTGTTATGTTATTAGTCTGAATGCAGTCTCGAAGATTCAGTGGCTTATCTATTAGTTTAACGGCCCTGTGAAAAGCGGTCTTATATTGCCGATGTTCTTCGTTCGTCAATCTATCAACACTTGCAATGATAGTTGCTGACATTGAGTCACTACTTACATTCATTGACCGATTAGAAATAAAAAATCTTCCGCCATACAATTGGCTTATACTATTAAATGGTGCATTATGTAGATTGAACTTAATTTCTTTTTCCGCATCATTCTCGCCGACAGTTAGATGGGGATCTACTGACTCAAAAAATAGAGAGAACTTTTTCCTTTCAACTTTATTCAGGGTAAAAGTCATTTCATTCACCTGCGAGTCTTTGTAGGATATTGAGCCTGTCTGCTCCTTCTATAGATATTGAATAATCTCATGACACTGAGTAAAAGTTATATGAGGTAATTTTGGATTACTGTTTTTAATCGATTTCATAGCTTGTTTTAGTTTATTTATTCATGATTATGACTCTCAAGAAATTTTCGTCCCCCTTAGTCTTATAGATTCTGGCTAAATCTGCTCTATTTGCAAACCGATGATTTGAAAGCTGCTAAGAACGACTTAAAATAAGAATAAAGAATAATCATAACATGCAACTAAAAATAGAATACGGTACCGGATTCATTGATGTCAACTGCAAATATCCAGTAGATGTACGGGGGATGGTGGGAAATCCAGAGGCGATAGCGCTACCGGAAGGAATTACCAGTGCTTTAGAGAATCCTATCAATTCTCCTTCATTACTGCAAATTGGCAAGCAGAAAATTGCTGCGAGTACTGATGCCCGGGCCGTGATTGTGGTATCAGATAATACCCGTCCGGTTCCCTACCGAGGTGAACACGGAATCATGCGTTATATCATCCGTACTTTGCTCGATGCCGGGTTTACTCAGCCGCAAATTACGGTAATTATTGGGGCGGGTTCACATCGTAATATGGAGGCAGATGAAATTGAAGCCATGCTGGGCTTACAGGAATCGGAATTAGGTGAGGTGAACATTACCAACCACGAGTATGATAACGACGATCATCTAATCTATCTGGGAACTACCTCTCGCGGCTCGGAGGTAACCATTAATAAACAGTACTACGAAGCTGATCTGAAGATTGTAACCGGGTTGGTAGAAAGCCACTTTATGGCCGGAGCATCCGGTGGGCGCAAAGGTATTTGTCCGGGTGTTGTGGGTATCAAAACACTCAAGATATTTCATGGAGCCAAGTTTCTGAGCTCGGCTAAAGCGGCTGACTTGGTACTGGAAGGCAATCCTCTCAACGATGAATCGCTAGAGGTCGCCCAGATGGCGGGTTGTGATTTTCTGGTGAATACCACTCTGGATGCTGAAAAACGAATAACCGGAGTATACGCCGGTGATCTGGTAGAAGCCCATCAGGCCGCGGTGCAAAAAATACGGGAGTACGTGGTAGTTCCGTTGGAGCAGCACTATGATATTGTAATTATCCCGGCGGGTTTTGTAGGGATTAATCATTACCAAGCCGGAAAAGCAGCTATTGAAGCTGCCCGGGCGGTAAAACCTAGTGGGCAAATCATCATCGTTGCCAAAAATACTGATACTGATCCGGTAGGGGGACAAGGCTACAAGCAATCCCTACAACTACTGGCGAAGCACGGTAAAGAAGATTTTCTGCGAATGATTAGCGACCCGAAGTGGGAGATGATTCAGGAGCAGTGGCAGGTGCAGATGTGGAGCAAGGTGCTCACTCGCATTGAGCGTGAGGAAAACCTGATTTACTGTGCTCTGGAAATTCCCGATGCTGAGTACGAACATCTACCGGGTGTTGCGGGCTTTAAACTACTAGACCAGTCTGAAAGGCAGAATCTTACTGACGAAGAAAAGATCACTCGAATAACCGAGGAGGCTATCCAACGCGCTATTGTATCTGTCAACGTACCTAATCCGTCTATCGTGCTACTGAAAGATGGTCCCTACGGTATTCCTGAAGTAATTAAATAGGCTTCTCAGTTAGTTCTGCCACAGCAACTTGATAGAGACCACTACGCTTAAGAAGCAAAGAACCCAAAAGACGATGGGAGCGGCTCCACCTTTAAACTTAAGGCCAGCAATTTCAAACTCCATTTCTCCGGTAGAGATTCTCAGGATCAACGTGACGAATAAGGAGCCCAGCCCTGCCATAGGTAAAGCAACCAGCACCGGGAACTGCTCGCGAATTAGGGTTTGCCAGTAATCGCCTTCGGTTTTGTGTACGGAGGTCAATCCCATTAGGGCAAATACTCCGAAGCTGGTAAGAATAATAATGACAATCCAGCTCATGATGAGCCGCAGCTTCTGAGCCTGACGATCGGTGGTTTCTAACAGTGGATTTTCGGTAGGGTGCTCGGTCATAAAGCTGGATAGTTATTAGATAAGAGTACTGTCTAATAAATATCGCACAATAAGTGAGAATCTGAAAATCCAGATGAGGAATGCGCCAAGCAGCTAATCTATACTCACCGTCACTTTCTCAGTTCTAAGCTGATGGTAGTGCCCCTTGAGAGCACTACCACGAGTGAGGACACAAATTGATTAGTCTACAGCGTAAAAGAATTGTTCGGAAACGATTTTACCATTTTCTACTCGGAATACTCCCACTTCTTCATCAGTGTTTCTCGGTCGCCCTTGCATCGTGATGTCCATTTTCATGGAAGCCGTAAAATGATCGCCCGCTACTATTGGCCCTCCAATTTCTACACCATGAAGTTCTTCTACCATGTTGCTCCATTGCTGTTCTTTCTTTCTAATGGCTTCTAGCCCCTCTACTTTTTGAGCGGAAACTTGAGCACCTTCCATTTCTAGGCTGACGCAATTAGCATCGTATAATTCTTCCTGCGCTTTACCCCACTGACCCTGGCGGCAGTACTCAGCCCATTTGTTGGCAATTTCTTGTGTTGACATACGTGATAGTGTTTTAAGTTAGATAATACCCCAAAGGTAGAGGGGGTGAATGACAGAACATGTCAGGGGTAGTGATTAAATTCGTCGCAGGATAGAAACTTTCCTAAATCAAAACGCCTGTCTTCAAACGTTTCTTCTAAGATTTTGAAGTGCTGGATTCTATCTAATCGGAACGATCGGTAATCTTGTCGTAAGCGGCACCATCCTACCACGATCCACATTTCGTCGTAACAAAAAATTGCTAGTGGTTCTATCTTGCGACGAGTAGTTGCCTGATGTTTATCTTTATAGTTCAGCTCAGTGACTCTAAAGTTAACGATTGCCATTTGTATGTACGAAAGCGAGGTGGTTTTTACTTCATCAGCCTTACTTTTCACCACCAACATTTTGCTACTTAGCATTTCTCCCTGCGACTGTAAAGTACTCTTAAACACCGATTTTATTTTCTGTAATGTTTGTTCGAAGTGTTTAATCAGTGAGTCGTCGTTGGTCTTGGCAATCAATTGTTCCGCTGTAATCAAGGCATTCACTTCAGCTTCGTCAAACATGATGGGGGCTACGCTATAGCCATCCATGATGGAGTAACCTCTTCCTTCAATCGTGATGATGGGAACCCCTGACTCTTCTAGTTTTTTGATGTCGCGGTAAATGGTTCTTAGGCTTACATCAAACTTCTTGGCTAACTCACCCCCAGTGGTTATTCTTTTTGACTTCAGTATGGTTAGAATGGATAGAAGTCTCGCCAGATGATTCATGGTTTTTGTTGGTAAAGTTACCAACTGAGCATGACATTTTCCGTCAGGGGTACTCTTTTCTTGCTTACTGCCAATAAATTGGTGACGCGTCTTTCATTCACCTTTTAGTATCCCCTTAACAGTCGGATGAAAGTCATACAAAGTTGTAATATGCCAAATAGGACTTAGATCAGTTCTTCCGTTGCCGAGATAGCCAACGTTGATATTCGGCTTTTCCTCGGGCAAAACCTGCCGCGTCGGCGTAGAAGTTATGGGAACCATCTCCTACTTCCACATTTAGCACGTAGTACAAATAATCGGTCGATGCTGGATTTAGGGCGGCTTCTAAAGCTGATTTACTGGGCGAGCATATTGGTCCGGGAGGTAGCCCTTGTATCCTCCGAGTATTGTAGGGGTGATCTACTTCAACGTCGCTTTTGTGGATGATTCCATCCCAGCGATTGAGTAACTTGGCGATATATACATTAGTGGCATCAATGCCCAGGGGAATTCGTTTCTCCAGCCGATTATAAATTACCGAAGCGACTAAAGCGCGTTCGCTGTCTACCTGAGATTCGTTTTCAATCAGACTGGCAATAGTAACAATTTCCTGCTTCGTTCTACCGAGGTTCTGAGCCAGTTGATCCCACTCAGGTTGCCAAATGCTTTTAAACTGCTGAACCATACGCTCAACGACAGCTTCTGGGTGAGTGTCCATTTCAAAATCGTAGGTAGTAGGGTAGAGGTAACCTTCCAGATTGGTGGCTTGGGGATCAAAATCGTGAATGAGGCTAGTATCATTCATCAGGGCTAACACCTCTTCTGACGTCAGGGCAGGTTCTACCGGAAACTGAGCCGCAATGCGTTCTGCCATCTCAAATCTCGACCATCCTTCAGGAATGGTCAGTGCTTTAGAGCGTTTTCTCCCATTCTCTAACTCATTCAATACTTCCTTAGGGCTGATGGGCGAAGGAAAACGGTAATCCCCCGCTTCTAATCGAAGATCGGTAGCTAAGAACCGTAGGTAAAGTTTGGTCGCCAGTGGTTCTTGTAAGATTTGGTACTTTTCCAGCTCTCTCAAGATACGGTTAGACGCCATTCCCTGCTCAATGGTAATGTACTCGGAAGAATAATCGTGCGCTACCGGATTATTTATGGCTTGCTGCAACCAAAAATAGCCTCCCCCTAAAGCTAAGGCCATTAACAGTAGAAAGAGTAGTATAAAACGAATCAACTTCATAGTCGCTTTAATGATAAATCGATTGCAGGGTTAAAGCTAAGAAGTGTGGTGTATAGATGCAATCTCGCTCTTCTCATGACAAATTATTAGAACAACTTTCAAAGTACCACAGGTAGCTAATCAGCATTTATAGTTACTTCTTTATTCTTTATCAGTACTCTGTAAAGTAAGTTTATTCACATTTTGCCTCGTCATAGCGAGGACGGTAGGACGAAGCTATCTCCCTCCCGATGAGGAGATTGCTTCACTCGTTCCTCGTTCGCAATGACGTTAATTTATTTACTTTACAGTGTAATCAGGTTGTTCGTATAAAGGTCTTCCAGCGGAAAGCACAGGTCAAAATCATTCCAATCTAGGTTGCCGTCCTTTATTTGGTAGGTTTTAAATAGCGTTTTGTCTAAGTATTTCTTGATAGCCGGATGTGTGGCTTGCTCTAGAAAGGGTTTAAAATCTACCAGCTTTTGGTATCCATTGCTAAAGAATAAACGGATAGCAAAATCACCAATATAATTGGCTTGGGTGATAGAGAGACTTTCTTGCTTTTGCTGTTCGGTAAATTGCTCAGTGATTTTCATATCGAAGTGATTTAAACTTTTGGTATTAGATTCATAGGAATAGCTTCATACTCAGTAAGTTTAAGTGATACAAAGTATAGCATAAATTGTATCAAAAGCTGAGCAAATTATTCGTTTTAATGAATTGAAAATCAAAGCTTTAGCATAAATATTCTCTAAAAAGTTTAAATCACTTTATCGTATCTATATCTAGCCCAAACTGATAGTGATAAATTATTGGGATCAAGTCTTTATTAATTAATAGTTTAGGATGAGTTATCTAAACATATTAAGCAGCGAGATATTCTATTGACTATACCTTTTTCTAGCATTCCGTAATCCTTTCTTCATCTGCTTCCCAACTGTCTCCTTTACTTTATGTAAGTGCTTTAAAAATCCGAGATTACTTAAGCGCTTTAAATTATCAGTTTCTATTTTTAATAGATAATCCATAAAAACATCAATTCTTTGAATCCTTAGCTCAAGTCTGGTTGCGATATCATACTCGCTCTCAACTTGTTGAGAAAGTTCGACCATATTGCTCCAAACTGATGAATCAAATATTGCTGTATCGTGAAGTACAGCTTCCAAGTAAACAAACCTGTGCGAAAGAATTGTGACATAATACCCTCCTGAAGAGGTTAAATAAACTACAGAACTATTAGTTATCTCGGATGAGTCATTACTATTAATAAGCATACTCTGATTTAATTCTTTTAAAGACTGAATTAGAGCATTTTCTGAAGCACCAAGGCTAGAAAACTTTTCTACTAGCTCTTCTACCTTTACTTCTACAGTCTTATCATCCAAAGCTTTGAAATAAAGAAACTTAAGTAAGTGAAGTCTAATGAGTAGTAAATTGCGAGACCCAAACCTCGCATCATAGATGTTGATAGCTTCGGACCTCTCTTCTTTAAAATGTTTCCATTGTCCAAGCATTGAACCCTTAAACAACTCATGATACGGGAACTTGAAGGTAGCATCCCCCTGTATGTAATTTTTAATTCCCTTATCCGCCTGTATATGTCCAGAAGTAAGAAAATTTCTAACAAGCGTTATACCTTTTCTTATGTTTCTGTCACTCAGGGACTCTAAAAATTTACCATTTTGAGGATTTAGAATACTACTTTGAACAATATCGAAAAAAACTCCTAGGTCTGGAATATGTAGGGTAGTAGAGTTTGGTAAGTTGAGCCTAGCCTTTTGATTAGAAAGAATATGCCTTGAGTAAGATAACCTTTTGGATAAGACGTCTTTGAAGGGGGGCGGGTCAAGCCATAATTTCTTGAGTTCGTAAGCATCAAAAATTGAATCATTTCTGTGCTTTACAAATGTTGTGTCTCTAATTGATACGAGAATATTGCATCCAATTTTTTTTGAAATGGCTACTGATTCCGAGAAAACGGATGTTTCAAGTTTATCGTCCTCGTATAAATCAACATTATCTAAAACAATAACACACAGACTAACTGACCCTATATATTTGAATACTTTTTCTACGTATGGCTCTTTCTTTATGAAATCTTGGTGAATTAGCTCATTAACTTTTTCATTGAATAATGTTTTATTGGTAAAAATTTTGGCATAGGGGCCTCGAGCCAATGCTTTTATTTCCGACTCATATGCAGGTTCAATAACAGTCGCATAATCTGTTGGATTATCAGGATGTTCTGCAAGGAGGTAGGAATTTAACTTCTCGTAAATGAAGCTTCTAGGATTTCCTTCTTTTCCCATTTCTTCAAAATCAATATATACCCAGTGGGATTTCTCTTTCGAGATTAAATCTTTGCCTTTAATTAACTCAAAATGTTTTAGGTATGTAGTTTTTCCAGCTCCTACAGGACCAATAACCAGTGTAACAGGGCTTGATTTAAAGCTTTGAGTTTGTTTAACTATTTCTTCTATACCACCAGATTCTTTCCCCTTTCTAATTCTTTTAGCGGGTTGAACTGTTATAGGTTTTGCATCTGCTAAATGCATATTTAATACTGTATCAAATTTAGTTCTAGCTTCTGTTGTCACAAAGCAACGCTCCATCTTATCTGGATCATTCAGTAGGGTTTCTGCATAAAGAGCATTATCTAATGCAGGCGCAATAAAGTCTGCTATATTATTTCTATCAATTCGTGCGTCAGCATCCTGAACGGTTTCTAGTATTCTATTTTCGTGAACGAATGGTTTCTCAGAAGTGAGCTCGAGAAGGCTGTCGTTTTCCACATTATGACAGGCAAAAAAATCAAATAGCGTTTCTGCATCTCTTACATCGTCAAAGGGAAAAAGAAGTGTCGCATAAACATCCTCTTTTTTCTCATACCTAAGTGGGTAGAAACACCAGCAGTTGCCATTTGTTGCCACAACTATGTCCGCATTCTTACCAATTGCGTAATCTTCAGCTTGTTTGAGTGCTTTTGAGATGTCACCAGACCCTAAGACTGAACCATCAAGTTTAAGTTTCTTATTTTTTGTGGGAGATGGGAATGATGCATCTACTTTCTTTGCTTCAATTATAATTGTGTAATCGGCTGACAGAAGTTTGTAATCAATGAACCCTGCTCTTGTACCGTGATTGAACTCTTCAACGCTGATTTGTCCATGATTCCATTGAAGCACCTCTCTGATTATTCTGTCAATCACATCAAACCTAGTCTGTGCCTCTGACTTATTTGCTAACTTTCTATTGAATGCAGATTTTTGAATTTCTGAGTACTTCTCAGATACTTCTCCCCAGTCTTTGTAATTAAAATTATCCATTTTATGTGGTCATAATAAATGATTTACTGAATAATGCATAATGACAACTTACAAAATACAACCTAAACCTTCCTAAAGCTTTGCTAGAAAATAACTACCATAATAGAAAAAAGCTACTTGCTTCTTTATCTAGCGAGAACAGCACTGGAGTAAATGGAGTCATACTTTATCGAAATGCTGAAATAGTAGTTTAATTAAGACTAACGTTCTATCCAATAGATAGAGTAGTGATTCACTAAGGATATGTAAGAAATCTGGCGGCTGAAGCATTGCTCTGTACTGGAGAGGTAATAAATCTGGTGCTGAAGCATTGCCCCAGCTGGGGTAATACGTCAGTTTGCTTCTGAAGTGCTGCCCCGCATAAATCATCACCTATTTATTAGCGTCGGTTATGCCCACTTGACCGAAAAAGTGGTGCAATGCGGGGCGGGTAACCACAAAAGCTAGCGGTTTTTTTAACCTTACTTCCCGGTCATATAAATTAAACTTACAAGGGTAATGCTCCGCTGCAAATTAAGTGTCTTCGGGTAGTTGTATCGGCTAATATTGTAACCTCATTTTATTTTCACGTCACTGCGAGAAGCAAAGCGACGAGGCAGTCTCCCACATAGTATCATAGTGGTTTTATGAAGGAGATTGCTTCTCTGCACTACGTTCCGTTCGCAATGACGGTTTGAACTTAGACTTGATTTACTATTTATTAACAAAAACCACAGAGGATAATGAAAAATCAGTCAATTAACAATCAGTTGAAGGGATCGCAGGCAATGATCCGCAATGCTAAGAGTAGCTCAATTATTCAGCAGAAGCTAACGGAGTGGGGGTACTCGCCTCAGAAAATTAACGAGGCTGAAGCTCTACTAAATAACACCCAACTAGCCCAGCAAACCAAAAAGCAAGATTACTTGGCTAAGCGGGATGTAGACCGCCAGTGGCGCAGCGATTGGGCAGCTTTTCAGCAGCAGTACGCCGAGCACCGGGCAGTAGCCAAAGCCATTTTCCGTAAAGACCCCGCCACCCTAGAGCGTTTACGACTAAGCCAGGCGTTGCCGAAGCGGATTAATGATATTTTAGATCAGGCAGAAGATTTTTACCAAGAGCTAGGGGAAGGTAAAGAAATGGCCAAGCTGGGTGTTAAAGCTGATGAGCTTAATCAAGCTAAAGCAATGGTTAGTACCCTCGTTCAGTTACGTGAGCGACGCCTTCAGTGTAAAGGTGCAGCGGAATCGTCTACGCAAAAACGTAACCAGGCATTAGCTGATTTGCGTACTTGGCAGCAGGAGTTCAGCCGGGTTGCCAAGATGGCACTCAAAGACGATCCCCAGCTACTAGAAGCTCTCGGCATTATGGTGCCCAATTAGCATTGTTAATGAATAATGATTAGTGATTGATGAAGAATGGAAGATCGAAATACAACTCTTGTTCAGGAAAAGCGTTCCTCATCAATCATCAATCATCAATCATCAATCATCAATCATCAATCATCAATCATCAATCATCA
>ERZ1740060.136-NODE-136-length-59598-cov-5.929530_pt1 | contig 59598 bp, 59 predicted proteins | sample MGYA00581743_ERZ1740060 | MGnify/ENA primary metagenome ERZ1740060 (study PRJEB43018, sample SAMN04849235) | marine metagenome | isolation source: floating plastic debris | place: Pacific Ocean | collected 2008-08-27 | study: EMG produced TPA metagenomics assembly... | reverse complement strand
GGCGTCGGCGCTGACCTTCACCGATGAAGCCGGCGCGTTGCGCGACGACTTGCACACTGCGCTGGCTTCCGAAGACGGTGTCTTCGGTCTGTTGGCCGAAGGGACACTGGCCGCGCGGCTTGATGTGGAGGTCGGCGAGACGATCCGCATTGGCGAACATGCGTTTGAATTGCGCGGTATCATCGAACGCGAACCGGACCGCCTGTCCTCAGGCTTCGGGTTCGGCCCACGTGCCATGATGTCTCGTGAAGGGCTCGATGCCAGCGCGCTGGTGCAGCCGGGGTCGCTTGTCGAGTGGGAGTACACGCTGGGCTTTGCCGAACCTCTGGCGGTTAGCGGACTGGATGCTTTTCGCGCCGATGCGCTCGACACGCACCCCGATGCCGGATGGCGCATCCGCGATCGGACGGAGGCAAGCCCGCAACTTTCCCGGGCGATCAATCAATTCGCCCAGTTTCTCACCCTTGTCGGGCTGACCGCCTTGGTCGTGGGCGGTGTTGGTGTTGCCAATGCTGTGCGCTCTTTTGTGGAATCCAAACGCAAGGTCATCGCCACGTTCAAATCCTTCGGCGCTGCTGGACCGTTCGTGTTCCGGGTGCAGTTCTTCCAGGTGATGATGATTGCCGGGCTCGGTATCCTCATCGGGCTCGTTGTTGGCGGATTGGTGCCGTTCTTCGTGCAGACGCTCTTTGGGTCGCTGCTGCCCGTGCCGCTCGACGTGCGCCTTTATCCAGCCTCGCTGGGCCTTGCCGCGCTTTATGGTGTGCTGGTCGCGCTCGCCTTCGCCCTATGGCCGCTTGGAACGGTCCGGGACGTTCCGGCAACGGCCCTGTTCCGGGACGGAATCGGGACGGCGTCTCGCCCTCGTCTCATCTATTTGGTCGGCGCTGCCGCTGCGATGATCGGCCTTGGCGTGGTGGCGTTTCTGGTCTCTGACAGCCGATTCATCGCGCTCATCTATCTTGGTGCTGCGGGCGCAAGCTTCATCATTCTTCGGTTGGTGGGATGGGCTGTGATGGGGGTCGCACGACGGGTTCCGCGTCCACGGTCGACCGTTGCGCGCCTCGCGCTTGGTAACATTCATCGGCCAGGCGCCCTGACACCTTCGGTGATCTTGTCGCTGGGCCTTGGTCTCACCTTGCTGGTCGCTCTGGCGCTGATCGATGCCAATCTGCGACGTCAGCTGACCGGCTCAATCCCTGAGGTGGCGCCGAGCTTTTTCTTCCTGGACATTCAGAACCACCAGCTTGATGCGTTCTCTTCGCTTGTCACTGAGGCAGCGCCAAACGCGGCGTTGGACAGCGAGCCCATGCTGCGCGGTCGGCTGGTCGCGCTCCAGGGTATCCCGGCTGCCGAGTTCGAGGCTCCACCAGAAGCAGCTTGGATTCTGCAAGGCGACCGCGGGATCACCTATTCGGGGACCGAGCCTGAGGCAGGTTTTCTGACCGAGGGTGAGTGGTGGCCGGAGAACTATTCAGGCGAACCGCTGGTGTCGTTCATCGAGGAAGAAGGCCGTCAGCTTGGCTTGCAGATTGGCGATGAGCTGACCGTCAATGTGCTCGGCCGGGAAATCACCGCGCGCATCGCCAACTTTAGAGAAGTGGAATGGCAGTCGCTGGCGATCAATTTCGTGATGGTGTTTTCTCCCAACACATTTGCTGGTGCACCGCATGCCCACCTGGCGACGATCACCTATGACGAGGAGGTGGGGGATACGACCGAATTGGCGCTTCTGCGTGAGGTAACAGCGACATTTCCCGGTGTGACATCGGTGCGGATCGCCGACGCCTTGGACGCGGTGAACGCCTTGGTGGAAGACCTTGCGCTGGCCGTTCGTGGCGCAGCTTCGGTGACGCTCATTTCCTCCATCTTGGTTCTTGCAGGTGCATTGGCGGCCGGACATCGCCACCGGCTCTATGACGCCGTGATCTTGAAAACCCTAGGAGCGACACGCGCCCGTGTTCTGGGAGCGTTCTTGCTGGAGTACACGCTGCTGGGTTTGGCGGCTGCCATCTTCGGCCTTGGCGCCGGCACGCTGGCAGCCTACGCGGTGCTCGAATTTGTGATGAGCGCCGGTTTCACGTTCCTTCCGGGCATTGCCTTCGGCGCGGTCGCAATTGCCCTGGTGCTCACCGTCGGGCTCGGTCTTGCCGGCACGTGGCGCATCTTGGGACAAAAGCCAGCGCCGGTGTTGCGGAACCTTTGACTTGATAGCATGGGCCTTAGCGAGACGGCATAAATCGCATTAGCGTTTTCTTGAGCAAACGGGGCCGGTGCCCCCTTTTGGTCTTGTTAAAGCTGGGTTTCATATCCATATTCCTGCAGAATTCTTCAAAAAGGTCCGGGCATGGCGTCCGGACCTCAGCTTTTGGCCGATATCGACCATTGGGAGATCAGATACGATGAACAACGACGTCCGTCATAACTACGCGCGCACTGCCGGCGTGCAGGACGCCGCAGCAATTGATGAGGGCCTTCGCGCTTACATGCTGAAGGTCTACAACTACATGGCTCTTGGCCTGGCGATCACTGGCATCGCGGCCATGGGTATCGCCATGTTGGCAACCACCAATGACCCGGCAGCCGCCGCAGCCCAACTGGCCAACGGCACCTTGCTGACGGGCCTTGGTGTGGCGCTTTACGGCTCGCCCTTGCAGTGGGTGGTCATGCTCGCACCTCTCGGCGCGGTGTTCTTTTTGAGCTTCCGCATCCAATCGATGAGCGTTTCCACCGCACAGCTGACCTTCTGGGTTTTTGCCGCGATCATGGGTGTTTCGCTCTCCTCGATCTTCCTGGTGTACACCGCTGAATCGATCTCCCGCGTGTTCTTCATCACCGCGGCTGCGTTCGGTGCGCTGAGCCTTTGGGGCTACACGACCAAGAAGGATCTGTCCGGTTGGGGCACCTTCCTGTTCATGGGGCTGATCGGCGTTATCATTGCGTCGATCGTGAACATCTTCATCGGTTCATCGGCCATTCAGTTCGCCGTGTCCGTGATCGGTGTTCTGGTGTTTGCTGGCCTTACGGCCTACGACACGCAGCGTATTAAGACGATGTACTTTGAAGGCGACAGCCTGGAGGCTGCTGGCAAAAAGGCCATCATGGGTGCTCTCAGCCTGTACCTGAACTTCATCAACATGTTCATCTTGTTGCTGCAGCTGTTCGGCAATCGCGAATAGGCGCGACCTTCAACAAGACCTAAGCAAACCCCGGTGGCGACACCGGGGTTTTTTTTGACTCAGGCACCACAAGTTACTGAACTGGCTACAACTCGAGCCTGACGCTCAACGGGCCTTCAACGGACGTCTGCCATGATGGAGCCACCTATCCACGAATGGCACATGAAGGAGCCCCCCATGCGCATGTCTTATTTCGCTTGCCTGACGTCCTGTCTCATGGTGTTCGCGCCGGGCGCTGCCTGGTCGAAGTTCCCAGATGCCGTGAATGTTCAGATCACCGACTCGGTGGCGCAAACCGACACCAAGGTAGAGGGCGAGGCGCCGGAGCTGTCGACGGAGTAGTTTCCAAGAGGCGACCACCTAAACCATGAACGCAGCCGAGCCTGCGCTGGGCCCATTGCGGTGTCAAAAATTAGCGTCCTAAGCCCTGGTGTTCTTTTGCCCTCTCGCTAGCGGCGCACCGCTAAGATACCGGCGGCGGTGATGAGAATGAGGCCGGCAAAAGTTGGCAGGTCGGGCCGCTCTGCGAAAAACAGAAAGCCCCAGATGGTGGCAAAGCCGACATAGGAAAACTCAAAGGTTCCGACGATGGAGATCGGCGCCTTTTGATAGGCCATCGCTGTGCCGACCGAGGCTACCAGAAGCATGGCCGCCAGAAGTGCCATGCGAAGCCATTCCTGCTGGTCCATGGCTTGCCAGGCCGCTGTCATAAAGCCATCTGGGGTGCCCAGCGGCAGCATCGTCACGACAATCAATCCCAAGGCGCCCAGCACGACAAACATGCCGTGCAGCGAGAAGGCGAGCGCAAGCGGGTGCTCGTCCTTGCAATGAACGCGGGTCAGCACCATCGCGAAGGCAAAAAGCGCGGCTCCAAAAACTGGCAGAAGCGCATAGAGGGTGAAGGCATCGCCGCCCGGTCGCAGGATGAGCCCGACCCCAACAAAGCCAAGCAGCGCGGCGACGCCCTGCAAGGGTGTGACTGTGTCGTGAGTCCAGAGCGCGGAAAACGCCACCATGAAGAGCGGTAGGGTGTAAAGCGCTGCAGCGGCAGCAGCAAACGGCATGTGGGGAAGGGCCGCATAGTAGGCCACCCAGACCAACACCAAAAGCAGGCTGCGCAGCGATACCCAGCGCCATGATTGCGGCAGAAGGCTGCCGCGAAGCCCCAGGTAAAGGCCAACGGCGAGCAGAAGCGGAACCAAAAGGGCCGAGCGCAGCGCGAACAGTTGCCACATGCCGATCTGCGACTGCGTGCCCATGCCTTTCACGACCATATCACCAATCGACATGGCAAAAACGGCCGTGACGATGATGCCGACGGCCAGCGGTATGGAGTCTTTGGAGGGTGTGGGGGTGCTCATAGGCCGACGCTATGCCCGGGCAAACAAGGCGCACAAGGTCGATTGGGATGGATTGCGTTCGGGTAAAATATCAATTATTCATGAAATATGGATATAAATGATGCAACCGAAGCGTTTGCCGCGCTCAGTCAGCCGCTGCGCTTGAAGGCCTACCGCCTTCTTGTTCAGGCGGGTGGCGACGGGCTGATGGCCGGTGAGATTTCCGAAGGGCTCGACGTTCGTCAGAACACTATGTCGGCCAATCTGGCGGTGCTTCTTCACGCCGGTCTGGTGCGCCGCGAGAGGCAGGGCCGCACCATCCGCTATTTCGCCAATTACGAGACGATGCAGGCTCTTCTGGCGTTCCTTCTGCAAGATTGTTGCGGCGGGCGCCCTGAGCTTTGCGAGCCATTGATACAAGAGATTGCCTGTGCCTGCTGACCAAACACCAACCTTGTCTCAACGTGTCGGAGCGGAATTCATCGGCACGGCGTTCCTGCTTGCGACCGTTGTTGGCTCAGGCATCATGGCCGAACAGCTGGCGGGCGGAAATGTTGCTATCGCGTTGCTTGGCAACACCATCCCGACAGGCGCCATTCTGGTGGTGCTGATTACCATGCTGGGGCCGATCTCCGGCGCGCATTTCAACCCGGTGGTGACGCTGGTCTTTGCCTGCCAGAAGCAACTGGCTGATAAGGATTCCTGGGCCTATGTCGCCGCACAGGTAGCAGGCGGGCTGATCGGCGTTTGGGCGGCCCATCTGATGTTTGCCGAACCGGTGTTTCAGGTGTCTGCCACCGAACGCACCGGGCCGAGCCAATGGTTTGCGGAAGGCGTTGCGACCTTTGGACTGGTCTTTACGATCCTGGCCACGCTCAAAGCGCGGCCAAGCGCAGTCGCCATGGCGGTTGGGCTCTACATCACGGCGGCCTATTGGTTCACCGCCTCAACGTCCTTTGCCAATCCGGCAGTGACCATCGCCCGCGGGTTCTCCGATACCTTTGCGGGCATACGGGTGTCGGACGTGCCGGGCTTTATCGTCAGCCAATATGTCGGGGGCATGCTGGCACTGGCGGTGTGCGTGTGGCTGCTTGGCCTGAAAGTTGGCAAGCGGGCGATTGCGGCGCAAGCTGGGGAGGCTGCCAGCCATGACTGATTTGCCCAACATCGACCTTGAGAGCCTTCGGCCCATTGATGCGGCTGCGTTGGGTGACACGCTCGATCATCCGGTTCGGGTGATGATGCTTTACGGATCGCTGCGTGAGCGATCCTTCTCGCGGTTTTTGACCGAGGAGGCGAAGCGGGTGCTGGAAGCGCTTGGAGCGGAAGTGCGGGTTTTCAATCCGACCGGACTGCCGCTTGTTGATGATGAGCAGGGCTATGATCCCGCATCCGACCATCCCAAGGTTCAAGAGTTACGAGAACTCGCGCTCTGGTCTGAGGCGCAGGTTTGGTGTTCGCCGGAGCGTCATGGCGCCATGACGGGCGTTATGAAGACCCAGATCGATTGGCTGCCCTTGGCGCCGATCGGCGGCGTTCGCCCAACGCAAGGCCGCACGCTGGCGCTGATGCAGGTCTCTGGCGGGTCGCAAAGCTTCAACACCGTCAACCAGATGCGCGTGCTTGGTCGCTGGATGCGGATGATCACCATCCCCAACCAGTCGTCGGTGCCGAAGGCGTGGGCTGAGTTTGGCGATGACGGACGTATGAAGCCGTCGGCCTTCTACAATCGGATGGTCGATGTGATGGAGGAGCTGATGAAGTTCACTCATCTCACACGCGGGCATGCGGCCTATCTGGTGGATCGCTATTCGGAGCGGGTAGAAACGCGCGAAGAGCTCTCCAAGCGGGTGAACATACGTTCTATCTAATGGGTTCTTCTTGATCTTGGCTGGTTCAATGTCATTTCTTGGGTATGAGCCGGTCCAAGCACCTGAACGCAACGCCCGACAACGCTCCTCCGGTGCGGGCACAGGCGCTTGAAACCCCGGCAGGTGGTGGCGCTTTCAATCTGCCCAAGCTTTCCGTCGGTGTTTTTCTGACCGACCAGCCGGGCCATGAGATTGCCGTAGGCTCCGACAAGCTCGCCCATACACCGCTTGCCAAGGATCAGGGTTTCATTCTGCCGGCAGGGGCGAGCGGGCTCTGCCATTACGACAACGACCACACCTATCTGTCCGTGGAGCTTGATGAGGGATTGCTGCGCGAAGTCGGACTGGAGCGGCCCGACACGATCAGCCCGCAGTTTGGTGCCTTCGATCCTTTGACCTTGCAGCTCGCCCGATCCGCCCTTGATGTGTCCGATGCCCCTAGCGCGCTCTACCGAGAGACCATGCACCGGGCATTGGCGGCGCATCTTGCACAGAACGTTCAATCCATGCCGGACGATGCGGTGGCCTTGGACGATGCTCGCCTCAGGCGAGCCGTCGCCTACATTCATGATCACCTGGCGGACGATATCTCCTTGGAGGTCCTTGCCGGCGAAGCAGCTATGAGTGCGTTCCATTTTGCCCGAGCGTTCAAGGCCACGCTCAACGTCTCGCCGCTGCAATATGTGATCGGTGAGCGCATGCGCGTCGCAGGCGTGCTTCTGAAAACGACCGCCCTGCCGGTCGCCGAAATCGCCCTACGCGTCGGCTATGAGGATACCTCCCGCTTCGGCAAACACTTCAAGCGGGCGTTTGGCTCGACGCCAGCGCAGCACCGGGCAGGTTGAGCCCCGCGCCAACACTTAGTTGTTCTTGAAGAAAAGCTCTGGGTCGCCCTCGTCGAGGCCATCGAGCTCGCCGCAATACTGCCAACCCGCCTTGTCGAGAAGGGCGCGCATCGGGGCGTTGGATCGGTTGGTTGACGTCCAAACCTCAGGGAACCTGGCTCCGTTATGCGATAGCAAGCTCGACCCAAGCGCGCGCCTTCTCATCTCAGGACTGACGATGAGCAGTGAAATGAAGGGCCATTCAAAGAAGTAGGCCTGATCCAGGCAGCAAAAAGCCTGAACCTAATCCTTTACGATTACTATGCTCAGTCCGCCACGGTCCGCTACGGATTGGATGTAGTTGGCCCTGTCGTTCGAGCCGATGACCAATGCGTCCAATGCGACGGCTGCATTGATCTCGCGTTGATCAGATGCCGTTTTGATCTCCAAAGTGGGCCCCCAAGAAATCGCTGTCATAGCAAAGGCTGTTCAAGTCATTGTCGAGATGAGCTTGGCGCGTTCTCGCACTATGGGCTTACATGGAATGTCACAGCAAACAGCAAGAATGACCTAACGCATGCCAAGAATCGCGCCTGTGGGCTGAGCGGTCGTTCGGCATTGTCTCCTCATCGCAGCAATACACCGCTGCCAAACAAGGAGACAGACCCATGACCAAGTCCAAACTGACCAAGACCACCAAAACCATCGCTTCCACTGCTCTCGCTTCGGCCCTGCTTTCCGGCACGGCTCTGGCTTCCGAGGTGCAGACGCGCACCGTGACCTTCGACAGCAATGGCTCGGCGATGGCTGGCACGCTTTACCTGCCGGCTAATCATGACGGCGCCGCTCTGCCGACCATCGTCGTGACCGGTGCCTGGACCACCGTCCAACAGCAGATGCCAGCCACTTATGCCCGTGAAATGGCTGCCCGTGGCTACGCGGCCTTCACGTTCGACTTCCGCGGCTGGGGCCAATCCGGCGATCTTCCGCAGAATGTTCGCTTCCGCGAAGATCCGACCGCCAAAACGGCTGATATCGAAGCGGCTATCGACTTCGTTGCCACGCTTCCAGAAGTGGATGCAGCCAACATCAACGGCCTCGGCATCTGTGCCTCCGCCGGCTACATGATCGACGCCGTGTCCGGCAACGATCTGATCCAACGGGTCGGCTTGGTCGCGCCCTGGCTTCAAAATGAAGAGATCGTTCAAGCGGTCTATGGCGGTGAAGAAGGCGTCAACGGACTGATTGCCCTGTCGCAGCAGGCTGAAGCCGAAGGTGGGATGATCATCCCGGCGGCTGGCCTGGAAGGTGCTGAGGGCGTGCTGATGCCCATCGGCGGCTACTATTACCAAGCCGAGCGCGGCGCGATCCCTGAGTATGACAATCAGTGGAACCAGACGAGCTGGGAAGGCTGGCTGACCTACCACCCGGCTGACCATGGCGCGGCGCTCGATAAGCCGCTTGCTATTGTCCACTCGGAGGCCGCCGCCATCCCGGATGGTGTGCGCAGCTTCCTGGACGGCTTTACCGGTGACGCAACACTCCAGTGGCTGGAAGACGTCACCCAGTTCGACTTCTACGACAACCCGGAAGACGTGACACGCGCTGCCAACGCGATGGCCGCTCACTTCGCTTCCTAGTCTCCATCCCCATCATGCGCACCGGCCCGTGTGGCCGGTGCCTTTTCCTAAGGGACCAATCCGATGAAACTCACTGCTTCAACCATCGCCGCGCTCACCATGAGCGCTTCTGCAACTGCCGCCGCTGATGTCCAGCTTGGTGGCACGCCTCTCACTCTAGATACGCTGGTCGATCAGGCTGAAATGGTCCGCATTGCCGACGCCATAGATGCCGGTGTCGATGCCAAGGACTGGGAAGCGACTCGCAGCTTCTTCACTGATGAGATCACAGTGGACTTCACCTCGCTCGTTGGCGGTGATCCGGCCACCATCCCAGCCGATGGCCTCATTGCTGCCTGGTCGGGAAACCTGACCGCCGAGAAGACGTCGTTCCACCTGCGCGGCAACCACCGCGTTTCCTTCCACACTCCAGACAGCGCGACCATGATCTCGCACGGCTATGCTTGGAACCGGATGGAAAGCGGAGCTCTTCTGGAAAATGGCGGCGAAGCGCTGTGGGAAGTTTGGGGCACTTACGTCCACGGCTTTGTGCGCACTGAGGACGGCTGGAGGGTCAACGCCATGACCTTCACGGCCACCGCTCAGCGTGGCAACGAGTTCGTGCGGGATACGCCTGGCTCCTAAGGACGGATCCAGACTGTCAGAACCCCGGCGGAGACGCCGGGGTTTCATCGTTGATCAGTCAGGTTTTTTGATCATCCAAAGATGCGATTTGTCATCATTGGTAGGATCAGGCTGGTAGCCGCGGGCTTCGTAAAAGCGATAAGCCGTCTTGGTGCTTTCGAGCTTGATCATGTTGGCCCCACGGCTAGTGGCTGCCTGTTCCATGTGGCTCAGCAAGGCAGAGCTAACGCCCATAAGGCGATGGTTCGGATCGACATAGTTGAGGAGCACTTTGTCGTCGCGGCTCAGACATGCAACGCCCGCTAAATCGTCGTTGCGAAGGGCCAAGTAAATGGCGAGTGAGGTGTCCTCAATCCAGCGCTTCACCTGGTCAGGCGTTTTGTTGGCCAACCACCGGTCGAGGCGGCCTGGCTGGTTCAAATAGTCTTGCTGACACAGTTCGGTGATGGATCGTCTGAGAACCGCACAAGCGGCCTCGGCGTCACTGGTTTCGGCTGGTCGGATGGTGATGGGTAAAGCGCCGGAGGCGCTCATACCACGCTTAGCTTCGGCTTCTTGTCGAAGACTTTGAGAACCTGCTTCAGATCATGGCCGCGTTTGAGGATTTGTCCCGACGCGGCCACCACTTTGTAGGCTCCTTGGCGGCGGGCCATCTTTGGGTCCTTTTCGATGGTGTAGAGCGGCACTTCTGCCGTCCGCCGAAAGACCGAAAACACCGCCTTATCTTTCATCAGATCGATGGCGTAGGCGCGCCATTCTCCCTCGGCGACCATGCGTCCTTAGACATTGAGAATCATGTCCAGTTCGCGGCGATGAAACGACACTTGCGCTGGCGGGTTCTGAGAGGGCGGCGCGTTGTTGGAGGTGACGATCTTGATGATCGGTTCTGCGTTCGACGTGCCGGGGTCGGCTTGGCCTCGGGCTTTGCGGTGGGCATCCAGCTCCACCGGAAGCGATGATTCCTGAGAAGAATCCGTCATGTAGGCCTTGGCTCTCGCGCATGGGTATCAGATAGTCACCGGAGGCTGAGTGTTTCAGTGAAGCTTTGATTTGGCAAGCCGCCTGCGCACTGTGTGCGTCTGAGCGCTAATCCCGCTATCCACAGCGCCACATTATTGCCCAAAAACAGTCGCGATCGCGCCTTTTACCGGCCCAACTGGTCGCGTCATGTCTCAATCGTTGCTTGGCGGCACGGCGTCGGCTTATCAGACCCTCCAGCCCCCAGCCCCTGATGGGTTGGCGTCGTGCTCCATTCAAAAGGGAACGTCCGTCCTTCGTCCAGCCGGGCCTTCCAAGAAAACGTCGTAATTGACTGCCCGTCATGGCCACGCCATGGCGGGTTTTTCATGGCTGGTCAGTGCCCGAAACTGATCAGACTTCCACCGGCAATCGTGTGAACAATGCGCCATGGATCGGATCGATCCATAACGATCAGATCCGCTCTCTTGCCCGTTTCGAGCACGCCGCGATCAGTCAATCCCATAGCGCTGGCTGCGTTGGCGCTGATGAGCTCCCAGGCGTTGGCGAAGGGCAGAACTCCGCGCGTTGCGAGATGCTCAGCGGCGCGCAAAAGGCTTGGATAATAGTAGTCCGAGGCGAGCACGGTGCAGACGCCCTCCCGGATGGCTTCCTCGGCGCTCATCATGCCCTTGTGGCTGCCGCCGCGCAGCACGTTCGGAGCGCCCAACACGACATGCTCACCCGCTTCAACAGCGCTGGCAGCTGTCTGCTTGTTGAGTGGGAACTCGCTGACCTGCATGCCGAGCGCACGATGACCTTCTCGCTCCTCAACGGTTGTCTCATCGTGAGCGAGCATGATCGCGTCGTTCTGTCGAGCAAGATCGGCGACGTCTCTGATCCGATCCATCAAATGAGGGGTATTGGCGGCCACACCATCCACCAGTGAGAGATAAGCATCCAGCGAAACACCGGCGCGCCGGGCCCATTGATCGAGCTTGGCTTCCCTGCCAGCGCGCATTGCCTCCAAGGTCGAGGTGGTGTGGTCATTGAAGGCAATCGCTGGCTTTGGGTCTTGGGTCAGCCAGTTGGCGAGGTCGGCGATCGGCTCATGGGCATAGACCTCCCAGCGCAGCTGCACGCGGTGATCGGCGAGTGCCTGTTCGCGAAAGGGCGCCAGTGACGTCATAAAGTGTCGTGCGGTATCTAGGCTGCGAGCACCGGGTTCCCACGATACGGTCAGCCCGTGAAAGGCCGTGGCAATGCCATTGCCGACGAGCTGTCGATCAACGGAGGTCATCGCAATGGGGAAGGCGATGTCGACGCCTGGCCTTGGATGCAGGTCAACCTCGAACGCATCGCCATGGACGTCGATGATGGCCGGCAGAACGTGGTAACCGCGGCAGTCGATCTGCAGGGAACCTCTCGCCGAAGCATCGACGATCAGCCCATCGGCAAGATGCAGATCAGCCGTTTCGACGGCACCATCGGGCCGAAGTGTCTTTCCGCCGACAAGGCTGATGGGCTGGGGCATTCTTCGTTCCGATGGCGGTTGAGGCTGAGAGCGCAGCGTCGCGAAAGGTGGACCGTTAATCGTCCCGCTTAACGGGCGCGTGACAGATCAGGACCGGGCTACCCCGAGCCTGGTGATGCCGCGCAGGACCCATTCGAATGGCGCTTGCGAGAAGCGGGTGCGCCAAAGCATCACGAACAGGCCCAGCAAAATGGTGGTCGCCACGGCGATGATGACGGCCATGGCCGGTCCAACCCCATCCCATGCCCCGAGGCCATAAGCTGCGAACACGGTGCTCAAGACAAGCGATTGTCCAAGATAGATGGTCAGGCTCGATCCGCCGGCCCGCAGAACCTTTTCCATCAAGGGCCCGGCAGGTTTTGCAATGGCGGCGATCAATCCAAGATAGCCGATTGTGGCCAGCGGGGCGAACAGGATGATGAGAACATCGCCGAGCATCCTGTCGTACCAGACAAGTGTGGCCGAGGCCGCCAAGCCGAGCAGAATGCCGGGAATGAGAAAGAGCCGACGTGCGCGATGCCAGAGCGGGTGATCAGGCTGGTCGATAAGCCCCGATTTGACCGAGGCAAGCCCGAGGCAGAACCAGCCAAGCGCCGAGAGGCCCTGAAAGACCAATATGAAGGGCATGAGGATGGAGAAGGTAATGCTGCGAAAGGTGACCGTCTCAAACCAGCTTCCTTCCGTCATGATCTCGCGTTCCAGGGCCACAAGCTCGGCGGGCTGGTCCGGGACCAAGGCTATGAGTACCGCTGCAACGACAAGCTGGGCCACCAAAAGGCCGGCACCAACCCGCACCAGCTTTGCGACCTGCCAATTCCGCCAAAAGTACAGAATAGATCCTGTGATGGCGTAGACGACCAGAATGTCGCCGGGAAAGAACAGAAGACCATGTAGGAGGCCAAGGATCGCCAGCCCGATCATCCGGTTGCGGTACAACCTGCCGAAAGGAAGCGTCCGGCGCTCGGCTGATCGGATCTGGAAGGCCAGACCGACTCCGAACATGAACGAAAAGAGGCCGTAGGTCTTCAGCGTGAAGAGCCCGCCCACAAGCCAGGTGGCAATTTCATCCGCTGAGGTCTGCACCGTCGCGCTGGCAAAGCCATCCGGGCTGGGGAAGGCCATGAACTGAACGTTGACCACAACGATGCCGAAGAGCGCCATCAGACGCAGATAGTCAGGCATCAAGGCGCGATCGGCCATGGCGTTCGGTCTCTTCGTGCTGCGTTCAGGAAGCTCTCTTTCGAGCAGCAATTGGTCGGACTAGCAATTGGGATAAGTCCTCAACCCAGGCAGCTTACCCGAACACCAGTCCGCCATCGACAATGAGGTTCTGCCCCGTAACCGCGCGGGCCCAGGGGCTTGCGAAGAACAGAACGGCGTCGGCGGCCTCTTCCGGAGTTGTGACGGAGCGCAAGGGCGTGGAGCCGGCAATGAGGCCGAAAACGGCATCAGGCGTGGCAGCGCTCGCGTCGGTGGTGCGCAAGAGCCCGCCAGAGACCATGTTGACGGTGATGCCTTTTGGTCCAAGTTCGGCTGCCGAGGTGCGGGTGAAGGCCATCAGCGCCGCCTTGGCGGCTGTGTAGTCGTGATAGGGCACGACCGGGTTTTGCACGAGATTGGTGCCGATTGTTATGATGCGGCCAAACTCTTGGTCGGCCATGGCCGGCGTCACGGCCTGGATCATGGTCAGTGCACCGGTTACCGCCGTGCCGAACTGGGCGCCGAGCGCATCGGCTGTCAGGCTTTCCAGCGTGTCGCGGGCATCGCCATTGAAACTGTAGTCGGCCAGAGCATTGTGGACGAGCGTTGTTGGCGCTCCCCAGGTTTCAGAGATCGTATGAACCATCGCGTTCACGCTTGCGGCGTCGCGCACATCGCCTTGGATTGCCATCGCTCTGTCGCCCAGCTTGGTGGCGAGTGCTTCGGCTTTTTCCTGGCTGTTGCGGTAGTTGATGGCGACGCGGGCGCCCTCGCGCGCAAAGGCGGCGGCGATAGCTGCGCCAAGGCCGCGACCGGCACCGGTGACGAGAACAATTTGTTCGGAAAGAGTTTTGCTCATGGCTGGGCACTCCAAAGGTTGTGGAAATGGTGGGTGGGTCCGTGGCCATGGCCGACGGAAAGCAGGTTGGATTGGGCAATGGCCGTCGCGACGTAGGCTTTGGCGGCAGCGACGGCTTCTGTAAGTGGGCGGCCATGGCCGATCTGGGCTGCAAGGGCTGAGGAGAGGGTGCAGCCGGTGCCATGGGTGTTTGGGGTGGCGATACGCTCGCCTTCGAACCAGGTGACGCCGTCGCGGGTTGCCAGAAGGTCGGAGCAATCTTCGCCTGTCAGGTGCCCGCCCTTCACCAGAGCGGCGCCAGGGCCGTGGTCCAATAGGGCGACGGCCTGCTCTTCCATATCTTGTCGGTTGGCTGCGACGGACACGTCCAGCAGGGCAGCAGCCTCCGGCAGGTTGGGCGTGATGATGGTGGCGTGGGGCAAGAGCGCGCTGCGCAGTGCGCCAACAGCATCTTCATCCAGAAGACGCGCACCGCCCTTGGCGACCATCACCGGGTCAAGCACGACAGGAACGTCGGCGTGATCTTTCAGTGCGTAGGCAACCGCGCGGGCGATGTCGCCGCTGGCGATCATGCCGATCTTCACGGCGTGCACGTTGATGTCCGCGAACACGTCATGGATCTGATTGGCGACGAAGTCCGGCGGAACGAGATGCACGCCGCTGACACCTTGTGTGTTCTGGGCCGTGAGCGCGGTAAGTGCAGCCATGCCATAGGCGCGCTGGGCTGAGATCGCTTTCAGATCGGCCTGGATGCCGGCGCCGCCGGAAGGGTCGGAACCGGCGATGGACAGGATGTTAGGAATGGCGTCCGTCATGTGGCGGCTCCATCGGTCTGATTGTTTGGTGGAAAGAAGGATTTGGCGGCTGCCTTTGGATCAGGCTGGCCGCAAATGGCGGACACGACGGCAAGCCCATCGGCGCCTGCGCTCAGAACATCTTGGGTGTGCTCGGCTTTCAACCCACCAATGGCGGCCGTCGGCAAGGGCGAAAGGGCGCAGAGCTTGGTCAGGCCATCCAGCCCGATGGGCTGGTTGTGGTCGCCCTTGGTGGCTGTGGCGAACACCGTGCCGATGCCAAGATAGTCAAGCAGGCTGATCTCGGCCGCTTCGATATGGGCTTCGGTTTCGCAGGACAGGCCGACAATGGAATCGGGGCCCAATCGTTGGCGTGCCAGCGCAACCCTGGCATCGCTTTGGCCGACATGGACGCCATCGGCGCCGGCTGCGACGGCGGCATCCACATCGTCGTTCACGATCAGCGGAACCCCGGTTCCTGCCAGCGCTCGTTTCAGCTTTCGTGCCATCTCCGTCATTTGCTGGGTGGTGGCGCGTTTGTCCCGCAATTGCACCAAGGTTGCACCGCCAGCGGCGGCGGCCTGAACGGTCGCAACCAGACCGAAGTCGGCGCAGAGATCGCGGTCGGTCACGAGATAAAGACGCAGGGTCTCAGCTTTGAATGGCATCGCTCTAACCGATCTGGCGAACGGAAACGGCGGCGACGCCGGCCTGATCGGTGGCCTCAAGCGCATCCATGAAAGCAGGCAGAAAGCTGCCAGGGCCTTGCGAAGCTTGATGAGCCTGTGTGCCTGCTTCGGCGAAGTGCGCGCAGGCCGCAATGGCAGCTTCAAAGGGCGCGGCGATTGCAGCATAGGCGCCCATGACCCCGGTGAGGGCGCAGCCCATGGCCGTGATCTTGGGCATCCGGTCGGACCCGCCGGCAATGAGGGTGCTGCGTGTTCCGTTGGTTACAAGGTCGGTTTCGCCGGTGACCGCGACGATGGCTCCGGTCTCTTCTGCCAGCGCCATGGCGGCTGATGTGGCAGCATCGACGCTGTCGCCGCTGTCGACGCCCTTGCCGGCCCCTTGCTCGCCCGCAAGCGTGATGATCTCCGAAGCATTGCCGCGAATGACGGTTGGCCTAAGAGCAACGAGGTCTTTCGTAACTTTGGTCCGGTAGGGTGTTGCGAAATGGGCGACGGGATCAAGAACCCAAGGCTTGCCGACGCCGTTGGCCGTTTCAGCCGCCGTCAGCATGGCCTTCGCCCAAGGCGCGGAAAGCGTGCCGATGTTGATGGTAAGCGCCGCCGCGACGGGCACGAAATCTGCGACTTCTTCCTCGGCGTGGATCATCGCCGGTGATGCACCAGCGGCAAGCAAGGCGTTCGCCGCCATCGCCATTGCCACATAGTTGGTGATGCAATGGGTCAGCGGCGCTGCGCCGCGCATGGCGGTCAGCGCATCGGCAGGCGACAAAGCGGGAAGGGTGGAAGCGGCGGCGGCCATTCATGTCTCCTCACGACGTAAGGAGACAAAAGGGGCGTTGATCGGTCCCTTCGCCTTCCTACGCCAGCATTATCTGGGTCAGGTTCAAAGGGTACGTCTCAGCCACAAGGGCGCCCCTGGCAGATATCAGCATAGCGACAAGGGCGAGGGGCGCAAGCAAGAACGCGTGATGGCAGCTATGCGCTCGTTTCAAAAGGAAACGCCGGGGCGGTGAAGCCCTGGCGCTTGAGATTTGGTTAGACTGCGAGCTGTTGGATCTATGCCGCTGCAGCCAGGTTGCGCAGCACGTAGTGCAACACGCCGCCATGCTCGACATACTCGATCTCAACCTCGGTATCGATGCGGCAGAGAAGCTCGATCTCCTTCTGCGTGCCATCGGGGTAGACTATGGTCGCCTTCACGATGTCTCGCGGCTTCAGATCGCCGGACAGGCCGTGGATTGAGACCGTTTCATCGCCCTTGAGACCGAGGGTCTTACGGGTGTCGCCACCAGTGAACTCAAACGGGATCACGCCCATGCCAACGAGATTGGAGCGGTGGATGCGTTCAAAGCTTTCCGCAATTACCGCCTTGACGCCCAGAAGGTTGGTGCCTTTGGCCGCCCAGTCACGCGACGAACCGGCGCCATATTGCTCGCCACCAAAGACGACGAGTGGAACGCCCTTTTCTTTCCAGGCCATGGCTGCCTCGTAGATCGAGGTTTTCTCGCCATCCGGACCGAGCGTGTAGCCGCCTTCAACACCGTCCAGCATCTCGTTCTTGATGCGGATGTTGGCGAACGTACCGCGCATCATGATTTCATGATTGCCGCGTCGCGAGCCGTAGGAGTTGAACTCACGAACCGGAACCTGGCGCTCTGTGAGGTACTGACCGGCAGGCGTGGTGTCCTTGAAAGAGCCAGCTGGCGAGATGTGGTCGGTGGTGATCATGTCACCAAGGATCGCCATAACACGAGCATTCTCAATGTCAGCTATCTTGCCGGGCTCCTTGTCCATGTCCTGGAAATAGGGCGGGTTCTGGACGTAGGTCGAAGCTGGCGGCCAGTCATAGGTCTGGCTGGCGGTGGTCTGCACGGACTGCCGGTTGTCATCGCCGTCGAAGACTTCGGCATATTTGGAGATGAAGGCTTCGCGCGTCACCGTCTCGTGGACGAGATCGGCGATTTCCTTTTGTGTCGGCCAGATATCTTTCAGGTAGACATCGTTGCCTTCCTTGGCCTTGCCGATCGGCTCGCGCGTGAGGTCGATGTTCATGTCACCGGCAAGGGCGTAGGCAACGACCAGCGGTTGTGAGGCCAAATAGTTGGCGCGTACATCCGGGCTGATCCGGCCTTCAAAGTTACGGTTGCCGGACAGGACGCTGGTGGCAACGAGATCGCCATCGTTGACGGCTTTTGAGATTTCTTCCTGTAGCGGGCCAGAGTTGCCGATGCAGGTGGTGCAGCCATAGCCGACCAGGTTGAAACCGATGGCATCCAGATCTTCCTGCAGACCGGCCTCTTCCAAATACTGCGATACGACCTTCGAACCCGGCGCCAATGAGGTTTTGACCCACGGCTTGCGGTCGAGGCCCTTTTCTCGTGCCTTGCGGGCCACAAGTCCAGCGCCGATCATCACATAGGGGTTGGAGGTGTTGGTGCAGGAGGTGATGGATGCGATCACCACCTTGCCCGACGACATCTTGTAGTCTTCGCCCTCGACCTCGACTTCGGTATCCAGGGGACGCTTGAAGGTCTCCCCCATTTCCCTTTTAAACGCGGAGGCTGCCTCTGTCAGCGCCACGAAATCCTGCGGTCGCTTGGGGCCGGAGATGGCGGCACGGATTGTGCCCATGTCCAGCTCAAGCGTGTCGGTGAAGACGGGCTCATAGCTGCTGTCGCGCCAGAAACCGCACGCCTTGGCGTAGGCTTCGACCAGAGCAAGGCGCTCGTCGTCCCGACCGGTCGTTTTCATGTAACGCAGCGTCTCATCGTCGATTGGGAAGAAGCCGCAAGTCGCGCCATACTCCGGCGCCATGTTGGCAATCGTCGCGCGGTCGGGTAGCGGCAGCCGATCCAGACCGTCGCCATAGAATTCGACGAACTTACCGACGACGCCCTTCTCCCGCAGCATCTGCACAACTTTGAGCACCAAGTCGGTGGCGGTGGTGCCTTCGACCATCTCACCGGTCAGCTTGAAGCCAACGACCTCCGGAATAAGCATGGAGATGGGTTGCCCGAGCATGGCTGCTTCGGCCTCAATGCCGCCAACACCCCAACCAAGGACGGCCATACCGTTGACCATGGTGGTGTGGCTGTCGGTACCAACAAGCGTGTCTGGATAGGCGATGGTGTCGCCATTCTCGTCCTCGTCGGTCCATACGACCTGGGCGAGGTATTCGACGTTCACCTGATGGCAGATCCCCGTTCCAGGCGGCACAACGCGGAAATTGTTGAACGCTTTCTGTCCCCATTTCAGGAAGGTGTAGCGCTCCATGTTGCGCTCATACTCGCGATCGACGTTCATTTGGAATGCGCGCGGATTGCCGAACTCGTCGATCATCACCGAGTGGTCGATGACCAGATCAACCGGGTTAAGCGGGTTGATCTTCTCCGGGTCGCCGCCGAGGGCCACGATGCCATCGCGCATGGCGGCAAGGTCCACCACGGCTGGAACGCCGGTGAAGTCCTGCATCAAAACGCGGGCTGGACGGTAGGCGATTTCCTGGTTCGATTTCTTCTCCTGAGCCCAGGTGCTCATGGCGTCGATATCGGCCTTCTTGACGGTCTTATCGTCTTCGTGACGCAGCAGGTTTTCGAGCAAAACCTTAAGGGAGAACGGAAGCTTGGAAACGCCCGGAAGGCCGTTCTTTTCTGCTTCCATGAGGTTGTAGACGGTAACAGTCTGACCGCCGACGGTCAGATTTTGGCGACATTTGAAACTATCGAGCGACATCGGTGTCCTATCGTTCAAGATCTAATCTTGGGGCACGGACCGGCGCTATTCAGCTGTCGATCGGTCGATCGCAATTCGATACCGGACTTGAAAGTCTGGTTTTTCGCTATGATGCCTGGTCCTGCATTCCCGATTTGGCAGGTTGCGCGTGACATAACCGGTTTTATAACGCTTTCAAAGAGCAACGTTGGTCGCGCCTAGCTGGTCCGCGTTTTTGGGGGTGTGATGGTGTGGACCGAAACGGTCGTTGAGTTGGGTGGTCTGGCCCTGGCCCGGGGCGGCCGGGCCCTTGCTGCTGACCTTGACCTCAAGGCTCAAGGCGGAGATGCGGTGGTGCTGGTAGGGCCCAACGGGTCCGGCAAAACCAGCCTTTTGCGTGTTTTGGCAGGCTTGGCTGAGCCAGCATCGGGCGATCTTCGGGTGGCGGTTGCCGGGGCTGACGCCGACACCCCGCGGTCGGCTCTGGTTCACTTGGCAGGTCACCAAGATGGGCTGAAGGCGGCGCTGACCGTTCGGCAGAATCTCATTTTCTGGCAGAGCTATTATGGCGATGAGGATGGGCTTCCAGTTGAGGATGCACTGGCGCGTCTGGGCGTCGGCCATGTGATGGATCTGCCGGCAGCGGTGTTGAGCCAGGGGCAGAAACGGCGCGTTGCGCTGGCTCGGCTTCTCGTTGCTCCCCGGCCGGTCTGGCTGCTTGACGAGCCGACCGCCGCCTTGGACGTTGCTTCAACTGAACGTTTTATCAGCCTTGTGGAAGACCATCGCCGCAAAGGTGGGATCGTCATCGCGGCAACCCATATGCCGCTTGGCCTGGCCGATCTGATCACGCTCGATCTGGCCAGTTTTCCGCCCGATGGTGCGGACGGATTGTCCGCGCCGATGGACGAGGAGTCCTATTGGTTGGCGGAGGCCAAGTCGTGATGGCTCAGCCTTTTCGATCTTTGATCGCGCGGGACGTTCGTCTGGCCATCCGTGTCGGCGGCGGCGCGCTGGTGGGCACGTTGTTCTTCCTTGCGGTGATCGTCACCGTGCCGCTTGGCATTGGGCCAGATCTCAACCTTTTGTCGCGCATCGGGCCAGCCATCATGTGGATCGCGGCACTGCTGGCGACGCTGATCGGGCTGGAGCGCTTGTTTCAGTCTGACAAGGATGACGGTGCGCTCGATCTTCTTAGGCTGACCGATGCGCCTGTTTCGGTGTTTGTTATCGCCAAGGTGATTGCGCACTGGCTCGGCGCCAGCCTGCCATTGGTTATCGCCACGCCTTTGCTTTCTCTCCTCTTGGCGCTGGAGCCGCGGGCGATCCTGGCGCTCACGGCAACGCTCGCCGTTGGCACGCCCGCCCTGTCGTTTCTGGGCGCGGTTGGAGCCGCTCTGGCTGTGACGTTGCGTCGCGGTGCGCTGTTGATGGCCGTCATCATTCTACCTTTTTCCATCCCGGTGCTTATCTTTGGCGTTGCGGCAACGCGTGCTGCTATCGTTGAACCTGATCCGTTCTGGCCGCCCTTTGCACTTTTGGTTGCTACCAGTCTTATTTATGCGGTCGTGGGGACCCTGGGTGCAGCGGCGACGATCAAGATCAATGATGGTTAGGAGGGGCGGATGCATAAGCCCCAGTTTGGAAAGCCGGGCGCTGCCATGCTATGCGCCAGAAAATGGCCGTGAAAACGGAACGAAGCGAGCCTGATGGGTATCCTTGATTATGCCAATCCGACGCGGGTCATGCGCTTTTCGCGCGTGGTCAAGCCATGGGTCGCCGGTCTTGGCGCCGTGGTGCTGGCGATTGGCCTTTACATGGCATTTTTTACCGCGCCTGCCGACTACCAGCAGGGCGAAACGATCCGCATTATGTATCTGCATGTGCCGATGGCGTGGCTAGGCATGTTTGCCTATGCGCTGATGGCACTTTCTGCCTTCGGAACGCTCGTGTTCAAGCATCCAATGGCGGATGTCTCCGCCAAAGCGATGGCGCCAATTGGTGCGACGTTCACCGCAATCTGTCTCATCACCGGTTCGCTTTGGGGCAAGCCGATGTGGAACACTTGGTGGGTGTGGGATGCACGGCTGACGAGCGTGCTCATTCTCTTTCTCGTTTATCTCGGTATCATTGCGCTGTGGCAGGCGATTGAAGAGCCCATAAAGGCTGGCAAGGTGACGGCCATCATCACTCTTATCGGCGCGATCAATCTGCCCATCATCAAGTTTTCGGTCGACTGGTGGTACACCCTGCATCAGCCTGCCTCCGTGTTCCGATTGGACGGGCCGACGATCTACCCGGCGATGCTCTACCCGCTCCTCATTTGTGCGGTCGGCTTCTCCCTCATCTTCTTCTGGCTGCACCTTATGGCGATGGATAACGAGCTGAAGCGGCGGCGTGTTCGCGCGTTGCAGATGCGCGCCGCCCGTCGTGCCGCCCCTGAATCGACCGCGCTGCCAGCCGGCCAAACGGCCTAACGCGCGCGAGAGGTTTGCCATGGTGATCGATCAGCATTTCGGTTTCATCGCCTTTTCCTGGCTCGCCGGGATCATCGGTTTTGCTGGGATCGGGCTTTGGATTTGGCGGGACCGCAAAGCGCTCGACAAGCAACTCGACAAGCTTGAAGCCGACCTGCCGACCGACGCGTCAGACAGGAGAGGCGGATGAGCGACCAGGCGGTTGAGACACCGCGTCGCAAGATCAATTGGCTGGCGGTTTCACCTCTGGTGCTCTTCTTGGCGCTGGGCGGGGTGTTTGGCTATCAGCTTCTGTTTGGTGGCCCGGCGAACGAAATCCCGTCCGCGTTGATTGGTGAACCTGTTCCGCAGACCTCATTGGAGCCTCTGGAGGGACAGGGCACCCCAGGTTTCGGGCCAGGCGATCTTGAAGGACAGGTGACGCTGGTCAATGTCTTCGCATCCTGGTGCGCACCTTGCCGGCAGGAGCACCCGATGCTGATGGCGCTCGCCGATGATGATCGTTTCCAGATCATCGGGATCAACCAGAAAGATCAGCCGTCAGATGCGCGGCGGTTCCTGGAGACACTTGGCAACCCCTATGATCGGATCGGTGTCGACCCCAATGGCCGGGCATCCATTGAGTGGGGCGTCTATGGCGTGCCGGAGACCTTCATCGTCGGTGCCGACGGAGTGATCCTGCACAAGCATATTGGCGTTTTTGATGCTCGCGATGTCCAGGAGAGCTTTCTGCCGATCATCGAAGAGGCGCTGCAAAGCGCTGGGTCCTGATGGGCGTGCCTTCAGGAGACGAGACGTCAGCCGCCAGTGCCAATGACCGAGTGATGGAGTTGTACGCTTCACCAATTCGCGCTGGCATTGCCGTGCTCTTCATGGGTGGCATGGGCCTGTTTCTGGCAGGACTTGCTGTCTATTCGATCATCGTCAATCAGGGGCAGCTTTCCATCATCACCTATCTGTCGGTGCTGGTTCTGATTGGGTTCGGTCTGTTTGTGGCGTTCCCCGCTTATCAGCTTTTTCGGGCAATTGCCGGACGCCTGCCACTGGTCACCACGGACGGGGTGACCGTGCACCGGATGCGCCTGGGGCTGGGTAACACTGAGATTGCTTGGGAGCATGTGGGTGATCTGGGCCTGAAGCGCGGCCTTTGGATCATCTTGCTGGATGGGCGCATCAAACAGGGGCGTTTTCGCCAATCTCTGGTTGGCGCCCAAGGGCTGTGGTTACCAGCGCTCCTTGTCTATGGCGGCGGCGCACGGACGGTGCGGTTTATCAACGATCACCGACCCGACCTGCTGGCGTCGGTGCGCGATAAGGTGATGCCGCGCAAGCGTTAAGTGCCTTGAACGGGCTGCTACTTCGGCAGCTTGGCCGTGGCTTCGATCTCCACAAGCATTTCCTCGTTCAAGAGGTCGCAGATCAAAAGCGTCGCAGCCGGGCGAATGTCGCCGAGGACCTCTCCGGTGATGGCGAAAAGACCGTCCGCATGCTCCCGATTGGTGAGGTAGTAGTGAACACGCACCAGCTGGTCGAGCGAGGTGCCGGCCTCTTCCAGCACGCTTGCAATGGTGGCCAGCGCATTGCGGGCCTGGTCTTTGATGGCCTCAGGCATGGTCATGGTTGCGTAGTCGTAGCCTGTGGTCCCGGCGACATGGACATAATCCCCATCGACGACGGCGCGGCTATAGCCGGCCTGGTGCTCAAAGGGCGATCCGGAGGAGATAAGCCGACGCGTCACGGCAGCTCTCCGGACCGCCAGGCCTCGAAGATGGCCTGAGCCGGCTCACTCCACTCGGCGACGGGCGGGCGAACATCCGGTGCGCCCTCGTTGAAGTAGGCGGCGTAAACAGTTTCGGTTGCGGGGTCTGCGACGAGGAGGCCGATGGCAAAGGTGCACTGACCCGGGACGCAGCCTGACTGGTAAAGCAGGTCGCTCTCTGCGGTTGGAAAAGTTCTTGCAGCAAGGTGTTGAGCGAACAGGAAAAGTTCATCATCCCAAAGCTGCAACAGCGCGTCGAAGACAGGCGCGTGGGCGTAGAGATCGTCTGCCAGCTCAGCGTCATCGTGATCTGCGAGCATCCTGCTCAGCCGATCCCAGCCCCAGGCGGGCTGTGGCCTGTAGCCAATTGGTCCCAGAACAGTCAGCCGGTCGTCTAGGTCAAACAGAAAGGCATCGCCGGCTGCGTGCAGATCCGGTGGGCTGACAAAAACGAGCTCTCCCTCGCCGACGCTTATGTCATAGCGTGTGCAGCCTCGACCGAGCGGCGGTGTGGCTTCCAAAACACCATCATGGACACTGACCACCATAGGGGCCGGCGGGCATTCCTCAGTGTCCGGCTGGAGCCGGAAGACGGCTGCGGCAACCTCGTTGTCGCTGTTGGTCAGCACCGCGCCACGCGCAATGTTAGAGGCGGTGGCGAGAACGGTGTCGCCTGCGCGCAAGGTCTGCAAGCCGCCATCCTGATCCAGGGTAATGGTCAGAGCATGTCCGCCGGTCAGCATCAAAGTGTCGAGGGTCTGCGCCACGGAGGGGGCAGACCAACCAAGTGCCAGAGCGGTCAGGCCGAGTTTTAGGGAGCGAAACGTTTTCATCGGCGCCATAGGGTCATCAAGTTGTTGGCCGGCATGGCGACTTGCGCAATCCGGGAGAGCTTGTTTTCCATGCACTGGTTCTCCACCCAGTCAATCGATTTGTAACCGGCCGAAGGTCGTTCCGCCCGAATGGCAGCATCGAACCTTTGATCGCCTTCGCTGGCGTAGTCCTCACCGCGCTTGAACGGTCCATAAAGGGCCAGGATGCCTTCCGACTGAAGCGCATTGGCGAGGTTCGCCAAAAGCGCCTGGGCATCGGCGTCGCTGATCAGATGCAGGAGATTGGCGAGGAACACAGCGTTGGCCGGCTCGCCCGGCCAGGGCGTTTTAACGGCGTCAAAGGCAATCGGTGCTTCGATGTTGCTTGTGCCGGCGTGGGTGATCCAAGCCGCGATGCTTTTCAGGCGCTCCGGGTCCACGTCTGTTGGCTGCCAGGAGAGATGTGGCGTCGCTTCGGCGAGTGCGATGACGTGTTCGCCCGTTCCGCTCGCTACTTCCAGTACCATTCCTTTTTCTGGCAGATGCGGCACAAGCGCATCGATGATCGGGCCAATATTGCGGGCAGCAGCTGGTGCGAAGAGACGGTCGTCGCTTGGTTCTCTTTTTTCCGCAAAGGAATGGCGCGGCTCGGTCATGGGTTTGAGGGTTCCTGTGGTATGAGCCGAGGCGGGCTGATGCACCCCGAAAGTTGGCCTTGCCGCAGTGCAGCATGACGGGCGAGATGATCGCGCCGTTTGGATTTCTAAAGCAAGGCGATGGCATGTCGAAGACAGATGCGGGCAATTTTTTCGAGGACTTCACCGTTGGGCGGGTTCTCACACACGCGACCCCGCTCACTCTGACAGATGGCGATGCCAGCCTCTACCGCGGGCTTTATGGCACCCGCACTGCTGTGCAGTCTGCCGATAGTTTCGCCACTTCCATTGGTTATCCTCGCGCACCTCTCGACGATCTGCTGGTTTTTCACGCCGTCTTCGGCAAGACGGTGCCCGACATCTCGCTGAACGCAGTGGCGAACCTTGGTTATGCCGAAGGCGTGTTTCACCGGCCGGTCTATTCCGGCGACACGCTCTCCTCGGTTTCTGAAGTCGTCGGGGTCAAAGAGAACTCCAACGGGAAGACCGGCACGGTTTATGTGCGCACCACTGGCTCCAATCAGCGCGGTGAGGTGGTCCTCTCCTATGTGCGCTGGGTGATGGTGCGCAAACGCGACGCATCAAGTCCCGCGCCTGAACCATCGGTGCCGGAATTGGCATCCGCCGTGGATGCCGGCCAGCTGGGAGCGGCCGTTCCCGCGCTCAACGTGGCTGAATGGGATGATGCGCTCTCCGGTTCGCAATTCTTTTGGGAGGACTATGAGATTGGCGAGCGCATCGATCATGTTGATGGCATGACGGTGGAAGAGAGCGACCACATGCTTGCCACCCGTCTCTATCAGAACACGGCCAAGGTGCACTTCAACCAGCACACCGAAGGGCAGGGCCGTTTCGGTCGCCGGCTCATCTATGGTGGCCATGTGATTTCATTGGCACGGGCGCTGGCGTTCAATGGGCTCCAGAACGCGTTCCACATCCCCGCCATCAATGGCGGTCGGCATGTCGCGCCTTTGTTTGCCGGTGACACGGTCTACGCCTGGAGTGAGGTGCTGGATAGGGCCGCGATTGAAGGACGATCCGACATCGGCGCGCTCAGGGTCCGCATGGTTGCAACCAAGGATGTGCCCTGTGCCGATTTCCCGTTCAAAGACGATGACGGTTATGCCGACGGCGTGATTTTGGACTTTGATATGTGGTTGGCGCTGCCACGGCGTGCCTGAGGATCAGGCGTTCGGACCGAACCGCTGTTCGATGTAGTCCTCGACAATGCCTTTAAAATCATCGGCAAGATTGGGACCGCGCAAGGTCTTCACCTTTTTACCGTCGATGAAAACGGGAGCTGCCGGTTGTTCGCCTGTACCCGGCAGCGAGATGCCAATATCGGCATGCTTGCTTTCCCCCGGGCCGTTCACGATGCAGCCCATGACGGCGAAGGTTAGCTGTTCAACGCCTGGATAGCGATCCTTCCAGTCCGGCATCTTGACCCGGATCATGTCCTGAACGTCCTGGGCGAGTTCCTGGAACACCGTTGAAGTGGTCCGGCCACATCCAGGGCAGGCCGCCACAACCGGGATGAAAGAGCGGATGCCCATCGTCTGTAGTAGCTCCTGGGCAACTTGCACCTCTTTGGAGCGGTCGCCCCCTGGTTCCGGCGTGAGCGAAATGCGGATGGTGTCGCCGATCCCCTGTTGCAGAAGAATGCCCAGCGCTGCCGATGAGGCCACGATGCCCTTGGACCCCATGCCGGCTTCGGTCAGGCCAAGATGCAGGGCGTAGTCGGATCGGGCGGCAAGCGCCGTATAGACCGCAACCAGATCTTGTATTTGCGAGACTTTGGCCGACAGGATGATCCGGTCGCGTCCCATGCCGATCTTTTCAGCGTGGTTGGCGGAGATAAGCGCCGACTGCACCATCGACTCGTGCATCACCTGACGGGCTGTCAGGGGCGAGCCTTGCTCGGCATTCTCATCCATCAAATGGGTCAGGAGCTCCTGGTCCAGTGATCCCCAATTGACGCCGATCCGAACGGCCTTGTCGCGCTTCATCGCCTCTTCAATGATCAAGGCGAACTGTTTGTCTTTCTTGTCCTTAAAACCGACATTGCCGGGGTTGATGCGATATTTCGCCAAGGCTTCAGCGCAGGCCGGGTGATCGGCCAAGAGCTTATGGCCGATATAGTGAAAGTCGCCGACCAGCGGGACGTCGACACCCCATTTGTCGAGCTTATCGCGCACATGCGGGACGGCGGCGGCGGCTTCATCACGGTCGACTGTGATGCGAACCAGTTCTGACCCGGCCTTAGCGAGCGCGGCCACCTGGGTAGCCGTGGCGCGGATATCGGCGGTGTCGGTGTTCGTCATGGACTGAACCACCACGGGCGCGTCGCCACCAACGATGACATTGCCCACGCGCGCTCCCACGCTCTTTCGGCGCGGCAGTATCCCCGAGAGATAGCCGGTTATGTCGGAGATGGGTGCGGGCCGATCAAGCATACGCTAGGTATAAGACCGGTCCCGTGGCACCGCAACCGAGAGACAAGGTCGTTAGAGCGAATGGGTATGTTGATTGATGGCCGATGGCACAGTGACGCCGACCGGTCCATGCAAGATGGGACCTACCGCCGGGAGCCAAGTGCGCTTCCATCGACTTTTGACGACGCAACGCTAAGGGCCTTATCGCAAACGCCCGGTCGGTTTGTGTTGGTTGCATCATCAAGCTGCCCCTGGTCGCATGGGGCGGTGCTGGCATGGCATTTCAAGGGGCTTGCCGACCGGATAACGCTCCAGATGGCTGGCGGGCCGCGCGTCGAAGGCTATCCCATCAAGAAGGATGGCCCGCTCGGCTCCCTTGGGCTTCGTCATGTCCACCAGCTCTATAGCGCGACCGACGCCAACTACACCGGCAGATCGACGGTGCCATTGGTCTGGGATGCCCAGACCGAAGTGGCTGTTTCCAATTCGTCCGAAGCCATCATGCGCGCCTTTGATTCGGTCAGGTCCCGCCCAGAGCTCTTTCCCGAAGCGCTGGAAGACGAAATGGCGGCCTTTCTACCAAGGCTTTTCGACGGGCTTTCCAATGCCGTCTACCGTGCAGGGAAGGCGCAGCGACAGGATGAGTATGAGGACGCGACCGGGTCGGTCTACGCAACCCTGCACTGGCTGGAAGAGCGTCTGGCAAGCCGGAGATTCGTGTTCGGCGACGCTATAACGGCGGCAGATTTGCGGCTGTTTGCGACGCTCGTGCGTTATGACACGGTCTATGCAACGCACTTCCGATGCACGCGTTACCGTCTGACCGATTTCGAAGCGCTATGGCGGTTCACCCGTCGCATCTTCCAGATGCGAGGCGTAGCGGAAACCGTTGATTTCGATGAAATCAGACGCGGCTATTACCTCAACGATGGATCACACAATCCATTCGGTCTGGTTGGCGATCAACCGGAGATCGATTGGACGGATCAATCCGGCCTTTTTTGAAGCTCATCAAGGTGGTCAGATCAAGAATTGCTGCATTGCAAAAAACCCAAGGTGGCGTATGGTCCGCCGGATTTTGATTTAGGCAGACGAGGAGGCCGTTATGGCGCTGACCTTGGATCTTTCCGGACATACCGCCGTTGTGACCGGTTCAACCTCTGGCATTGGGCTAGGCGTGGCGACAAGCCTTGCTGAAGCGGGCGCCAAAGTGGCGTTGAACTCCCATCTTGACCGCGAGGAAGACTATCAGATCGCCAAAGATTTGGCGGCCAAGACCGGCGTTCAGGTGGAGTACATCCAGGCCGACATGTCCAAGGGTGAGGAGTGTGTGGCGCTTGTCGAGACGGCGGCCGAGAAGCTCGGGACCGTTGATATTCTCGTCAACAATGCCGGCATCCAGTACGTGGCGCCGGTCGAAGACTTTCCGGTCTCCAAGTGGGACGCGATCATGGCCATCAACCTGTCGAGCGCCTTCCACACCATTCGTGCCGCTGTTCCGGGAATGAAGGAGCAGAAATGGGGCCGGATCATCAACATCGCCTCGGCCCATGGCCTGACGGCATCGCCCTATAAGAGCGCCTATGTGTCGGCCAAGCACGGCCTTGTGGGTCTTACCAAGACCATCGCATTGGAACTGGCCGAAGTCGGCGGCACATGCAACGCCATCTGCCCTGGTTATGTGCTGACGCCTTTGGTTGAGGGCCAGATTCCGGACCAGATGAAGGCCCACAACATGTCGCGTGAAGATGTGATCCGGAACGTGATGCTCGACCGCCAGCCGACCAAAGAGTTCGTGACGGTCGAACAGATGGGCACGTTCACCGTGTTCCTGGCGTCCGACATGGGTGCCCAAATCACGGGCTCTGCTCTTCCCGCCGATGGCGGTTGGACCGCGATGTAAGCTTTCAGGACAAGCAGAGTATGGCGCAGAAAACGGTCAATCTTGCCCTCCAGGGTGGAGGCGCGCACGGCGCATTTACCTGGGGTGTTCTTGACCGCATTCTGGAAGATGGCCGGCTTGGTTTCGAGGGCATTTCGGGCACCTCAGCTGGTGCGATGAACGCCGTGGCGCTGGCCGATGGTTGGTATCAGGCCGGATCGGACGGTGCACGCGAAAAGCTTGAAAACTTCTGGCGGCATATCTCGCGGTCAGGCTCGTTCTCCATCACCGATCAGCAGCAGGAAATCCTGGATCGTTTCCTGAGCTTTTGGATGTGGCCGCTCAGCGGCATGAACGGAAACGGCAATGGTGGGTTTGCTAAACTGTTTCCGATGGCGCCGTGGGCGAACCCCTTCACCTCGCAGATCACCAGCCCCTACGATGTCAATCCGCTCAACATCAATCCGCTGCGCGATGTTGTGGAGCGGCTGGTGGATTTTGAGCGGGTGGCTGCCTGCAATGACTTCAAGCTGTTCATCGCCGCGACCCGGGTGCATTCGGGCAAGATCCGGGTGTTCCGCCGGGGGGATGTGACGGCAGATGCGGTGTTGGCGTCTGCCTGTCTGCCTTATGCGTTTCAGGCCGTTGAAATCGATGGCGAGCCCTATTGGGATGGTGGTTACACGGGTAATCCGGCGATCTATCCATTCTTCACGGAGACGGAGTCTGAGGACACTGTGCTTGTCCAGATCAATCCGATTGAGCGGGCTGAAACGCCCAAAACCAGCCAGGAGATTTTGGAGCGGGTTTCGGAAATCACCTTCAACGCTTCGCTTCTTCGCGAGTTTCGCGCCATCGACTTCGTCAATCGTTTGATCGATTCTGGCAAGCTTGAAGGCAGCGAATATCGTCGCAACAGGCTGCATCGCATCAACGCCTCCGAGGAGCTGGCCGACCTGGGCGCCGGATCGAAGTTCAACACAAGCTGGGCGTTCTTCACGAAACTTCGCGACATAGGCCGCGATGCCGCCCAAGAGTTTTTGAACGAACATTTTGATGCGATCGGCAGGCACGGAACGGTCGATTTGCGGGCCGCTTTCTCCTAAAGCTATCAGCCATGATGGATCGCGCCGCCTTTGATGCCGTGTGTGATGCCCTGCCAGCCACCTTCATGGTGGTTCAGTGGGGCGATGCGCATGTGTGGAAGGTGGGCAATGCGACCAAGAACAAGGTCTTTGCCATGTCGACCTTCTGGGTGGGCAAGGACGGTGGGCCCGATACCCCAAAGAATGGCCAGCACGGCATCGTCCTCAAGGTGGCGCCGATGAGTTTCCAGATGCTGACTGAAGAGGCCGGCATCATGCAGGCGCCTTATCTGGCGAAAGGCCAGTGGATTCGTGTGGTGGAGGATAGTCCGCTCACCGATGAGGATCTTGCCGCCTATGTGCGCGAAGCCCATCGCATCATGGCCGGCGGGCTGACCAAGAAACTGCAGGCTGAGCTCTCGCTCACCGATTGGGTCGCGCAGGGGCCGAACGCGGGACGCAAGTGATGGGTCGGTTCTGGACGCAATTGTTGGTTGGGCTTGCTGTATGTCTTGCTGCGACCAGTGTGCGCGGCGAGACGGTGACCGTCTTCGCCGCAGCGAGCTTGAAGAACGCCTTCGATGCCATCGAGACAGCATTTGAGGCCGAAACCGGCAAGGATCTTGTTATCTCTTATGCCGGCACGTCGGTTCTCGCGCGTCAGATCGAGTTTGGCGCGCCGGCCGATGTGTTTGCCTCCGCCAATGATGCATGGACGGACTATCTGGCCGATAGGAACCTCATCGATCCGGCGAGCACGACCAACTTTGCCGGCAACAGTCTAGCCCTTATCGCACCGTCATCTTTGGCTTTGGATGCACCGTTGGACCTGGCGTCTATCGATGACCTTTTGGCTTTGCTCGGCCAGGACCAGCGGCTTGCGGTCGCGTTGGTTGAGGCCGTGCCGGCCGGGATCTATGCGCGTGAAGCCCTGACATCGCTTGGCGTCTGGGAAGCTTTGGAGGGTCGCTTGGCCCAAACCGACAATGTGCGGGCGGCACTGTTGCTGGTCATGCGTGGTGAGACGCCGCTGGGGATCGTTTATGCCAGCGATGCGGCTGTCAGCGAACGCGTCCGTGTCGTCGCTGAGGTGCCTCAATCCACGCATTCCCCCATACGGTATACTGCCTCGCGCGTCACTGCATCAGGATCGCCGTCGGCGGTCATGTTTCTGGACTACCTTGAAGCCGATGCTGCGCGCTCTGTTTTGGCTGAAAACGGCTTTCTTGAGCCACGGTGACGCGTAATGGCGGATTGGCTCGGACCTCAGGAATGGCAAGCAGTTGCGCTCTCGCTTCAGGTCGCCGTGGTGGCGACATTGGTTAGCCTCCCATTGGGCCTTTACGTGGCTTACGTCCTGGCGCGGCGGGATTTCTGGGGCCACGCCGCACTCAACATCCTTGTCCATCTGCCGCTCGTTTTGCCGCCTGTGGTGACAGGCTATCTGCTTTTGCTCAGTTTCGGGCGACAGGGCTTGATTGGCGGCTTTCTGGACCGCGCGTTTGGGCTTGTCTTCGCTTTCAACTGGACGGGCGCAGCCTTGGCCGCCGGCATTATGGGATTTCCGTTGATGGTTCGCGCCATCCGGCTGGCGATTGAGGCGGTGGATCCTGGCCTGGAGGAGGCGGCTTCGACGCTTGGCGCGTCGCGATGGATGGTTCTGGCCACCGGGACGCTGCCGCGCGCGCTGCCGGGCATCGTGGCCGGTATGGTGCTTGCCTTTGCCAAGGCCATGGGCGAGTTCGGCGCGACCATCACCTTTGTTTCCAACATTCCCGGCAGCACGCAGACGGTTCCATCAGCGATCTATGCCTTCCTTCAGGTCCCGGGAGGTGAGGCGAGCGCTGTGCGACTGGTCTGGGTATCGATTGCCGTCTCGGTGGCGGCGCTTTTGGTTTCGGAGCTTTTGGCGCGGCGGGCTATCAAACGGGTGCAAGGCCAATGACGAACGCAGCCGGCCTGTCCGTCGATCTCAACCATCAACTTGGCGCGATTACGTTGCATGTCGCGTTTGACGTTCCGCCTGGCACGGTCACCGCGCTTTTTGGCCAATCGGGCGCAGGCAAGACCAGCATTCTGAAAGTGATCGCCGGGCTGACGACGCCAGATGAGGGGCGGGTTGTTTCCGGCGAAGACGTGTGGACCGAGCGCCCTGGCGATCGACTTGTCCCTGCCCATGCGCGCGGTGTCGGCTACGTGTTCCAGGATGCGCGCCTTTTCCCGCACAGGTCTGTTACTGCAAATCTTCGTTATGGCGACCGCAATGCGAAGGGCAGGCAGCCGCTTGTGCGCTTTGACGATGTGGTGGCCTTGCTTGGACTTGGCGATCTGTTGAAACGCAGACCGGCGGGCCTTTCCGGCGGTGAGCGTCAGCGGGTCGCGCTGGGCCGGGCCCTTCTTTCCCATCCGCGCGTTCTGCTGATGGATGAGCCGCTGGCTGCGCTCGACGGCGCTCGCAAGGCGGCAATCCTGCCACTCATTGAGCGCATTCGCGATAGCGTTGCCGTGCCGATCCTTTACGTCAGCCATGACCCGCAAGAGGTTGCCCGGCTGGCGACCAACGTTCTGGTGCTTGAGGACGGCAAGGTCCTCAATGAAGGACCTCCGCTTGCTGTCCTTGGCGGTCCAGTGGCAGACGGCCCGGTGACAACACTGCCCGGCAAGGTTGTCGGCAAGAACACCGTTGATGGACTTTTTGAGATCTCCGCGGCGGGCACCCGCCTTTATGCGCCGGCCTTCCAGGCTGCTTTGGGCGATGAGGTGACGCTGACGATTGCGGCGCGTGATGTGATGCTTGCGCTGACGCGTCCGAGCGGTCTGAGCGCGCTCAATCAGCTTGAGGTCACCGTCAAGGATATCACGCCGGTTGATGCGGCACGTGTTGATGTCGTGCTTTCAGCGGGCAATGCGATCTTGTTGTCACGGATCACGCGGAGATCAGCCGACCAGCTTATCCTGCGGCCCGGGCAGACGGTTTTTGCCGTGATCAAGAGCGTCGCGCTCGCTGACGGGAAGTCTGGTCATGTGCAGGTGATGGACGTCTAGATTGGCTTGATCAGGATCGCGCGGAAATCATTGACGTTGGTCAGTGTCGGTCCTGTCACGACCTGGCTGTCGATGGCCGCGAAGAAGCTGTGTGCGTCATTGTTGGCGAGTGCCCGATCGGGATCGATGCCGACCGATTTTGCTTTGACCAGCGTGTCGGGCGTAACGATTGCACCTGCAACCTCGGCTGCTCCGTCGACGCCGTCTGTGTCGCAAGCCAAAGCGTGAATGCCAGAGGCTCCATCCAGCGCGATGGCCAGCGCAAGCGCATATTCGGCATTGGGTCCACCAACGCCTTTGCCGCGACGGGTCACGGTGCATTCGCCGCCCGACAGAAGAAGCGTGGGTTGCGTGATCTTGGCCCGTAGCTTCAAGGCCATCGCTGCCTGCTGCGCCGCAAGCTCGCGTGCCTCGCCTTCCAGGTCATCGCCAAGAATGGTGACGGCGATGCCGTCCTTCTCGGCCATCGCCCTAGCCGCTTCGAGCGATTGGGACGGTGCGGCGATGACCTGATTGGTCGTCGTCGACAGCCTTGTGTCACCGGGCGCTACGACGCCCGTGTCGCCGGACAGCACCGCGCGTGCACTTTCTGGAAGATCGATCTTGTAGCCTTCGACAATGGCCAGCGCGTCGGCAGGCGTTGAGGCATCGCCGACCGTTGGTCCTGACGCGATGTAGGCTGGATCGTCGCCAGGCACATCAGAAATCATCAGCGCCAGCAGGGATGCCGGATAGGCTGCCGCCGCCAGCTGTCCGCCCTTGATGCGTGACAGGTGCTTGCGGACGACGTTCATCTTGTCGATGGGCGCGCCGGAGGCCAACAGCGCTTCGTTGACGGCCTGCTTCTCAGCAAGAGTCATGTCGCCGGCCGGATCGATCATCAGCGCAGAGCCGCCACCGGAAATGAGCGCGAGAACGAAAGTGTTCTCATCTGCCGTTGCTAGCAGCGCGCGGAGCTCGCGGGTTGCCTCCATGCCCGCCTGATCGGGCACCGGGTGGGAGGCGCTTTTGAGCGTCAGCCCCTGAAGCGGACGCTCATAGCCGTAACGCGTGATGATGAGACCGTCGCACGGACCCCATTCGGCCTCCACAGCTTCGGCCATGCGGGCAGAAGCTTTGCCCGCGCCGATCACGAGGACTCTTCCATCTGGCTTGGGTGGCAGCGCTTTTGGCACACAGACCATCGGGTCCGCGACACGGACGGCTTCGTCGAACAGGGAGCGGAGAATGTTAAGCGCAGTCATGCCAGCTTGGTAGCGGATGCCTTAGCGCCAGGGAAGCGTGCCCTTGGGCAATTTGCGTGCAAGACTGTCGAGCAGAGCGACGAGCGCAAGAACGACCACCACGGTGACGACGGCGATAGATGACGCCAATGTGGTGTAGCCGCCATCCTCATAGTTGAAGAGGACGACGCCAATCGTTTCAGTGCCTGACGACCATAGCAGGGCAGACACCGTGAGTTCGTTGAAGGCTGTGAGAAACACCAGCATCGCGCCGGCGGCCGCGGCTGGCAGCACGCCAGGCACCAGAACCTGCGTGAAGCGCTGCCAGAATCCCGCGCCGCACATGGCGGCGGCTTCTTCCAGCCTAGGGTCCATCTGACTGAAGGCGGCCGTCACCGGGCGCAGAGCCAGGACGAAGAAGCTGGATAGATAGGCGATCAGGATGATGGCGAAGGTGCCGTAGAGACTGATCCCGATTAGCGGTAGCGGGCGGATGAACAGGAGTATTATCGAGATCGCCAGCACAATGCCGGGTAGGGCGTAGGGCGTTTCGACCAGCGCTTCGAAGACCACGCGCCGCCGGCCCGAAAGGCGCGACAAGGCATAGCCGGATGGCAAGGAAAGCAGCATCAGGATCAGCGCTGCGCTGCCCGCGAGAAGGAAGGAGTTGGTGAAGGCACGTGTCGTTACGTCCTGGCGGAAAAGCACTTCTGTATAATTGCCGAGCGTGAAGGTCTCCGCGTTGAGCGGCATGCCGTAGGATGGCAGGAGGGATGCCGCGACAAGGGCAGTTAGCGGTGCCACAAGCAGCAGGCCGTTCAGCGCCCAAAGCCCGATCTCCGATGGTAGGCGCGCGCTGCCAAGCTTGAAGGGCGCCAAGGGCTTTTCGGCTTCCAATTTGGTCGCGTACCTTGCCAAAACCAGCGCTGACAGAAGTGTGCCGATGCCAGCGATGAAGGAAACCAGAACGGCGAGCGTCGCGACCCTTGGGATCATGCCTGTGCCGAAGCTTGCCAGGCGCTGATAGATCAGCGTTGGCAGCGTCAGGTAGTTTTCTGGCATGCCCAAGAGCGCTGGGATGCCGAAATTGCCCACCGAGGAGACAAAGCAAAGCGCAAAAGCGGCCACCAGGAAGGGCGCCAGCATCGGAAGGCCGACGAAGGAGAAGGCGCGCCAAGGGCCGGCGCCGGATGCACGCGCGGCTTCGATCACATCACCGGGGATGGCCCGCAAGCCGGCGCGTAGCGTGATGAAGGCGAGGGCGGTGTGTTGCACGCCCAAAAGCAGGATGATGCCCTCGCGCCCATACATCGGGTTTGCCGTTCCAGGTGGAGGGGCTAGCCCTATTGTCTGAAGCAGCGCCGATGACGGGCCGAAGAGTTGAAGCCAAGCGAGGGCTGTCACCTGCGGAGCGATCATCAGCGGCAGAAGGAAGGCGATGGAGAGAAGTCGTTTACCGCGCAGGTCCGTCGCCCCGACAAAAAAGGCGAGCATGCCACCGAGGCCAAGAGAGATGAAGGACGACCAGATCGACACATCGAACGTGTTGGCCGTCGCACGAACGGAGGCGGTGCGGCTGATCTCGGTCCAGAACGCGTCAAAACCCGGCGCAGCCGCTGCGATGAGAAGACGACCGAGTGGGAAGACAGCCAGGATGACTACCGCGCCGACCAGGACCCAGTAGGGCGTCGAGGCATCCATCCGCGACAGCGCGAATGGCACGCGCTGAGACAGGCTGCGAGCGGGATCTTTCGGTTCGACATGATGCCGGGTTTTGGCCCGGCGGGCAGGCGCGCCAAGGGTCTGGTCGCTCATTGCCGACCCTCCCCTTTGATTGTCGCTGGCGCGCCTTTTCGCTTCATACGGCTGGAATGTCCTTACTGGCCGAACATGTCGGCAAAGCGGATGCGGTTCTCTTCAGAGTTGGCAAGTGCCTGAGCCGGGTCGAAGCTCATGACGGTGATCGCGTCACGTGCGGGGAAGCCAGCTGGCAAGTCGATGGCCGGATGCGCCGGTACATAACCCTGATCTGCCGCCAACTGTTGGCCTGCCGGTGAAAGGAGGAAGTCAACAAAAGCCTTGGCCGCATCCGGGTTCTGTGCGGTGGAAAGGATGGCCACAGGTTCTGTTACAGCCGAGACGCCTTCGGCCGGGAAGACGAACTCAACTGGCGCGCCATTGGCTTTCTCGCGGATCGCCAGGAAGTCGACGACCATGCCGAACAGCTGCTCACCGCCGGCAACAGCGTTGAACGTACCGCCATTGCCGCCAGCGGCAATCGTGTCCATCTCGGCCAGGGTTTCATAATAGTCCCAGCCCAGATCGAGGTAGGTGGTCAGCGTTTCCAAATGGATGAGCGCGGCGCCTGAGGTCAGCGGGGAAGGGATGCGGATCTGTCCCTGGGCATCGTCGCCTAGAAGATCAAGCCAGCTTTCCGGCTGGAACGGTGCGGCGGTGTTGTAAACAATGCCGGTGGTGATGAGCTTGGTTGAGAAGTAGTAGCCTTCAGCGTCGTAAAGGCCGTCATCGTAAGCAGACGTATCAGCGTCCGGATGGGCCATCAGGCGACCTTCCTGCTTCAAGCCTTCCATGGTGACCATGTCGGCGATGAGAAGGACATCGGGCTGCGGGGCGCCAGCCTCAAACTCGGTGGCGAGGCGCGCCATCATCTGGGTGGTGCCATCGCGCACCCACTCAATTTCGATATTGGGATGGGCAGCCGTAAAGGCATCCACGGTTTGCTGGGCGTCGGCGTTTGGCTGAGAGGTGTACAACACCAGACGGCCCTCAGCGGCTTCGGCTGGAACCCAAGCGATTGGAGAGAGGACAAGCGCACCCGCGGTAACCACCGCAGCTGAAAGTGTTTTGAACGAGGTTGCGGCGGATCGGGACGGGAACATCAATGTCTCCAGTGTTGAGCAGGGGAACAAATGACCGTCGCCTATCGGCCTGGCATAACAAGTCTGTGACGGTTGGCCGTTTCTACCAAGCTTTTTCACTCAAGGCATCAGGATGCGCGGGTTTGGGCTGGTCAACGTCAGGCGTGTTGATTGGCCTGCTTCGATGCCGGCGTCCGGTGCTGTGTCCACCACGATTGGTGGTCCGTCTGTCAGCGTGATGTGCAGTCGTTTGCGATCGCCAAAATAGGTCGCGGCGGTCACTTCACCTGAAAGCGGTCCATTGTCGTCCGGTTCGAGATCCTGCGGGCGGGCGACCAGGAAGACATCGCCGCGCCGATCATCGCAGTCAGCGACCCGCCGGCCCTGCACATGGATGCCACCATCATGGGCGTGCGCAGGTATCAAGGCTGCAGCGCCAATGAACTTGGCCACGAAGGGCGAGGCGGGCTTTTCATAGATCTCAAACGGTGTGCCGACCTGCGAAATGCTGCCGCGGTCCATGACGACGATCCGATCGGCAAGCGCCATGGCTTCCGACTGATCGTGGGTCACGTAGATGGCCGTCACGCCGAGCCTGTCGAGCAACTCCGACAGTTCGGCACGTAATCGTTCGCGCAAAGAAGCGTCGAGCGCCGTTAAAGGTTCATCGAGCAGGAGAATGCGCGGCTCGACGGCAAGCGCGCGGGCGAGGGCAACACGCTGCCGCTGGCCGCCGGAAAGCTCATGGATGTGGCGGTGTTCCAGCCCTTCAATGCCAACGAAGCTGGCAAGCTCCGCCAAACGGGCCTCCTGTTGGGCCTGTGGCACCTTCTTCAAACGAAGCGGAAACAGGATATTGCCGGCCACGGTGAGCGTTGGAAACAGGGCGTAGGACTGGAAGACCATGCCGACCTGGCGCGCCTCAATCGGCAGGCCGGTGACGTCGTCGTCGTCAAAGTGGACCGAGCCTTCCAAATCGGGCGTTTCAAGGCCGGCGATGATACGCAGAAGGGTCGTTTTTCCGCAGCCGGACGGCCCCAGAATGACGATCTTTTCCTGCGGTTCAATCTCCAGCGTCAGCGGGAGTAGCGCGCGTGTGCCGTCCGGAAACGTCTTGGCGCAATCTGCCAAACGAATGCTGGTGCCGCGACCGGTGCGCAGCGATTGGGAGACGCTCCGTGGCGAGCTATTGGCCATGCCTGCCCACTAGGCTTGATGTGTGACGGTTGAATGACAGCTTCCTAGCCATCAACAAGCCGTCACTCAAGCCGCCGGCGCACCCTCGACTTAGGCCGATAGTCAGGCCTAAAGAATCTGATCAAGAAACGCCTGGGTGCGTTCGTTCTGCGGGTTGTCGAAGAAGGCGTTGGGCTCATTCTGCTCAACGATCTCGCCCTGGTCCATGAAGATCACCCGGTCGGCGACTGCTTTTGCGAAGCCCATTTCGTGGGTAACGCAGATCATCGTCATGCCTTCCTTGGCGAGGTCGACCATGGTGTCGAGAACCTCTTTGACAATCTCCGGGTCAAGGGCCGAGGTCGGCTCATCAAACAGCATAATCTTCGGGTTCATGCATAGGGCACGGGCGATGGCGACACGCTGCTGCTGCCCGCCGGACAACTGGCCGGGATACTTCATCGCCTGATCAGCAATGCGCACGCGCTCCAGATACTTCATCGCGGTTGTTTCGGCTTCGGCCTTGGGCTGCTTCTTCACCCAGATCGGCGCCAGGGTGCAGTTGTCCATAACGGACAGATGCGGGAAGAGGTTGAAGTGCTGGAACACCATGCCGACCTCAGCCCGAACCGCATCGATGTTCTTGATGTTGTCGGTCAGCTCGATGCCATCGACGACGATGTTGCCTTCCTGGTGCTCTTCCAACCGGTTGATGCAGCGGATGAGGGTCGACTTGCCCGAACCTGACGGCCCGCAGACGACGATGCGTTCGCCGGATTTAACCGAGAAATCGATGTCTTTAAGGACGTGGAAATCGCCATACCATTTGTTGACGCCAGCCATTGTGATGACCTCGCTGGTGCCCATGGTGGAAGCGGCAGTTTCGGCGGGTGCTGTTGTTGCCATGATAGTGATCCTTACGCGTGACGAGATAAGCGACTAGAGGCGCTTATGGCCTCTGTGGAGCTCGCTCTCGAGCCACTGGCTGTATTTCGACATGGAGTAGCAGAAGACGAAGTAGATGATGGCGACGAAGACGAAGCCTTCCTTGTAGTAGTTGCGCCATTCCAAATCCTGGATCGCGCCGCGCATCGTGAACATGAGATCGAAGATGCCGACGATCAGCACCAGGGACGTATCTTTGAACATGCCGATGAAAGTGTTGACCTGCGGCGGAATGGTGATCTTCAGCGCCTGGGGCAGGATGATGAACACCATGGACTGCCAGTAGGACAGGCCCATCGCATCAGCTGCTTCGTATTGGCCCTTCGGGATGGCTTGCAGACCACCGCGCACGACCTCTGCCAAATAGGCGGCCGCAAACATGATGATGGCCACCTGCGCGCGCAGAAGCTTATCGATCGTGACGCCTTCGGGCATGAACAGCGGGAACATCACCGAGGCCATGAACAGGATGGTGATCAGCGGTACGCCGCGAATGAGCTCAATGTAGCCCACGCAGAACGCCTTGATGATCGGCATGTTTGACCGCCTACCAAGGGCCAGGAAGATTGAAATCGGGAAAGCGATCAAGCAGCCTAGAACGGCCAGCATCAACGTGATTGGCAGGCCACCCCAAAGATTGTTGGGTACATGATCGAGACCAAAAATGCCGCCCGACAGCAAGATCCAGCAGGCTGCTAGACCAATGGGCCAGATGACCAGCAAGCTCCGGTTCCACATCGGCTTGAAGCAGGACAGGACGACCAGGCCGATGAAGAGGATGACGGCGGCGCCGGGGCGCCACTGTTGTTCGAACGGGTAGGTGCCGAACAGGATGAAGCGCCACTTTTCGTAGACGAAAGCACCACAGGCGCCGGTAATCTCGCGGCAGGCATCGGCAGGTGCGGCTTCCCAGAGGGCGTTGAGCACGAACCAGTCAATGAGACCGGGGATGATGGACGCCAAGACCCAGATACCCACAAGGGTCAGGATGGCATTGTACCAGGTGTTGAAGAGGTTCTCTTTCAACCAGGTCATAGGACCCGGCCGAATGGCGGCGGGCGCGGGGCGCGGTTCCGTTGGAACGAAGTTTGCGCCGGTGTTGGAGGTGATGTCAGCCATGATTGTCTCTCCCCGTCCTAGCGCTCGGATAGGGCGATGCGCCCGTTGTACCAGTTCATGAACAGCGACGTGATCAGCGACAGCGAGAGGTAGACGATCATGAAGATCGAAATAATCTCAATGGCCTGTCCAGACTGATTGAGCGCCGTGTTCCCGACAGCCACCAGATCGGGATAGCCGATGGCGATGGCGAGCGAGGAGTTCTTGGTAAGGTTGAGGTACTGGCTGGTAATTGGTGGGATAATCACGCGCAGAGCCTGTGGCAGGACCACAAGCCGCAGCGTGTTGCCGGGATTGAGGCCGACTGCCTTGGCTGCTTCTGTTTGACCGTAGCTAACCGCCTGGATGCCCGAGCGCACAATCTCCGCGATGAAGGCGCTGGTGTAGATCGACAGTCCCATGAGGAGAGCGAAAAATTCTGCAGAAAGGGTCGCGCCGCCGGCAAAGTTGAAGCCACGCAGCTCCGGTGCGTTGACTGCGGTCGGCGCACCGCCAAGCAGCCAGACCACCGCGCCAAAGCCGAAGATTAGGCCCAGCGAGGGCAGCAGTGTCTTTGGCCGGTCTCCGGTCTCAGCCTGTTTCTTGTCGGCCCATTGGGCAAAAAGATAGGCCGCGATGGCGCCTATGAGCATGGCCAGGATCACCCACATCCAAATTGGGTGCTCGGACATCACTGGAATCTTTACGCCGCGAATGGAAAGAAAGACGCCGGGACGCGGGTTACCGCTATCTCTGGGCCGCGGCAGAATATTGAGAACCAGCGCGTAAATGAAGAAAAGGTGCAGGAGAAGCGGGATGTTGCGCAGCACTTCCACATAGACGGTGGCGAACTTGGCAACCAGCCAATTGGTCGACAGTCGCGCGATCCCCATAACGACGCCGATGATCGACGCCAGGATGATTCCGAAAAAGGCGACCTTCACCGTGTTCAGCGCGCCAACAATCAGCGCGCGACCGTAGGTGTTGTCATTGGTGTACTCAATCAGCCCTTCGCCGATATCGAAGCCAGCGCGGACATCCAAGAAGTCGTAGCCGGAGTTGATACCGCGCTCGGCCAGATTGGTGAGCGTGTTGGAGACGAGGTAGAAACCAAGCCCAATCACCACCGCGATCAGCACGATCTGATAAATGATCGCGCGAAACTTCTCGCTGTAGAAAAGGTTGGTCTTGGGGGCGGCTTTGGGTTCGGGGGCAGCGGGCCCGGGAAACCCCGCGCCGCTGTGCGCGTGGTCCGTCATGGCGTGGTCTCGACCTGTTCCCTGTCGCATTGCGTCGTGCCGGTTGGGCCCTGCATCTGAACGCAAGCGTATCTTTTGATTATCGTGCGCGGCGCCAGCCGTTGGCGGAGCGCTCTGTGAAAGGAAAAGGGCCATGATGCTTGTTGCATCATGGCCCGATCCAAGGTCGCTTTAGCGAACCGGCGGCGCGTACTGAATGCCGCCTTCGGTCCACAGCGCGTTCAAGCCGCGCGGTAGCCCCAGCGGCGTGATGTTGCGCTCGTACATCTCACCGTAGTTTCCAAGCTCGGTCAGGATGTCGAGAGCCCACTCGTTGCGCAGGCCAAGCAGTGCACCCATTTCGCCCGAGCCACCAAGAAGGCGCTGAACGGTGGGGTCGGAAGAGTTGGCGAGCATGTCTGCAGCATTTGCCGACGTCACACCTTTTTCTTCAGCTTCCAGGGCGGCGAACAGAACCCAGCGAGCGATGGCATACAGCTCATCATCGCCACGGCGCAGCATCGGGCCAAGTGGTTCTTTGGAGATGAGATCCGGAAGGATCACATAGTCATCCGGGTTCGGAGCGTTTGCCGTACGAACGGCTGCCAGAGCGGATGCGTCCGTGGTGTAGACGTCGCAGCGGCCTTCGAAGAATGCCGTCAGCACTTCCTGAAGCGCTTCAAACAGAACCGGCTCATAGTCGATGCCGCGAGCGGCAAACACGTCAGCCAAGTTCAACTCGGTGGTGGTGCCGGATTCAACACAAACGGACGCGCCGTTCATATCTTCCAGAGACGAGATGCCGTCTTCTGCACGCACCATGAAGCCCTGTCCGTCATAGAACCAGGTGCCGGCGAACGTTGCGCCCAGCGATGCGTCGCGGGTCAGCGTCCAGGTGGTGTTACGCGACAAAATGTCGACTTCACCTGCCTGCAGGGCTGGGAAGCGCTGCACGGACGAGAGCGGAACATATTGTACGGCACTGGAATCATCGAAAATGGCGATGGCCATTGCTTTACAATAATCGACGTCGAAGCCGGTCCAAACGCCTTGGCTGTCGGCAATGCCGAAGCCGGCTAGGCCGGTGTTGACGCCGCAGATCAGCTCACCACGATCAATGATCGCATCCAACTGATCGCCAGCCTGAGCCGGCATCGCTGACACGGTCAAAACGATCGCCGATGCTGCTGTCGCAGCAATCGATAGTCTTTTCATTGTTGGTCCTTCCCTTGGTTACACAGGCGCCGCCAAACCAAAGCCCGGGACTGCTTTTTGTTGGATGCAGTCTTACGGTCCGCGTACTCGGCAAAACGCCTTTCCTTGGCTGATTGGCGGGTTCCCGTCCGCCTCAAAAAATAGCCAAGAAGCAAAATCGGTAACACAAGGTTTCACCAGTGCTCAAGAGCCAGGCAGCGCACAAATTCAAGGCGTCTTGGCGCACAGTTGAGCAATACCCATCGAATACTGCGCGGCGACTGGCTAACTCAGTAAGGCAGAGCCGCGCCATCATAGCTTAACAATTGGCCTGACTGGGCGGGTGTAACCCTGTCGATCACCGAGAGGAGTGACGCTGCGGATTCTTGAGGTGTTTGAAGCTTTAGGCCCGACTTCGCAAAAGGTGCGGAAAGCGGTGTTGCGACTGTGCCTGGGTGTAGGGTCACGCAGACGGCATCGGGTCGTTTGCGGGCCAGCTCAATCGCTGCGGTTTTGACCAATTGATTAAGGGCGGCCTTGGCGGACCGATAGCCGTACCAGCCGCCCAGTCGATTATCGCCGATGGAGCCAACTTTGGCGGAGATCGTCGCGAATACTGCTTTGTCTCGCCTGGGGAAGAGTGGAAGTAGGTGTTTCATGAGGAGCGCCGGCCCTGTGGCATTGACCGCAAACTGGTGGGCCATGGCGTCCGGGTCGATGCCCGACCAGCTTTTCTCCGGTCCGCCCTTCTCGCCATGCAGGTAACCGGTTGCATCGAAGACCAAACGAAGATCGCGGCCCGACGCTTGGATGAAGGTGGCGAAGTCGTTGATCGTCTTTTCATCGGTTAGGTCGAGCGTTTGCATCCTGCCGCCTGAGGAGGTCGAACCTGATCGGCTGGCGCCCAAAACCTGCACAAATGCCTTTGAGAGGTTGACCTGATCCAAAACGGCTGCGCCGATGCCTCCGCTTGCGCCAATGATCACGGCGAGGCCATCTGCTGGAAAAGATGAGAGCATTGCGTTTCCCTGTGCCTTTGTTTTCCCGCGAGGCTTGTTCGACCGTCTCGCCCTTGTGTGATGCCGGTCACACTTTGCCATTGTCACAATGGACATGATGAAAAAGCGTTTGCCGGCTTAAGTTTGACCAAACGCGTCGATTGACAGCCTTCGCCTGAGGTTCCCTAATGGCGATGTAGGGCGCAGATCGATGAAGAAACAATCGATCGTTTCCCAAACAGGGGGTTTCACCATGTCTCGCAACATTCTTTCCATGATGGCCGGCGCTTTTGCCGTTGCCGTCACCACGCTTGGCGTGTCGGGTGTCATGACATCCGAAGCGCATGCCTGCCCAACCTATGCGGGTTCGCCGCATTTTGGGGCAGTCAATTTGACAGAAGGCTTCTTGCCCGATCCTTGGAACCGTAGTGTTACCGCGGGCGGGTCTTATGAGATCTCAGGTTGCGGCGTCGGTGGCTGGGGCTGGACCGCGCGTCGCCCTGACTATCGCCTTCAATACCGCACATCTGGCGCTTCGGCACTGACCTTCATAATCCAATCCAACATCGACACGGTGCTTCTGGTGAACGACCCGTTTGGCAACTGGTACTTTGACGATGATGGTGGCAACGATCTGGGTGCCGCCTTGCGCATCGCCAACGCGCCAGCTGGCCAGTACGATATCTGGATCGGCTCCTACAATCGCGGCAGCGGCATTCCCGCAACGCTTCAGATTTCCGAGCGCTACTGATCGCAGGATCCAGCCGATTTCTCCCAATTGGCTGCATCGAACCCCGCCTGTGAAAGGCGGGGTTTTTTGTTTTTCGATTCCGTCAGGAGACCGGCATCGATAATGCTGATTTGCATTGGAACGATTGCCAAGGCGTATTAGCGTCCGCCAGCCTCCGGTATCCTATCGGCGGCTCGGCAAGCTGGGGAGACCATCGTGCGCGGGATTACCAAGGAAGGTGCAGTTGCCGCCGTTGAGCGCGGTGCGGTGGATTGTTCCAAGCGCCAGCAACTCTACGTTCTGATCGTCGCCATTCTGGGTTCCACGCTCGGCTTCATAGACGGCACGATTGTTGCGATCATTGCGCCTGCCATTCGCGCTGATCTTGATGTGTCCTTGAGCACGCTAAGCTGGGTGGTCAACGGCTATACGCTCGTTCTGACCGCCTTCATCCTGGTCGGTGGCAGTGCTGGTGACGTGCTTGGCAGGCGCCGTATCTTTGGACTTGGCATTGCCATTTTCACTGTCGCATCTCTGGCCTGCGCCATCGCCTTGTCCGGCGGCCAGTTGATCGCTGCACGCGTCGTACAGGGATTTGGCGCGGCGCTGATGGTTCCATCCTCTCTGGCGCTTATTGCGACCTATTACCCCAAAGAAGAGCGCGGGCGTGCCGTTGGGATATGGGCTGCTGCCTCGGGAATCTCTGCGGCGGTTGGCCCGCTGCTCGGTGGCATCTTGGTTGATACGCTTGGCTGGCGATCGACTTTCTACATCAATCTGCCGATCGCGGCCGCGACGCTTTGGATGCTTTGGGCGCATGTGCCTGATGACAGTCATCGCACTGTCGAGCAGAAACTTGATTGGCCTGGCGCAGTTTTGGCTGTCCTGGCGCTTGGCTTGCTTGCCTTTCCGCTCACCCTACTGGGCGAGGGCGGCGAGCTGGGCGAAGGCGGCAGTTTCACGCCGGCCATGTTGATCGGTCTGGCCGGAGCCGGGGTTGCAGCCCTGGTTGCCTTTTTGGTCCATCAGGGGCGCACAGCCGCTCCCATGATGCCGCTTTCCATGTTTCGTGCGCCCGGATTCGCGGCGATCAATGCAGCGACGTTCCTGCTTTATGCCGCCCTGGGCGGTTTGTTGTTTTTCCTGCCTGTGACGCTTTTGAGCGCCTTTGATTTCTCCGCCGTCAGTGTTGGCTCGGTGTTTCTGCCTTTCACGCTCGTGATGGCCGCTTTGACGCCGCGCGTTGGGTCTTTGATCGACAGGATCGGTGTGCGCTGGCCCTTGGCAGCTGGCGCTTTGATTGCCGGGTTCTCCTTCTGGCTCACCAGCCTTGCGGCCAGCTTCGGCTCGCTGATTGCCGTTGCTGGTTCCATGGTGGTGCTCGGTGTTGGCATGGCGTTTTGCATACCCCCGCTTTCCACCGCCATTATCAATGCGGTGCCTGATTCCCAGTCTGGTGTGGCGTCGGGCATCAACAATGCGGTGTCGCGGGCCGGCGGACTGTTTGCGGTTGCCGCCTTCGCACCGCTTGGCGCATTTGCGTATGGAACCTTTGATGCGGAAGGTCAGCCGGGATTTGCTGCAATGGCCGAAGCGGGCGCCAATGCTGCTGTACTGGCGGCCCATGCGAGTGCCAGCGTTAACGCCTATAACGTGCTGGCGCTTGCCGCCCTGGCGCTCGCGCTATTAAGTGTCGTTCTCGTCGTGGTTTTCGTCCGCGATGAACGACAACCTGCCGCTGAATCCAACCAATAGGGATCAACCCACCATCAGCGGCCTGGGAGGCTTTGTGATGGCGTGGGCTGCGCGTCGCCTGTTTGGATCGGCTTTTGGCAAGTTGGGACTGGCCGTCGGGCTAGCGCTCGTCTTATGTCTGGCTGCGCTGCCCACGGTGGAGCGGCTCTTCCTTATCCGCGCGGGCGAGCAAGGTATCGCGACCTTGCGCCTCACTGTGGAAGGTCTGCGCGGCGCTTTGCAGCGCTTTGAACCTTTGCCTGGGTTGATCGGTGAGCGACCAAACCTTGCCCGTTTTCTGGGCGATCCGTCCGATCAAGACCTGCAATTGGAAGTCAATGAAGAGCTGCGTGTGACGGCCGATGCTCTGGGTGCGTCCGATGTCTATCTGCTCGACACCGCAGGGCTGACCATCGCCTCCAGCAATTACCTCAAAGAACGCTCTTTTATGGGACGGCGCTTTGCCTTCCGGCCCTATTTTACAGCCGCTGCCGCTGGCGGGGTTGGGCGCTACTTCGCCTTGGGCACGACCTCACTTGAACGCGGTTACTTCTATGCCGCGCCGGTTTGGCAAGACGGTGCCGTCATCGGTGTCCTAACGCTGAAGTTCACGGTCGATGGGTTTGAAAGCGCATGGCGGGGAAGTGCCAGTGATGTGATCGTCACGGACCTTGTCGACATTGTCTTCATGTCCAGCCGTGAGGATTGGCATTTCCGTACACTCTCGGTGCTTGATGATGATGCGCTCGCCCTTGTGACCGAGACGCAGCAATATCCCTTGGAGCAGTTGGTTCCATTGCCCAACAGCCTCTCGCCACTGGCCAATGGGCTTGATCTGATGCGCGTTGAGGACGGTGGTGCGGCCAGCCTCTATGTTACGACGTCGACGTTGCTGGAAGATGTTGGCTGGCGTGTGCGCATTCTGGTTCCGGCCGGACCGGCGCAGACGCAAGCCCTGATCACCATTACGCTGGTTGCCCTTCTCATCTCGTTCGTTGGCCTCATCGCAACGGTTTTGCTGCAAAGGCGGGCCCGTGTCATTGAGAGGCTGGAAGCCCAGCGGGCCGCTCAGGACTTGCTTGAAAGGCGCGTGGCTGAACGCACGTCCGACCTCAATGATGCCAATGCCCAGCTTCGCACCGAGATTGATGAGCGCAAGGATGCCGAAGATCGGCTGCGCAAAACACAGGCAGAGCTTATCCAGGCCGGCAAGCTAGCGGCGCTTGGTCAGATGTCGGCCGCGCTGTCGCATGAGATCAACCAACCCCTGGCTGCCGTGAAAAGCTATGCTGACAATGCCGCAACGTTCCTCGACCGCGAGCGCTATGGCGATGTTCGCGACAATGTTGGCCGGATTTCCAAGATGGCCGACCGGATGGCAGCGATTTCCTCCAATCTGCGGAACTTCGCGCGGCGGCCGCGTGAGAGTATTCGGTCCGTCGACGTTGTGCGGGCCCTGGACGATGCGCTTGCTTTGCTCGACGCGCGACTGAAATCGACCGCGACGGATGTCACCTTCCGGCGACCGCAGGATCCGGTCTGGGTGATGGGTGGTCAGCTTCGATTGCAGCAGGTGTTCGTCAATCTCATCAACAATGCTCTGGATGCTGTGGGCGGGACGGATAACTCATCGCTGAGTGTGACGGTCGAACAACGCAAGGATCAGCGTGTACACGTCACCATCGCAGACAATGGGCCCGGCATTGGCACTGACCTGCAATCTCAAATCTTCGACCCGTTTTTCACAACCAAGGATCCGGGCAAAGGCCTAGGGCTCGGTCTATCGATTTCCTACAAGATCATTGAAGGCTTTGACGGACGGCTTCGCGCAGCCAATCGCGAAAGCGGTGGCGCGGTGTTCACCGTGGACCTTCAGCGCGCCGATTCTCCAGACGTTTTGTCCTCGCCAGTGGGGCAAGCCGCCGAGTGATGGAAGAGACGGTTCTTTTCGTCGATGATGAAGAGGAATTGCGCATCGCCGCGCAGCAGACACTCAGTCTGGCTGACATCGACGTTTCCTGTTTGCCTGACGGTGAGTCCGCGCTGGCTCGTCTGAGCCGAAACTTCCCAGGCATTTTGGTCAGCGACATCCGCATGCAAGGCATGGATGGGCTGACGCTGATGCGGCGCTGCCTGGATATCGATCCGGAGTTTCCAATCATCCTCATCACCGGTCATGGGGATGTGGAACTGGCCGTTCAGACCATGCGCGACGGGGCATATGACTTTCTCGAAAAACCCTTTGCTCCGAGCCGCCTCGTTGAGACCGTCCGGCGTGCGCTCGACAAGCGACGGCTGACGCTGGAAAACCGCGCGCTGCGCTCCCAGGTTGGCCGGCGCGACACCGTTGAGGCGCGGCTTCCAGGTCGCAGCGAGGTCATGGTCGCCATGCGCTATCAGATCAGAGCTGTGGCCGACACCGAGGCCGACGTCCTGATCACCGGTGCAACCGGGACCGGCAAGGAGGTTGCGGCTCGCGCCCTGCATCGTGCCAGCGCTCGTGGCGATGCGCCGTTCGTTTCGATCAATTGCGCGGCGCTTCCCTCAGAACTGATTGAGAGTGAGTTGTTCGGTCACGAGGCCGGCGCTTTTCCAGGTGCGACCAGGTCGCGCTATGGCCGCTTTGAGCACGCGCAGGGCGGTACGGTGCTGCTTGACGAGATCGACAGCCTGCCATCGGCGCTTCAGGCCAAGCTTTTGCATGTCATCCAGAACCGGGCTGTGACGCGGCTTGGCTCCAATGATCCCATCCCTTTGGATATCCGGTTCATTGCGGCGAGCAAGAAAGACCTTGAAGCAGAGGCCGCGTCCGGCGCCTTTCGAAGCGATCTCCTCTATCGCCTGAACGTGGTCACCATCCGCATGCCCATGCTGGACGCACGGCGGGAAGATATCCCCCGACTGTTCGTTCAACTCGTTCAGGAGGCGAGCGCCCGCTACAAACGTTCTGCGCCGGACATTCCAGATGGTGTTTTGAGTTCGCTTGCGGCTCGATCCTGGCCTGGCAATGTGCGCGAACTGCGCAATGCTGCCGACCGGTTTGCCTTGGGCCTCGATCTTGATTTGATCGACGACGAAAAGCAGTCTGCGGATCCGCGCGGCAGCCTGGCACAGGCAATGGCAGCGCATGAAAAGAACCTCATTTCAGCTGCCATTGCCGCCCACAAGGGCAATCTGAAAGCGACCTATGAGGCGCTTGGGATCGCCCGCAAGTCGCTCTACGAGAAGATGCAAAAGCACGGGCTTTCCAAGCAAGACTTTCTCATCGCCGACCTGGAAGACTAGTCCGTTATAGCGCCGGCTGGCGGCGATGGGTGGTTTTCCACCCATAGAATCCCTGCCGATGTTCCCCAATCCACCCACGAATTGAAAAAGTGTAACGTCGTTGCCGGTTGTTTGGGCATTCAGGCTTGCGTCCTGGTCCTGCTTCCTCCCATGAAGCGCGCGTTTCGTTGACCGGAAGGTCGGTCACATGGCTTGGGCGCTTGCCCGACAAGCCAAGTGACCCAGTTACCGCCCGGCACGAGAAAAACGGAATGCCGGACTATCCGGCTTCACGGGAGGACTACAGATGAAACTCACTGCACTTCTTGCAACCACCGCTTTGACGATTGGCGCGGCGGGCGTTGCTCTTGCCGACCACCATGCAGATCGCGAAGGCTGGCCGGAAAGCTTCACCGTTGGCACCGCTTCGCAGGGCGGCACCTACTTTGCCTATGGTTCGGGTTGGGCCAACCTAGTTGCCGAAGAGCTCGGCCTGTCTGGTGGCGGCGAAGTCACAGGTGGCCCGATGCAGAACATGGCGTTGGTCCACACAGGCGAGGCCCAGTTCGGCATGACCACGATGGGTCCAGCTGCTGAATCGATCAACGGCACCAACCCCATCGCGCCGGGTCTTCAGATGACCAATTCCTGCGCGATGTTCCCGATGTACCAGACGCCGTTCTCAGTGACCGCTTTGTCGTCGTCCGGCATCGAGTCTATTGCCGATATTCCTGACGGTGCACGCATCGGCTTCGGCCCTGCTGGCTCTACGTCAGACACCTACTTCCCGCGCATGATGGAAGAGCTGGGGGTGAACTTTGATCGCCGCAACGGCGGTTGGTCCGACCTTGGCGGTCAGCTGCAGGACGGTCTTCTTGACGTGATCGCGTTCGCCGCCGGTGTTCCGGTCCCTGCCGTGTCGCAGCTGGAAGTCCAGACCGACGTGAACATCATCGAGTTCACCGAGGACGAGCAGGCCGACATTCTGGCTGCGTTCCCAGTCGCTGACTTCGCCATTGCCGCTGACACCTACACCACGCTGGAAGCGGATGCGCGTTCGGTTTCCATGTGGAACTTCGCGATTGCCAATTGCGAGCTGCCGGAAAGCTTCGTCTACGCCGTTGTGGACGTGGTGATGTCGGACAATGATCGCATGGTGAACATTCACCGCGCGGCACGCTCCACCTTGCCTGAAAATTGGGACAAGAACGGCGTTCTGATGTGGCACCCAGGTGCTGCTAAGTGGTTTGAAGAAAACGCTGGCGCTGACATTGCCGACGACATGATCCACTCGGCCATGTAATCGGCGGATCAAAGCATAAGAGTTGCGGGCCGCCTGATGATCGGGCGGCCCGTATCGTATCACCGCTGCATATGATTGAATGCTAATCGAGTGCACGGCGCACGCGAGACCTCCGAGGGAGGGGTTTTGCGATCTGCGGGGGGACTGACATGAGTGACAACGACAAGACCGGCAAAGCCGAAGGCGAGATCGAACGCCAGGCTGATCTTCCACCGCATGACCCGCGTGTGAGCGATGACGCGATCCGCGAAGCAGCCATGATCCGTGAACCGGTGATGGCTGACCCGATCGTGATTGCCGAAGGTGTTGACGAAGAAGCCGTCGAGCCGAACCGTCGTCTGTTCGAAGGCTGGGCGCTGACGGTGATCGGTCTCATTTCGGTTGTCTATGCCGCCTTCCACATGGTTGCGCTCAACGGCATTTCCATCTCCGGGATTACGGGGATCGATTTGCCTTTCCTGCCGCAACTGCCGCTTGAAACCTGGAACTTTCGCATCGTGCACATTGCCGGTGCGCTTGGCCTTGGGTTCCTGCTTTTTTCTGCCTACCCGTTCAGCCAAGGCAATCACGGTAAACGCACACCGATGATCAGCATCGCTGCCTTGGCGCTGTTGATCCCTGCCCTGATTGCTCTGGTCACGGCGATGGACTTTGCCCGGGTCGTGGCGTCCGGAACACTGCCGGAAATGGGCGGCTTGCCAACCTGGGCTTCGTTCGCTGGCACCGAACTCTATGACCGCGAGACCTGGTGGTTTGGCGTGCCGCTTCTGATCGCCACGCTCGGCGGCATCTCGCTTGGCTGGGTGGAGCGGCGTGGTCGTGGTTACTTCGCTGCCAGCGATTTGGTTCTTGCGCTCACCGGCATCGTGGTCGCCATCTATTTGCTGGCTATCTACGGGACGGCGGCGCGCAACGCTGTCGGCACGCCGTTCGTGCCAATTGGCGTGGCGTTTGCCGCAACCGCCGGCACCGCGCTTATCCTTGAACTCACACGCCGTGTGGCCGGTTTGGCCCTGGTCGTGATCACCTTCATCTTCCTGGCCTATACATTCACCGCGCATTTGCTGCCTGGCATTCTGGCGGTCCAGAGCGCCTACAGCTGGCAGCGCTTCTTCGGCCATGTCTATTCCGATGCCGGGATCCTGGGCCCGACCACGGCGGTGTCCTCGACCTACATCATCCTCTTCATCATCTTTGCCGCCTTCCTGCAGGCCTCAAAGGTAGGTGATTACTTTGTCAATTTCGCCTTCGCTGCTGCCGGTCGTGCACGTGGCGGTCCGGCCAAGGTGGCGATCTTTGCGTCTGGCTTGATGGGCATGATCAACGGCACTTCGGCGGGCAATGTGGTGGCGACGGGGTCTCTGACGATCCCGCTTATGAAGAAGATCGGCTATCCGCCAAAGTCGGCTGGCGCGATTGAAGCTGGTGCATCCACCGGCGGTCAGATCATGCCGCCGATCATGGGTGCTGGCGCCTTCATCATGGCGGAGATCACCGGCATTCCGTACACCGAGATTGCCGTCGCTGCGATCATTCCGGCGGTGCTCTACTTCGGATCGATCTTCTTCATGGTCGATTTCGAAGCGCGGAAGCTCGGCATGCGCGGCATGCGTGAGGATGAACTGCCGAAATTCGCGATGCTTGCCAAGCAGGTCTATCTGTTCATCCCGATCATCATTCTGATCGTCGCGCTGTTCATGGGATATTCGGTTATTCGTGCCGGCACGCTTGCCACCGCCGCTGCTGCCGTCGTGTCGTGGCTGCCGGTCTTGGTGGCCAAAACCCTTGGTCCGGCGGCTGCCGGTGCGACCGACTCGACCGGCTTTAACGGCATGGGCGTGCGGTCGATCTACAAGGCCTTCAATCTGGCCGGCACCATGTCGATCCAGATCATCGCCGTGTGTGCCTGTGCCGGCATCATTGTGGGCGTCATCTCGCTCACCGGGGTTGGCGCTCGCTTCTCGGCGCTGCTGTTGGGTCTGGCGGATACCAGTCAGCTCTTGGCGCTGTTCTTCGCCATGTGCATTTCCATCCTCTTGGGCATGGGTATGCCTACGACAGCGGCTTATGCGGTTGCGGCCTCGGTCGTCGCACCTGGCCTCATTCAACTGGGCATTAATCCGCTGACGGCGCACTTCTTCGTTTTCTACTACGCAGTGGTTTCGGCCATCACGCCGCCGGTTGCGCTCGCCAGTTATGCGGCAGCGGGGATATCGGGTGCAAACCCGATGGGAACGTCGGTGACGTCGTTCAAGATCGGCTTGGCGGCGTTCATCGTGCCTTTCATGTTCTTCTACAATCCGGCACTTCTTGGCGATGGATCATGGGTCGATATCACCCGTGCGCTGATTACCGCGTCTATTGGCGTCACGCTCCTTTCAGGCGCGGTTCAGGGCTATTTCTTCACTGGCAAGCTGACGCAGATTGCCCGTGTGCTGCTCTTGATCGCTGCCTTGTTCCTCATCGAAGGATCGTTGTTGTCGGATGTTGTTGGTGCCGCGCTCACAGCCGGCGGTCTTTTGATCGCCCGTGTGATGGGCGGCAAAACCGAAGCACCGAAGGCTGCCGAATAGCCTTTACGACATGATGTGATATGGGATCCGGAGATGCCCCTCTGGATCCCCATCACGCTGGCGGCGGCTTTCCTCCAGAACCTCCGCTCGCTTCTGCAAAAACGACTGACTGGAAAGCTCTCAACGGGCGGTGCAACCTTTGCCCGCTGCGTTTTCGCGTTTCCTCTGGCGCTGGCCTATGCCCTGGCGGTTTCTGGCCTCACCGGCTGGGCGCCGGATGCCGTGAGCGGCGGATTTGTGGGTTTCCTGCTGATGGGAGCGCTTTCCCAGATTCTTGCAACCTATGCCCTGCTTGCGAGCTTCGGCCATGGCGCCTTTGCCATCGGGACGGCCTACTCCAAGACTGAAGCTGTTCAGGCGGCCATTGTTGCGGCCGTGCTGCTCGGCGAACTGTTGTCAGCGTGGGGATGGCTTGCGGTCTTGATTGGTATGGCAGGCGTCGCCCTGATGGCGTTCAAGCGCCGTGAAGACGGTCTGGCGGCCTTGAACCTGCGAGATAAGGCAGTGCTCTGGGGTCTGTTTGCCGGTGCGCTGTTCGCCTTCGCCTCCGTCGGCTATCGCGGCGCGTCGCTGTCGTTGGGAGATGGGTCGGTCTTTGCCCGAGCCGGTTGGACCTTGGCGGCGGCGACCGCGCTCCAGACCCTGGTGATGGCGGCCTATCTGCGATGGCGCGAACCTGGGCAGATCGGAAAAACGCTCAGCCTTTGGCGTGAGAGCGGGTTGGTCGCGCTCGCTGGCGTGTCGGCATCTGTCGGATGGTTCACCGCGCTTACCTTGCAGACCGCCGCCTTGGTGAAAGCGTTGGCGCAAGTGGAACTCATCTTCTCGACGCTAACAAGCTGGCTCTACTTCAAGGAACCGGTAAGCCTGCGCGAAGTGGCAGGCATCGTTTTAATCGGCCTTTCGGTCGTCTTGATCGTGTTGGTCGCCTGATGGCTGGACCCACACGCACCCCTTTTTACCGGGATGTCGGCTTCCTCTTCATCCTTGTTCTGTCGGCTGGATCGGCGACAGCAGTTTATCTGCGCGATGGCGCTGCGCGTTTCCTGGAGATTCTGCGCGACGATGCCGTTCTCTGGCTGACGGTGCTGCCGAAGGTCGCCGCTGGGGTCATGGTCGCTGCCTTTCTGCGCATCTTGCTGCCGAAAGAGGTCGTTGCCCGATGGATTGGTGAACGCTCAGGCTTGAAGGGTCTGTTTGTGGCCACCCTTGCCGGCGCACTGATCCCTGGCGGGCCAATGACCATCTTTCCCATCGCGACATCGCTTTATCTCTCTGGCGCGGACCGGGGTTCGACCGTGGCCTTCATCACCGGATGGCTGACCCTTGGGATCAATCGTGCCGTCGTGTGGGAGCTGTCCTTCTTCGAGCCGGAATTTGTCGTTCTGCGCACTCTGGTTTCGTTGCCGATTCCCATCCTTTGCGGAATTGCTGCGCGGATGCTTCCCGGTCGTACTGAAGAGCAGAGGGCAGCCGACAAAACCAAGCCACGGCCGCAGGTGCGCGAATGATCGTGCTCATCTTCGCCGCTATTCTTTACGTCATCGCCGCTATCATGATCGCGATGGCCGCCCGGCGCGACCGCGCCTTGGTCGGCGAAGGCCTAAGGGATGCTTGGGACCAGCTGGTGATGATCATGCCGGCGTTGACGGTTGGTATATTGGGCGCTGGATTTGTTGCTGCGCTGCTGCCACCGGAGTTGGCGGAGACCTATCTGGGCGATGGTGCTGGGGTCAGCGGTTACGCAATCGCCTATGTCATAGGTGTCCTGACACCTGGCGGCCCTGTCGTTGGATTTGCGCTCGGTGCGGCGGCCATCAAGGCAGGAGCATCGGTGCCGATTGTGGTCGTTTATGTGACTGCCTGGGCGCTGGTGAACCTCAACCGGGTGCTCATCTGGGAGCGCGCGACGCTATCAAGTAAAGTCATGATCGAACGTTTGATCGTCTCCGCGCCGGTGCCTGTTCTTGTCGGGCTTTTTGCCTGGACAGTTATGGAGCTCCTTAGCTGGTGGTAAGCTCTTGCTTGTGATCCGTATACAATGCGCTTCTCGAACGTTTTGGAAACTGCTTGTCTATACGTTCTTCGAAGCTTGCTGCTGGCATTGAAGTGCCTCACCTGGGAAGGACCGTGAGCTGTTCCGATATCATGCGGCGGACTTGATGGTGCCCTGATGAAGCGCGGTTTGACCCTATTTGGCTTTGTTGTCTTGCTGGCCTTGGGCTCCTGCTGGTGGGCCTATCCCTCCGCATCTTTGCGCTATGAAATCACCGTTGAGGTCGAAGCCGAAGGGCAGCTCTACACCGGGTCAAGCGTGCATGAAGAGACACTTCGGCGGCAACCCCAGATGCTTGCTGCGCCCCCGGAGTCGCGTGAGTTCAAAGTCGAGGCCGTTGCCGTCGATATTGCCGATCGCGGCACCCTCTTTTTGCTCCTCACTGGTACGCGTGGCCAGTCCAATGAGCCCTTTTCGCCCGAGCATGGTTATCATGTTGATCCCGAGCAGTTTGTGAACGTTGTTTTTGAAATTCGGGCCAGCAGCGCTCAAGCGGTCCGCTCATTGCCATACCGGGTCATCGACGATGAGGTCCCATTCAACCAGCTGCCAATGATGGTGCGTTTTGATGACATCTCTGACCCGACGACTGTCGCTCTAGTTAACCCTTATGACCTCGCGGCCAGATTTGGTGAAGGTGTGCAACTGCGCCGTGTGCACGTGCAGACGACCCGAGCGCGCGTGACCGACGGGATCGAAGAGCGTTTGCCATGGTTTAACACGCCGCACCCGCCCGGAACGCTTTCCAGCGGGTCAATCTACGGCGATCGCCCGAGGGTTCATGATTTCCCTCCAGGACATAGTGTCCAATTCAGCAACTTCAGACAAGGATTTGGCTAATGAGCACGACTTACGACGATCTCTTCAAAGCTATTCTCGCGATGGATGCTCATAGACGTGGCGTTAACGTTACGTAGGGTGCGCCGTCCTTTTGCTCTAAGAAGTCCAGCAGTTACCCATCCAAGAATGCCATCACCCGCTCTAGCGCCTCATCGATCTGTTCTTGGGAGGCAGCGTAGGAAACGCGGATGTAACCCTCGCCCAGAATGCCGAAATCAGGCCCGCCAATGAGGGCGACGCCGGTTTCTTCCAGCAGTTTGGAGGCAAGGTCTTTGGCCTTGAAACCCGTCTGTTTGATGTTGGGAAAGGCGTAAAAGGCCCCTTCCGGCATGATGCAGGAAATGCCGGGAAGGGCGTTCAATCCATCCACAACGCGTGTGCGTCGATTGGCAAAAGCTGCCATCATCGTATCGACGTCGTTCTGCGGTCCTTCCAGGGCGGCGAGTCCTGCCCACTGAGCCGGCGCATTGACGCAGGACCAGCAATTGACCGCGAGTTTTCGGGCCTTGTCATAGAGATCATCAGGCCAGATCGACCACCCCATGCGCCAGCCGGTCATCGCCCACGTCTTCGACCAGCCATTGAGGACGATGAGGCGGTCGCGGATCGAGTGGTAGGTCAGCAGCGAAACGTGGGTGTCCGCCGGTCCATCCTTGCTATAGGTCATCCGCTCATAGATTTCGTCGGACAGGATCGCGACTGTCGGATGGGCTTCAAGGCCTGCGACCAGCGCGTCGATCTCCGCCTTGGGTGTCACGCCGCCCGTTGGGTTGGCCGGTGAGTTCAGAATAATCAGCCGGGTTTTGCCGGTGATGCGGGCTAGAACGTCATCTGCTTTAAAGGCAAAGCCGTTCTCCTCGGTGATCGGGATAGGCACCGGTGTTGCACCCGTGAACTCGATCATCGAGCGGTAAATGGGGAACCCCGGGTCGGGATAGAGAATTTCCACGTCCGGTTCGCCGAACATCAGGATGGCGGTGAACATGGTCACTTTGCCGCCTGGCACGATCAGAACGTTGTCTGGTGAAACCGCCACGCCTGTTCTTTGTTCGGTGTAGCGCGCGACGCCCTCTCTCACCGCCGGTATGCCGCGCGCATCGGTGTAGCCGTGATGGCCATCCTTCAAGGCTTTGATCCCGGCCTCGACGATATGACCGGGGGTTTGAAAATCTGGCTGGCCAATGCCAAGGTTGATCACCGAACGGCCTGAGGCCGCCAAGGCTTGTGCTCTGGCAAGTACGGCAAAGGCATTCTCTTCGCCGATGCGATCGAAGGCGGATATGGTTGGTATCATGAGGGAAGGTCTCGTGAACTTGTGGTGCCGGCGCCGCTGGCCGCAAGGCTGGCTGTTTTCGCGCGACGTCTTGTGACCTCTTCGCGGTAAAGAAGATAGAGGCCGGAGGAAATGATGCTGCCGGCGCCGGCCAACGTCCAAATGGTCGGAACATCGGCGAAGATCAGCCAACCGAGAGCGATCATCCAGACGATCTGTGTGTACATAAAGGGCGCAAGCGTTGGCGCTGGGGCTTGGATGTGAGCCTTGATCAACAGCCAATGGCCACCGCCACCGAAGACACCGGTGAGCACCATTAACAGCCAGCTTGCCGGATCGGTAGGCCAGACCCAAACGCTGAGCGCAAACGGGGCAAGGCCAATTGCCGGTATTAGGCCAGTGTAGAGGATAAGGCCGTCCTGGCTTTCAGTTTGCGCCAGGACACGTGTGCTGAGGGAGTAGAGCGCAAAACAGGTCATAGAGACCACAGACAAGAGCGCCGGCCAGCCCAGCCCATCCAGGCCGGGGCGGGTGACGACCAAGACGCCAAGAAAGCCGACTGCGATGGCCGCCCAACGACGCGGGCCTGCCCATTCCCCAAGCAACGGGCCAGCAAGCGCGGCAACGACGATGGGACCAGCGAACATGATGGTGGCGGCTTCGGCCAACTGCAGATGAAGCAACGCCAGAAAGTTGAAGATGGTCGTGCCCAGCATCATCGCGCCGCGGCCAATCTGGAGGATGGGGCGGTTTGTCGAAAAACGCGTGATGTTGCGCCAGATGCGCAGAATGAGCACCGCCAGCGCGACATGGATGACGAAACGCATCCAGACGATTTGAAGAACGGGCAGGCTGGCGCTTAGATATTTGGCCGTCGCATCCAAAAAGGCGAAGCACGCGACGGCACAGATCATGAGGAGAATGGCGCGGGCATGGCCGGCTTCGCCTGAAAGCGTGCCGTCGCCATTGCTGGCCGTTGTCGGGGTGGTCATGCCCTTGTCGGTAGCACCCGCGCTGTTACGGGTCTATCCGCTGCGCTGTTAGGACTGAACTTCCTTGGGCCGGTCAATGGTTTCAAGCGTTGGCACGAGGCTCGGGCTGTCTTGATCAGCCTCCTCCACCAAGTCGACCTCATCGTCTTCCATTGTGTCCAAAGGAACGTCGTCGTTTAGGTTCCGCTCGACCTGACGCAGTGTTTTTCGCAGGCGTTTGCGATCCTTGTCTTCCAGCTCGAAAAGAGCGGACCGCTCAAGGCGTTTCAGGGCCTTGTCGAGCTCGGCGATCAGCATACGACCCTGCGCGGTGAGATGCACGCGCGCCGAGCGGGCATCAGCTTCCTCGCGCCGGCGTTCAACCAGGCCTTGGCCGCTGAGCCGGGCCACCATCTTTGTAATGGTTGGAGGTTGTACCGAAAGCGTACTGGCAAGGGCTCCCATGGTTTGCCCATCGTCATCGCCCAGTGCCTTGAGAATTTGGTCTTGGCCAGGGTAAAGGTTCAACTTGCCCAGAACTTGGGCGGAACGTTGCCTGTAGGCTTTGGCGGCCTGGACAAGGCGGTATGTTACGGTTTTGCGGTGGTTGAAGGCCATTGAATCTCCGGTGGCGCTTTCACAGACGAAAAGTCATCCGGTCATTGTTGTAGTAAGTGGTCATGGAAACATCATGATGGCACTATGCCGATTAGTGTTATGCCGTGCGTGGTCT
>ERZ1740060.135-NODE-135-length-59935-cov-22.412692_pt1 | contig 59935 bp, 13 predicted proteins | sample MGYA00581743_ERZ1740060 | MGnify/ENA primary metagenome ERZ1740060 (study PRJEB43018, sample SAMN04849235) | marine metagenome | isolation source: floating plastic debris | place: Pacific Ocean | collected 2008-08-27 | study: EMG produced TPA metagenomics... | reverse complement strand
GATACCGCAACCGTGACGGTGACGGTCGGCGAGGAGCCGCTGCCTGATGACCTGATCGTTGGCATTAGTGCCAGCCCCACCGCGCTCGTCGAAGAAGACGGCACCGTGACCACGCTGACCTTGAGCCTCAGCGACGCACCCCCCGCCGAAGGAATCAACGTCACCATTGATAGCGACATTCCTGGTTCTTTAGCCGAATTTGATGTGGGTGCCGCCGTCTTTACCGGAGCGCAACTGGTAAGCGCCAATGCCGACTCTAGCGGTTTCACCATCAACGTCACTGACCCGACTGCCACGATCGCGCTACCGGTCTTTGATGATGATCTGGATGAAGGGGTCGAAGCGATCACTTACACCCTACAGGCGGGTGATGGCTACACAGTTGATAGTGCTGCTAGTGCAGTCACGTTATCCATTGAGGATGCTGACGGCACGACGGGTGGTGGCGATACCCCTGTCGTGAGCTTTAGCACCACACCAGAGTTGATTAGCGAAGCCGAGGGGACTGCTCTAGTGCTGAACTTCAGCGTGGACGGTGAGATTCCCGAAGGGGGCATCACAGTCAACCTGGAAGGCGATACGGCAGAGATACTGCAACAGTTCTTGGCCCCCGATGGCGATGGTGCTGTGCAAACTCGCGTCACTGAAGAAGGCAACATCCTCTATCGCTTCGATACCTCGTTTGAAGCCGATAACGAGAACTTTGCCAATGTGGTGGGGGGCACCTTGGAGGTCTTTGCCCTCGAAGATGGCGATCCGGCCGAAGACAACTCCGACCCCGCTGCTGCCGGTACCGGCTTCCTCAGCGACTTTAGCTTCACCATCACCGAATCGACTGCCAGTATTACCCTGCCGGTCTCGGATGACCTCGTCCAGGAGGCTGACCAGACCTTTACGTATACCTTGGCCGCCGGCGACGGCTACACGGTTGATCCGGCGGCGAGCAGTGGCACCTTTACCGTGACCGATGGGGCGACCCCGGCGACCAGTCCCACGGTGGGGGTAACGGCCACTCCCACGACTCTGGTGGAGTCTGACCAAACGGTCATCGAAGTCACCTTTGACGTCACGGGCGACATTCCCGCAGACGGATTGGTGGTGCAGCTGCAAGGGCCACCGCGAGCCATTGCTGAGTTTGACGTCAATGCCACCAATCCCCGTCTGCCTGAAGACGAGACGGTCGTCGAAGGGGTGGTCGTCACGGGTGGCAACGTTGTCGGTACCGATGAAGTCGCGGGTTCGCTCTTCTTACGGATCACTGACCCCACGGCAACGGTGACGGTGCCCGTCTTCGACGATGGTCCAGGCGAAGGCACCGAAGTGCTGCCCTTCGAACTCATTGATGGGGAAGCCTACGAGGTTGACCCGGCGGCTAGCGCTGTTGAGGTCACGATCGAAGATGGTACGACCGGGGGCGGCGATGCCCCGGTGCTGAGCTTTACAGCCACCCCAGAGGTGCTTAACGAAGCAGAAGGTACGGCTCTGACACTGAATTTCTCGGTTGAGGGCGACTTTCCAGAAGAGGGGGTGGTCGTTCGTTTTGATGAAAACTTCTTCGACACGGGCGATCAAATCGACTTCAATGTATTTGAACTGGAAAACTTGGAATTCTTCAATTTTGAGGAAACCGCTCCTGGTCTCTTTACCGTCGATTACCTACTGTCAGCTCCTGAGGGCTCCCTCACCACGGCTGTCTTTGACGACAACGTGGCAGAAGCGGACTTTATCTACAACCCCAGCATTCTGCCGATACCCGATGCCAACTACACCATCAATCCGGATGCCAGCTCGGTCAGCATCTTGGTCATTGACGGGGTGGAAGGCGTCGGGGGACCCGTGGTGAGCTTGGCGGTCGATAACCCAGACGTGAACGAGGGTGATGCCCTCACCATTACGCTCACTGCTGACGGCGAACTGCCTGAGGGCGGCATTGAGGTTCTGATCGATAGCGACACGGGCGCGGCGATCGGCGAATTTATCACCATTGATGAAAACGGTATTCCCAATGCCACCCTGACGGGAATTGAGGGTCTTCCTGCGCCTAATGGAGACGCCAGCGGCTTCACCGTCACGATGGTTGAAAATACCGCTACCATTAGCATCGACAGCATCTTTGACGATGGCCCTACGGAAGGGCCAGAGGTCTTTGAGTTCAGCGTGGCTGATGGCGAGAATTACGACATTGACCCCGCAACCAATGCGATTACCATTACCCTCAACGATGGCGGTGAAGACGCTGTCTTTGAGGTCGAATCGGGTGTCACCAGTGTCTTCTTAGATTTGCCGTTGCTTGAAGAAGCCGCCGGACTCACCCTAGTCGGTGTTGATAGCGACGCGATGCCCTTCTCGGAAGACTTTCAGGTGGGCTTTGCCATCACTGATGATACCGACTTCACCTTTGCCCCCGTACCGTTTACGCCATTAGGAGGCTCCATTGAGCATGACGGTACGCTGACCTTGGGACTGGGTGGGGCTCAAGCCACCATCGGTGAGTTCTCGATTGGCTTTGACCCTAGTCGGGTTACTGACACCGCCAGTGGTTTCTTTGTGGCTGATACGCTGGATGATCCGCTGGGTCTAGAGGTCTTGTTTGATATCAGCAACCCTGGAACGGTCTCGGTCTCTAGCGGTGAGTTCGAGATCAGCGATGCCGACCTGCTGCTAGCCTCAGAACTAGCGACCGTGCTAGGGCTCCCGGATCTGGCAGGGGCCGACGTTGGCGATGCTCGCATCGACGCTCTGCTGGAAGACGGCACGACGGGTGGTGGTGATGCCCCGGTTGTGAGCTTCAGCACCACGCCTGAGTTGATTAGCGAAGCGGACGGCACGGCTCTGGTTCTGAACTTCAGTGTGGCCGGCGAGATTCCCGAAGGGGGCATCACGGTCAACCTGGAAGGCGATACGGCAGAGATACTGCAACAGTTCTTGGCCCCGGATGGCGATGGCGCTGTGCAAACCCGCGTCACCGAAGAAGGCAACATCCTGTATCGCTTCGACACCTCGTTTGAAGCCGATAACGAGAACTTTGGCAATGTGGTGGGGGGCACGCTGGAGGTCTTTGCCCTCGAAGATGGTGATCCCGCCGAAGACAACTCCGACCCCGCCGCCGCCGGCACAGGCTTCCTCAGCAACTTTAGCTTCACTATTACCGAGCCAACCGCCAGTATCACGCTGCCGGTCTCGGATGACCTCGTCCAAGAGGCTGACCAGACCTTTACGTATACGTTGGCCGCAGGCGACGGTTACACGGTTGATCCGGCGGCGAGCAGTGGCACCTTTACCGTGACCGATGGGGCGACCCCGGCGACCAGTCCCACGGTGGGGGTAACGGCCACTCCCACGACTCTGGTGGAGTCTGACCAAACGGTCATCGAAGTCACCTTTGACGTCACGGGCGACATTCCCGCAGACGGATTGGTGGTGCAGCTGCAAGGGCCACCGCGAGCCATTGCTGAGTTTGACGTCAATGCCACCAATCCCCGTCTGCCTGAAGACGAGACGGTCGTCGAAGGGGTGGTCGTCACGGGTGGCAACGTTGTCGGTACCGATGAAGTCGCGGGTTCGCTCTTCTTACGGATCACTGACCCCACGGCAACGGTGACGGTGCCCGTCTTCGACGATGGTCCAGGCGAAGGCACCGAAGTGCTGCCCTTCGAACTCATTGATGGGGAAGCCTACGAGGTTGACCCGGCGGCTAGTGCCGTCGAAGTCACCATTGAAGATGGGATGACCGGCGGTGGTGATCTCTCTGGCTTGGGGGGACAGGTTCAATTTGACGTGGCAGCTGGTGAAGTCGTCACCATTACTGACTTTGGTGGTGTAGGTTTGGGGTCACTTCCCGGCGATACCATCATCGATGAACTGGATACGATCAAGTTCATGGGGGCCGGGTTAACACCAGAAAACTTACGGTTGACGCAAGCTGGTGAAAATCTGGAAATCACCTTTGTGGGGGATACTACCGGCACTCAAGTCGTTCTAGAAGATTTTGCGCTGGATAACCTAGACAATCTTCTGGAACAGACCGGAGGCAGCGTCGATCGCGGCAACATTTTGTTTGACGGCGAAGCTGACTTTGCCGATAGTTTTGATGTATTCAATGCCGATTCCACCCAGAGCGATCTCTGGAATCGCGACACGGTCACCTTCCTGAATGACCTGGACAATACCGTTCAGGGCTTTAATAGCTCTAATGATGTGATCAATGGGCTCGGGGGCGATGATGTCATTTCTGGCCTTAGCGGGGATGACTTCCTCAATGGTGGCGATGGCGACGATACCTATACCGGGGGGGCCGGAGCCGATCAGTTTGTCTTTGGCTTAGGTCAAGGCATTGATATTGTCACTGACTTTGAGGTTGGTGTGGATACGATCTCACTGGGTGGCCTAACATCAGAAGGTGTGCGGCTCCTAGAGTCGGGTGATAATACCCTCGTGCTCACGCAAAGCAATGAGTTGTTAGGGGCATTGCAGGGCGTGACGGGTCTCGACTCAACGATTTTCGCCTAAAACAGACGGCTCGTAGAGCGTCGTTGACGTTCGTTTGAGACCAGATATCATGCCTGCATGCTCTTCGCCATGCAGGCATGATGGTTTTAGGGGCATATTAATTGGTTCCCAATCCCTTATCTAAAGGGGACTTTGGAGTATTTTTCAAGGATTAAATCAATCAGCATCTGGTTCGCAACTCAGAGTAGAAGATGTCCACAACTTGCTGAAGCGCTAACGGACGAGATGCCCTATTTTGCTGGTCATTAGAGGCAAAATCTGGGGTTGATGGACAAAAAAGTGATCACCGGTGATCTCATCTAATGAGAATTGAGCTGCTGTATGAATCTGCCAAGGTCTCACGTCATCGAGACTCACGATCGCATCCTGATTGCCTCCAATCGCTGCGATCGCACACGACAACGGTGCCTGAGCTTGATAGCGATAGGTTTCTAACAGGGCAAAATCAGCCCTCAGCGTGGGCAGCAACAGCTCCATTAGCTCATCATTTTGGATGACGGCCTGGGGCGTGCCGCCATAACGATTCAACTCAGCCAAGAAGTCGGCTTTTGGCAGTTGGTGCAGCGGCGGCTCAGTCGAGGTCAGGTGGGGGGCACGGGCGGCAGACACCACCAGCAACTCTGGCAGCGGCAATTGGCGCGATCGCAGCCATCGCGTTAACTCAAAGGCAATCAGCCCGCCCAGACTGTGCCCAAAGAAAATGAAGGGTTGATTCAACCCCGGTAGCAAGGTTGTGCCTAAATGGTCAACGAGCTGAGCTAATTGAGTAATCGGGGGGTCGGCGATGCGTCGACCATGTCCGGGTAATTCGATCGCGCAAACTTCAACGGTAGGTGACAAGGCGGCTGACCAGTGCCGATAGACCTGAGCGGCTCCGCCCGCATAGGGGAAGCAAAACATCCTGAGGCGAGCTTGCGGGTTAGGGGTCGGACAATTGAGCCAGGGGGAAGTTGGCAGCGGCATATTGGCTAGGGGCGGTCATAATTTGGTGGTCAAATTCCTCCCAACAGAAGGGATGCAGCCCCTAGCTGGTTGGGTGAGTGCGGGCGTGGCAATGCTTGACCTTAAAAGCTTCTGAGTTTAATTGATGACACACCCTCGATACTGGACCGGATTTATCCGGCCAAAGTGACAGCCGGTTCGCTAGCAAGGGGCTGAACCTGCAGGCTAGTTGCCGCGATCGCTCCTTGACAACGTTGTTTACTCGGGTCGCCCGCATACACCAGCCGCCCTAAACTATGGGCCATCGCAATCATTTCCGGCAGGGGTAACCAGGGAAAAACGACCGTGTCTCCTGTCCGAGAAAGTAAACCCAGCAGTTCTTTCAAAGTCCCGATCGTAAATTTTTCCTGTGGCAAAACAACGACGCTATCGACTTGGTCGATTAGCCAGTCGTGGGCCCAGTCTTCAGCGGTGACCGCGATCGCTAGCTTCGCCTGAGGAACTGCGTTAACAAAGCTAGGGGTCGCGGTATCACCGCAAAACAGTTGATGTTGAGCCCCGAGTTGATACCAGCCAGCGGTAATCTCCAGCTCCGGCTGAGCCGTGCGCGATGAGTCAGCCAGCTCGACCGATTGGGGAATCACCGTGATAATTTCCGGCTTCTTGATCGCGGGCTCTTCAGTTTCAGGCGCGACGCTGGCGGTGTTAGCGGCTTGCTTGCTCTGCTTAATCGCTGACTTGATTGATTTATGAGTGATTTTCTGACCGCTAGCGGCCGCTTTCAGGACTTCGGTTCTCAATGCTTCTGGCACTGAAGGGGCAGCGAGCTGATATAGAACCGAAGTTGCGATATCGACTTTTGCAAGTTTTGCAAATCTATCGCCAAAAGTTTCGTAGACATTGATGAAGTTGTAAGCAGTCCGCTGACTCCAACCAAATTCGGCTTTCAGCCAAGCCAAAAACTGGCCATACTTGAGGCGCGATCGCACATCGGCTAAGCGTTGGCCGATTTCCCACACATCCTGGGCCGAACGGCGTAACCGCTTCCGAATTTCGCCCGTATGTTCTTGAATGACCTGTCGTTGCGCTAGGTCAAGACTTTCATAATCGAAAAACGTAGATAGTTGAACCGGATCGTTCGGACCGCTCATTACCGACATGGGAATTAAGTTTTAGAAATAAGACTGGGTTCTAACATTAAATTACCCAATCCATAAATCATGGTAACTCACAGGTTGAGATACTTCTAAACTTTACATTCAACGCCCAGCACCCGCAGGAAGCCTCCAGATCAGACTTTGAGGAGCGATATGACGGCAGCACCTATCCTCAAATCAGGTACGTTCAAGGGCTTTAAGTCCAATAGTCGGTCTTTGGGAGTGGCAATATTGCCGCTATCAGGCTGAATTTAGCGATCGTCAGGTGATCCCTGCTGCATGATAAAGCTGGAATTTTGTCTTTCTCCAAGATACTTTATGGTCTCAGCGACTTCTTAAGATATTTCCCAAAATAGCGCGAACTCATCCATTCTTTAAAGGGGAGTGAGCTGGCTATAAAAATATTGTTGTAATCCTTATTTTCAAGCAAACCAGTGGCCGGAAACTCATCATATTGAGGGTGATGATAAGTGCCAAATAATATATCCCAAAAAGGGAAAAAGGCTGAAAAGTTTTTGTCTAGATGTTCTGGCTTAAAGGAATGGTGAATGCGGTGATATTGTGGCCCGGTAACAATTGGCGACAGTGATCGCAAATTCAACCGCAGGTTGAGATGAATAAACTGCAGCCAAAGCACTTGCACAAATGCCAGGATGCCCAGTGGTAGAGCGCTGAACTCAAATAACAGTCCCATTGGGAGGACTAGAAATATCACGATCAAAGGATCTTCTAACCAATGAACTCGGCGGGTACTGGTGACATTCAAAGAAACTTCGCTATGGTGAAATTTGTGTTGCTCCCACAAGAAGGGAGCTTGGTGCTGGCACCGATGAAACCAATAGTAGAAGAAATCAGTGACCAGTAAATACAGCAGCGATAGGAGGCCATACCCCCAAATATTTTGAGGAATTGGCAGAGAAATTAAAGGAGCGCCGAGAAGTTCCTGTATCCAAGTAATCGCAACCCCAATGCCGAGTGCCTGTATGAGCACAACTATTAAGCTGTAAACCACATACCATCGGAGGTTAAACCAGATATGAGACAAGGGCTGATGAGGTTCGGCAGGACGGATGTGTTCGGCCACCATAAAGCAGCCATACATGACCAAACCAGTCAGCACATATTTTGCGAAGCCGAGCGGGGCAGCAAGCCATTCCATAAGCAACCGGCCATGAATCTAGAATTAATTCGAAACCTTTAGCAAGCGCTAGTTAGCATTCATCCATCAAGTGGAGGAGAAAGTGGGTAACCACCCACAGCGCTGATGACTTTTTGTATTATTAGGCGATGTCTCATCATTATGCAACGACCTCGCCCGGATTGTGGGGGTGCCAAAAGCCGGGCCAGAGATGAACAACACGCCTGCAGCAGACAGCCAAGCCCCCTGGCTAAGAACCGATGAAGTTCATGTGTGGATGGCGGCACCCCATCGGTGCTGTCAGCCGGAACTGATCAGCCAATATGTTTCCTGGTTGGATGAACAAGAGCGATCTCGGTACGACCGCTTCCACTTTCCCCAACATCGCCACGAGTACCTAGTCGCCCATGCCCTGCTCCGCAGCAGTTTATCTCGCTATAGTGGCTGTGCCCCGGCCGCGTGGCGGTTTACCAGGAACACGTATGGTCGCCCAGAGATTGCCGCCGAGTGCGGGCAGCCGCCCCTCCGGTTTAACCTGTCTCACACTACTGGGCTGGTGGCCTGCGCGATTGCTCGGTCAGCGGATGTCGGTATAGACGTGGAGTTGATGACGCGGGCTGGTGATTTGGCAGCGATCGCTGATCTGAGCTGCACGCCGGATGAACTCGCGGCATTACAACCATTATCGGGCACTGCTTGGAGTCAGCGTTTCTTCAGCTTGTGGACATTGAAGGAAGCCTACGTCAAAGCTCGAGGGCAAGGGTTATCGATACCACTACTCCAGATTAGGTTTCAGTTTCAGCCTCATCTGATGAATGCTAGTGGTGTTATTCAATTTGAGTCGCTGCTTGATTCAGCTTCAGCCCCCGCCTGGAAGTTTGCCTCGCTTAATCCGACACCTCGACACTGTATGGCTGTGGCCACCCACCTGGAGACTTCGCTACAGATACAGTTTGGCTGGTCCATCCCGGGCCGAGGTGGTCAGGCCACCCACTTTTCCTGCATCAGTAGTCAAGACGTGGTGCAGCGCCAGGATTGATGATTGACGTTTTCGGCTCGGCTTCATTTAGATGAGATAGTTTCTCAAATAAAGCCCCCGTCATGTCTAATGCTCCCCACGCGGATCTAATTGAGAGGCCGGGCATGATCGTTCGGTGGCATCAGTTGAGTCTGGCCAGTATCGCCTGTGGTTGTCGCCATGCATTTTCCCTTCTCGCAAAGATCCAGGCTGAATTCAGCTGTTCGCCTTGATATCTAAGGATTTCTACAGATTTAAAATTCATCTCTGTGCAGGAGTCCACAATTCCTTTATAGAGGCTTTACATAACCATTGAATCCTCTATACTGTTGAGAACAGTTTTTAATAAGATCAGTACTTGCTGATCTTTGTTGAGCCTGAAAGTCAATAGAGAGTGGCTGTTTAGGGTGATCTATGGTGCAAGAGTGTAGCCGCGAAAGCGCTGAGATTGAGCAAGTACGAAAGTCTGCAAACGCCAGCCTGATAGAAATTCTGCAATGGCGGGCCGCGCATCAGCCTCATGAGTTGGCCTATCGATTTTTGCCTGATGAGTGGGAGGCGAGTACGGCCAGTCACGGGCATCAGTGGAGTTATGCCGAGCTGTCTCTTCGGGTTGATGCGATCGCGACGCAGCTAGCCGAATTTGCTCATCAACCCGTGATGCTGGCTCTGCCTGCGGGACTAGATTTTGTGGCGGCGTTTTTAGGGTGTTTGCAGGCAGGAGCGATCGCCGTACCTGTGCCGTTGCCCGGACGGCATCAAGGTTTGGCCCGCTGGCTGCATCTGGTTGTGGATGCGCAGCCTCAGGCGATCTTGACTCCGGCTGATCAGCTGGCCAAGGTGCAGCGGCAGTTGGTATCGGTGGCTCAGCAAATTGCCCACCCCATTGCTTGTATAGCTCCGAGTATGATCCCAACCTCGATTGAGGGGACGGTGTCTGGTCAGCCAGAGTTGTGTGTGCCTGAGCTTGCCAGTGACGCGATTCTCCCTGCGAGCCGCGCTGCGATCTCGCTTTTGCAATACACCTCTGGCTCTACCTGTCAGCCTCGAGGAGTCGTAATCAGCCATGACAACCTGATGCATAATCTCGGGCTGATTCACGACCGATTTGGCCATTCTGCGGCTAGTCATGGCGTCATCTGGTTGCCGCCCCATCATGATATGGGCCTAATCGGTGGCATTCTGCAACCCCTTTACAGTGGCTTTCCGGTCACCTTGATGTCGCCGCTGTCGTTTTTGCGTCAGCCCATTCGCTGGCTGCAGGCCATTACCGCGTTTGGGGGCACCACCAGCGGCGGGCCGAATTTTGCCTATGAGCGCTGTCGGCAAAAAATCACGCCAGAGCAGCGGCAAGGGCTGGATTTGAGCAGCTGGGAGCTGGCATTTACGGGGGCCGAACCGATCCGCGCGGCTACCCTCAATCAGTTTGCCAAGACCTTTGCGACCTGTGGCTTTCGGGCGACCGCCTTCTACCCCTGTTACGGTCTGGCCGAAGCGACCCTCTTTGTCTCCGGTGGCGCGAAGACTGCCCCACCCCGCATCGACGCTGTGGATCGATTGGCCCTCGCTCAGGGGCGACTGATTGAATCACTGGCGGATACGGCGCTGCCCCTCGTGAGTTGTGGGTCGGGAGCCGCTGATCAAACCCTTGCGATCGTTGAGCCGCAGACGCATCAGCCCTGTGACGAGGGCCAGATCGGCGAAATTTGGCTGCGGGGGCCGAGCGTGGCCTCAGGCTATTGGCAACAGCCCAAGGCCACCCAAGACACCTTTGCGGCTGAGCTCGCGAATGGCACCGGGCCTTTCCTACGCACGGGCGATCTGGGCTGTTGGCGGCAGGGGGAACTGTTTGTCACGGGGCGGCTCAAGGATTTGATCATTATTCGCGGGCAAAATCACTATCCCCAAGACATTGAGCAGACCGTTGGGCAGAGCCACCCAGCGGTACAGGGCCAGAGCGGAGCGGCTTTCGGCTTAGAAATAGATGGCGAAGAGCGGCTGATCGTCGTCCAGGAAGTGCAACGGACGGCCCTGCGGACTCTCGATGCAGATACCGTAATGGATGCCATGCGCGCGGCGGTTTCGCAGCAGCAGGGGCTGCAGATATATGCGGCAGTGCTGTTGAAACCGGGTAATCTGCCGAGCACAACCAGTGGTAAGGTGCAGCGCCAGGCCTGCAAAGTGGCGTTTCAGAACCAGGCGTTCGACGCCGTTGCCGCCTGGTGGCTGGAGCCAGCTGAGCAAACTTCCCCAATCGCCAGGGGGGCGGCATCAGCGGGGTCCGACCATGACTCTGCAGCGGGCACAGTTCCTGGCGATCCCGTTCGCACTGAGGCACTGATTCAATGGCTGCGCCAATACGCGAACGAGTCGCTTAATTCCCGATTGATGGACGAGCGGCGGTGCCTTTCTCCTGGCGTGGTGCTCGATTTTGGCAACCAGGGACTGCTGGGCATGCAGGTACCTACGGAGTATGACGGTTTGGGACTAGGCCACCAGGACCTGCTGCGGGTGCTGGAGCAATTAGGAGCGATTGATCCCACTCTGGCGCTCTTTGTGGGCCTGAACAATGTGCTGGGCATTCGACCGATTCTGCAATCTGCTCATCCCGACTTGCAGGCAGACTGGCTGCCCAGACTGGCCACGGGGCGAGAGCTAGCCGCCTTTGCCTTGACGGAACCGGGGGCGGGGTCTAATCCCAACGGGATTCAATCGCGGGCGATCGCGACAGACGGCGGCTGGCGGCTGCAGGGTGAAAAGATCTGGAGTGGTTCGGCGGCGTGGGCCGGTATTCTGAATGTCTTTGTGCAACATCCCGAAGTCTCTAGCATCAGCGGCTTTACCATTAGTAAGGGCACCCCCGGTTTGCGACAGGGGCCAGAGGCCCTGACCATGGGTATGCGCGGCATGGTGCAAAACACTGTGTATCTAGAGGGCGTCCCTGTCTCAGCAGCACAGCTTTTAGGTGAACCCGGCCAAGGCATGACCGTGGCCCAAGATGCCATGATGTATGGCCGACTGGCGATCGCGGCGGCCTGCGTAGGAGGAATGAAGCGCTGTGCCCAATTGATGCTGCGCTATAGCTCTCGTCGCCAAGTCAGCACCGGGCGACTCCTTGAGAATCCTGTTTTATTGACTGGCTTAGGGGGCCTCACCGCTCAGATTGAGGCGCTGTCGACTCTCGTGAATTGGCTCGCCTCCCGACTCGATCAGGGGCAAGCGGTGATTCCTGAAGCGTTCACCGCCTGCAAAATCCTCGCGCCGGAATTTTATTGGCAGGCGGCCGATGACTTGGTGCAATGCTTGGGCGGGCGGGGCTACATCGAACCGAATCTAGCGCCGCAAATTCTGCGGGATGCCCGCGTACTGCGCATTTTTGAAGGCCCGACGGAAACCCTCACAATGCATCTAGGCGCGCAGGTATTGAATGCGCGATCAGGGCTTAAGACATTTCTCCGTGAGGATTTGGGTGCACCTGAACTGGCAGATCGCTTGTTTGTCACCGCCGAGAACGTACTGGTGCAGTATCAACATCGCTACGCCGATACCGTGACGGCGCGACGGTGGACCTATCTCGCAGTGGGCAAGTTGGCGGCGATCGCTCTACTCTTGGCTGTACAGCAGGCAGAGCGCACCGCTTGCCCCAGGGCTGTGGAGTGGACACGACTATCTTTTGAACAGTTGTTGGCCCAGGCAGTGACGCCCTCCCCGCAGGAAGTCGTCGCTGCCGGAGCTACCGAGACCGCTGAGTGGATTACGCGTTACGCCGAGACCATCGGTGACATTGAGCAAACCCAAGCAGGTGAGCAGCATAGCCTAGACCCTTGGCTGCAAAAAGCTGGGGCCACCGCTACTCATGACAGTCCTGATCGCTCTCGGCCCGACAGGGAGGCGTCATCTCCGTTCGCAGACATTTTCCCGCCTCAAGCGCCTCGGGAGCAGGCAACGCCGGCGGTTGACTGGCGAGAGTCGGCTCACCCAGCAACGGCCAAAGCCTTAGCGCAGTGGTTGGGCCGCTGGCTGGCCGATCGCCTCAACCTTTCACCAACTGTGATCGACATGGATAAAGCTTTCGCTGACTACGGGGTGGACTCTGTCATGGCCGTGGAGTTAGCGCAAGATTTGGAGGAGGTGCTAGCACTCCAGCAGCCCCTCGATGTGACCGTCGCGTGGAACTTTCCCACCATTGCGGCGCTGGCGGCTCATCTCGCCCCCCAGGCGAATTCCCAAAACTTCCGGGGGTTGCCAACGGACGGTCTCTCAACCGATTCCGACCAGACAGCCTGGGGTGCCGCTGACGTTCAACCTGATCAACGCGCTGACGCATCTTTTCCCCGGCCCGAATTAGATGAACTGAGTGAAGGGGAAATGGCCGATCTGCTAGCAGCAGAACTGGCCATCCTCAAAGGAGGGGCGTCATGATTCAATCACGCGCCCAGCAGCCGGACGCCCAGCCCAACAACTACCGGGACTTACTCCGGGAAGCTACCCTGCAGCTGAGATCGCTGCGATCGGAGTTAGACACCATCCGCCAGCAGCAAACGGAGCCCATCGCGATCGTAGGGATGGCCTGCCGCTTTCCCGGTGGGGCCAACAGCCCGGAAGCCTATTGGGAACTGCTGCGCCAGGGGGTGGATGCCATCACCGACATCCCTGAGCAGCGGTGGGATGTAGCGGCTCACTACGACCCTGATGCTGAAGCACCCGGTAAGATGTACACCCGCTTTGGGGGCTTCATCGATCAGGTTGATCAGTTCGATCCGCAGTTTTTTGGCATTTCGCCCCGTGAGGCCCGTAGCCTCGACCCTCAACAGCGGCTGCTGCTAGAGGTCAGCTATACCGCCTTAGAAAATGCTGGACAGCCGCCCTTTGACCTGCGAGGCACGCGCACCGGCGTTTTTGTCGGCGTGAGTTTTGATGATTATGCACAGCTCAGCGTCCGCTCCGGCGACCTGACCCGCATTGACGCCCACAGTAGCCTGGGTAATACTCGCAGCATCATCGCGGGTCGCTTAGCCTACACCTTTGGGTTGCAAGGCCCGACGATGCAGCTCGACACCACCTGCTCATCGTCCCTGCTGGCGGTACATCTGGCCTGTCAAAGTCTACGGAATGGGGAAGCAAATCTGGCGTTAGCGGGGGGCGTCAACCTGATGCTGACCCCAGAACCCACCATCGGCTTTTGCAAACTCAAAGCCTTGGCCCCGGACGGCCGCTGTAAAACCTTTGATGCCGCTGCCGATGGCTATGGTAGGGGCGAGGGCTGTGGCGTCGTCGTGCTGAAACGACTATCCGATGCGATTGATAATCAAGATCCAATTTTGGCGGTGGTACGCGGGTCTGCCGTTAACCATGATGGCATGAGCAATGGCCTCACTGCCCCCAATGGTAAAGCTCAGGAATCGGTGCTGCGAGAGGCGATCACCAATGCCCGGATCAAGCCCGAACAGGTGCAATACGTCGAAGTTCACGGCACCGGCACTCGCCTTGGCGACCCGATTGAAGTCCTCGCACTCAATCAAGTGATGGGGCAACGTTCGACGCCACTGCTGATCGGCTCGGCCAAAACCAACATCGGCCACTTGGAATCTGCGGCGGGCGTGGCCGGTTTGATCAAGGTGATTTTGTCCCTACAGCACCAGCAAATTCCGCCTCACCTTCATCTGCAAACCCCTAATCCTTATATCCCCTGGAACCAACTGGCCGTTGCTGTGCCTACCGAACTCACGCCTTGGCCCGCGACGACAGAGAGCCGCTTGGCGGGAATTAGTGCTTTTGGGATGAGCGGCACGAATGTGCATTTAGTGCTGGAAGAAGCGCCGGAAGATGAATTCGCAATACTCTGCGAGCAGAGCGCAGCTCTACAAAAAGATGAATTCAAAATTTCCCATCCGGATAGAGAAGCATTTATTGGAGCGGTCATCAATCAGCGCCCACTGCATGTGCTGCCCCTTTCGGCCCGTAGTAATGGGGCGCTGCGCCAGCTTGTTGAGCGGTACCACGATTGGCTAGAGGCTGGAATCACCGCGACCCTGCCCGATATTTGCTTTTCTGCCGGAGTCGGGAGATCGCACTTCAACCACCGCCTCGCGCTAGTTGCCGCTGACCTGCCTCAACTGCGCCAGCAGTTAAAGCGCTATCTAAATAGTGACTCTTCTCCAGCGAAGACAGCGACTAGCCCCATCCCGCCACACCGTACAATTGCCTTCCTGTTCACCGGGCAAGGCTCGCAATATCCCCACATGGGCCGCGAGTTGTACGACACTGAACCGGTCTTCCAGCAGGTCATGGATCAGTGCGCTGAGATACTAGCCGCAGAAGGCGTAGATCTGTTGAACGTGCTCTATGGGGAGATGGGGAATAGGGAACAGGGAGTAGGGAACAGGGAACAGGGAGTAAGGAATAGAGAGGCCGGCCTAAGCACGAATAACGAGTCCCTTATCCACCAAACTCAGTTCACTCAACCCGCTCTCTTCGCCCTGGAATACGCCCTCGCTCAGCTTTGGCTGGCTTGGGGCGTTGAACCCGACGGCGTGATGGGGCACAGCATTGGCGAGTATGTGGCGGCTTGCCTGGCTGGCATCTTTAGCCTAGAAGACGGACTGCGGCTGGTCACGGCCCGTGGTCGCTTGATGCAGGCTTTACCGGCGGGGGGTGGCATGGTCGCGGTGATGGCCACTGCCGAGCAAGTATCTGAAATGCTGCCAGTAGGGGTTGCGATCGCCGCCATCAATGGCCCGGAAGCAACGGTGATTTCTGGCGAGCTGACCGCATTGGCATCCGTCGTGGCCCGGCTGACGAAGCAAGGCATCAAAACTAAGGCACTGGAAGTTTCCCACGCTTTTCACTCAGCTCTGATGGAGCCGATGCTGGCGGAGTTCCGAGCCATAGCCAATCAGGTAAACTATGCTTTGCCTCAGATCGATCTGGTGTCTAACGTCACGGGGCGCACTGTCACCGCCGAAGTTGCCAGGGCTGACTATTGGGTCAATCACGTTTGCCAGCCGGTACAGTTTGCCGCCGGTATGGCCACGTTAGCGGCAGAGCACTATGACACATTCATTGAAATTGGCCCGAAACCCGTGATGTCGGCAATGGGTCAAGCCTGCTTGCCTGAAGGCAAGGCGCTATGGCTGCCTAGCCTCCGCCCCGATGCTGATTGGCAGACCCTACTTCCTAGTCTCGGCAAACTCTACATGGCAGGGGCCACAATTGACTGGGCGGGCTGCGATCGCTCCCATCCCCGGCAAATGGTCAAGCTGCCTAACTATCCCTTCCAGCACCAGCGCTATTGGGTCGATACAGATACCTCCACACCGTACGGGCCCACGGTGGTGCGCCCCTCTGTGCCCCCACCTCACCCCCTGCTGGGGACGCCGCTACATTTGGCCGGAACCACAGTGCGATACTTTCAAGCCCAACTCCATCCCGATACACCCGTCTATTTGAAAGATCATCAGGTGTTCGGAGCTGTCGTGATGCCTGCTGCCGGGTATCTGGAAAGCGCGATCGCGGCGGCCCATGCTTGCCAATACCCCGCGCCTGTGCTGCGCGACGTCTTTTTGCTAAAGGCGCTAAGACTGCCAGAATCAGCATCCGTAGTGGTTCAAACCGCCGTTACACCACTGTCCGCAGCGGGGGCTGAGTTTGAGATCTTTAGCGCCACTGCGCCCGCAACCGCCACCTGGCAGCGTCATGTCAAAGGTCGGATTGAACCTGGTACGCCCCTAGCTACGCCATTTTCACTAGCTGACAAACAGCGGGAACTCGTAACGTCGATCGCCGCCGATCAGGTTTACGACACTTACCAGCAGCGGGGACTCACTTACGGCCCCCAGTTCCGCATCCTTAACCAGATTTGGCTCGGAGCCGGCGCAGCCTTAGCGCACCTTCAGGTATCCGATGAACTACTCGCTGACTCACAGCTCTATCGCCTGCACCCCATTCTGTTAGACGCCGGGTTGCAGCTGGCGGGGGTTACCCTCGATCCGCACACTGACTCAGCGACCTATCTGCCCGTCGCCATTCAGAGCCTGCGCCTGCAGCCAAATTCGGCTCATACCCCGCAATGGCTCTATGCCCAGCGGCATATCCAGGACATAGCAGTGTCTCAGCAAGTGATCGATGTCTCGCTGCTGGCAGCCGATGGCACTGCGATCGCCATTCTCGAAGGGGTGCGCCTGCAAAAGGTATTGCCTGAACTGTTGTGGGGCGACTCACAGCCCACCACTGAGTCGGAACCCACCTGGCTGTATCAAGTCACTTGGCCACCTCAACCCCTGCCAACTCAGCCGCTAGACTTTCTCCCGTTGCCGGAGATTATTCGCGATCGCCTGGCCGCCGACTTTACCCAATTACTGACTCAACCCGCGTTTATCGACTACCAAGCACGGCAACCCCAGCTCGAAGCCTTGAGCCTCAGCTACATTACCCAAGCCTTGGAAAAACTGGGCTGGTCACCGAAATTAGGTGAAGCGCTGATGCCCCTAAGTATTGCCGAGCAGTTGACCATCGCACCCCAGCAACAACAGTTATTTCAATATCTCCTGAGCAAGGTAGAAGGGAACAGGGAACAGGGAACAGGGAATAGGGAACAGGGAGAACCCAGACTCCAGAACCTAGAACCCAACCACCCAGAACGAGTCACCCAGAACGAACAACCAACCACCCAGAACGAACAACCATCCGCTTATCCTCCTTCTCCCGAACTTGCCCTCCTGAATCGCTGTGGCGAAAATCTGGCAGCCGTGCTCCAAGGAGAAGTCGATCCGCTGACGCTGTTGTTCCCCCACGGGGATCTCAGCGACTTGACGCAGCTCTATGAGCGATCACCAGGTGCCCAGGTTATGAATACGTTGATGCAGCGGGCGGTGACTACCGCGATCGCTCAGGCCCAACGGCCGCTCCGTATTCTGGAAATTGGTGCAGGCACCGGGGGCACCACGGCTCACTTGCTACCCCAGCTTCAAACTGCAGAATATGTGTTTACGGACGTGTCACCGCTGTTTCTCCAGCAGGCTCAGGAGCGCTTTGGGGCCTATCCCGGCGTGCGTTATGAGCTGTTAGACATTGAGCGATCACCGGCTGAACAAGGCTTCCAGCAGCCCTTCGACCTGGTGATTGCAGCCAACGTCTTGCATGCCACTGCCGATCTGCGACAAACGCTGGCCCATGTCCGAGAGCTGCTGGCTCCGGGCGGCGAGCTGATTCTGCTGGAAGGGACACAGCCCGTTGTTTGGCTCGATCTAATTTTTGGCCTGACCGCAGGCTGGTGGAAGTTTACCGATCGCGATTTGCGCCCCCACCATCCATTGCTAGCAGCCAACCAATGGTGCAATCTGCTGGCGACCAGCGGCTTTACAGCGACGATGTTGCAGCCTGAGCCTCCGGCATCCTGCACCGATTTGCCGCAGGCAGTGCTAGTGGCTCAGCGCGATGACCGCCCAGCAGCGCCTGCCGTGACCCACGCCAACTGGCTGATCCTGTCCGAATCGATGGAAATGGGGGAGTTACTAGCGGACAGCCTGCAACAGCAAGGGCAATCTCCTAAGTTGGTTTCACCCAACCTCTCCCGTAACCGACAAAATGAGCTCTCTTTTGACTGGCCGGCTTCTGACTGGGTACCTCAACTCTTGCAAATTTTGCAAATGGCATCATCCTGGCAGGGAGTCGTCTATTTGACCGCATCGTCTGAGAATGACGAGGCCATTCCCGTGATCGCTCAGGCCACCTGCCGTAAAGCATTGCATCTTGTGCAAGCGTTGCTGAAAGCCCAGCCATCTTCGGCTCCTCGCCTTTATCTGGTAACACCAGGGGCAACGCCGCTGAACCTGACCGCAACTGGGTTAGCGCGATCGCCCCTCTGGGGATTTGCGAAAACGGTTAACCTCGAACATCCTGAACTCCGCTGCACCTGCGTAGACCTGGCAGGTGCAGCGATCGAGCTGCTAGTCACAGAGCTGTTAGCCGACTCCCCTGAGCAGCAGGTTTGCCTGCAATCCCAGCAGCGACGAGTCGCTCGCTTACAGCCCTACAACCCGACGGAGGCAATCACCGATTCACCTGCTCGCTTAGCGATTTCTGAGCCCGGTGTGCTGACAAATCTTACCTTTGAGCCAAGCAATCGTCGTTCTCCGGCAGCCAACGAAGTCGAAATTCAAGTGGCAGCCACGGGGCTGAACTTTCGGGATGTGCTGACGGCGCTGGGTCAGTATCCGGGTGAACCAGTGCTGGGCTGCGAATGCGCCGGAGAGGTAGTAGCGGTAGGAGACGCAGTGACGGATCTTGCCCTGGGGCAGCGGGTCATGGGCATTGCGGCCGGTAGCTTTAGCCAGTTTGTCACCGTCAATCGCGCGATGGTGATTCCGGTACCAGCAGGAATATCTCTGGAAGCCGCTGCGACGATTCCGGTCGCTTTTCTGACTGCACACTACAGCCTAGTAGAGTGCGCTCAGCTTAAAGCGGGCGATTGTGTCCTTATTCATGCCGCCGCTGGTGGAGTCGGACAAGCCGCGATTCAAATTGCCCAAGTGATCGGGGCGGAAATCATCGCGACGGCCAGTCCTAGCAAGTGGGCAGCGCTGCGATCACTTGGCATCACCCATATCTTTAATTCCCGCAGTCTTGACTTTGCGGACGAAATTACGGCTCTAACTCAGGGAAGCGGCGTCAATATCGTGCTCAATTCCCTCGCCGGTGAGTTTCGCGATCGTAGCCTCCAGGTGTTGCGTCCCGATGGGCGTTTTATCGAACTGGGGTTAGGGGACCTGTCCATTCCCAACAACAAAGCCTACTTTCCAGTCAACCTAGTGGCCCTTTGTCAAGAACAGCCCGACCTGATTCAGTCCATGCTGCAAATCCTGCATCAGCAGTTTGAGTCCGGTGTCCTCCGCCCGATCCCTCACACCGCTTTTCCTCTTAGCGAAGCCACTCAAGCCTTTCGCACCATGCAGCAAGGCAAGCATATCGGCAAGGTTGTGCTCAATGTAGAAGGGACTAGGGAACAGGGAGTAGGGGAGAGGGAACAGGGAACAGAGTATAGAGGCAAGGCAGAAGGCAGAAGGCAGAAGGCAGAAAGGAATAGGAAGAGCTTAGAACTCCGAACCCCATACCCAGAACCAGTAACCAACAACCAACAACCAATAACTAACAACCTAGAACCCAGTCAAAACCTCACTCCCCCACTCCCCCACTCCCGTTCGGCTGAGCTCACGTCGAAGCCCACTCCCTCACTCCCCATCCACTCCTCTGTCACCTACCTCATCACCGGTGGCATGGGTGGGCTGGGCCAACAGGTCGCTGGGTGGATGATCGCTCAAGGGGCACGTCATCTCCTATTGATGGGTCGGCGCGAACCCACAACTGAAGTACGTGAACAAATTCAAGTTTGGCAAGCTCAGGGAGTCACGGTCGAAACCGTGCAGGCCGACGTTTGTGAGGCTGAAGCGCTGACAGCGGTACTGCATCAAATTGCCGCGTCGCCCTATCCACTCCGGGGTGTGATTCATGCTGCTGGCGTATTGAGTGATGGTCGGCTCGAACAGTTGATCTGGGAGCAGTTTGAGCGAGTCTTGGCCCCCAAGGTCGAGGGTGCCTGGCATTTACATCAGCTGACTCAAGGATTGCCGCTAGACTTTTTTGTGCTGTTTTCCTCAGCGGCGGCGCTCATCGGCACGCCAGGGCAGGCTAATCATGCGGCGGCGAATGCCTTTCTCGACGGGCTGGCCCACTATCGGCGATCGCAGGGGCTACCGGCGCTCAGTCTCAACTGGGGAGCCTGGTCAGACATCGGCTCAGCCTTAAAGTATCAGCAGGGCAAGGCGCTGACCGGGCTGCCGGGCGTGAACCTGATAGCACCGGAACAGGGGCTGGAAAAACTGTCCCAGGTCTGGACTCAACCCCTCCCGCAAATCGGCATTGTGCCCATTGAGTGGTCAACCTTGCTGCGCCAGGGAAATCTCGACCAGTCGCCCTTTTTGGAGCCCTTTCACCGGGAGAATAGCCATTCAGATATGGGATCAACGGACTCCAAGCGGTCACACAGGGTTGAACAGGCCGCTTTCCGTCAGCAGCTAGCAGAGACGCCCCGAGAACTGCAGCGGGCCTTGCTAGATGACCATGTCTGCAACCAGATCAGCCAGATTCTCGGGTTTGCTCCAGAGGCGTTGGATCGGCAAGCAGGCTTTTTTGACCTCGGGCTAGATTCCCTCACTGCAATGGAGTTGAAGAATAGTCTGCAAGGGAGTTTGGGCTGTTCGTTACCCGCTACGGTGGCCTTCGACTACCCCACGGTGGAACGGCTGCTGGATTATTTGGCTGAGCAGTTGCTAACGGAGCCGCTGACGGTTGCGGCCCCGACTTTTGCACCGGAGTCTCAACGGGCGGCAACCGATGCCGCTACCAACGCTGAGCCCTCCTTGCCGGAAGCGGATCTCGCGGCTCAACTCGATCGAAAACTGGCTGATCTCGAAGACTTAATAAACTAGGCAATTCTGTGGTTAACAACAACTCCACCTCGAATAACCAACGGATGGCCCGCGCACTTCAGGCCATCGAAAAGTTGCAGGCCAGGGTCTCGGAACTGCAGCAGGCGAGCACCGAGCCGATCGCTATTATCGGTTTAGGCTGTCGCTTTCCCGGTGGGGGCGATAGTCCAGCGGCCTTTTGGCAGCTTTTACACGAGGGACGAGATGCCATTTCCGAAGTGCCTAGCGATCGCTGGAACGCTGACGCCTATCACCATCCTGAGCCCGCCACGACCGGCAAAATTGTTACCCGCTATGGCGGCTTTGTCGATCATCTCCAAGCATTTGATGCGAACTTTTTCGGCATTGCCCCGAAGGAGGCAGTCAGCCTCGATCCCCAACAGCGGCTGCTGCTAGAAGTGGCTTGGGAAGCCATGGAACATGCGGGTGCGGTGCCGGAGCGATGGGCGGGCCAGCCCGTGGGCGTGTTCGTGGGGATCAGCAGCAATGATTATTCGCGGCACCTGCTTCAGCGACCCGAAACGGACATTGACGCCTACCTAGCAACGGGAAACTCCCACAGTGCGGCAGCGGGGCGATTGTCCTACAGCCTCGGATTGACTGGTCCGAGCTTAGCGGTCGATACCGCCTGCTCTTCTTCTTTAGTTGCGGTGCATCTGGCCTGCCAGAGCTTACGGAACCGAGAGTGTGATGCGGCCCTTGCTGGGGGTGTCAACCGGCTGCTGGCTCCCGAATTCAGCATCAATTTTTCCCAAGCGCGCATGCTAGCTCCTGATGGTCGCTGCAAAACCTTTGATGCCGCTGCCGACGGCTTTGCTCGTGGCGAAGGCGGTGGCGTGGTGGTACTCAAGCGATTGACCGATGCAGTGGCTGATGGCGATACTGTCTTGGCGCTAATTCGCGGCTCTGCCGTCAACCAAGACGGTCGCAGCGGTGGACTGACCGTGCCCAATGGCCCCGCTCAACAAGCGGTGATTCGGCAAGCCCTGGCGCAAGCCGATCTCCAACCCAAACAGATTGGCTACATCGAAGCCCACGGCACCGGCACCTCCCTGGGTGATCCGATCGAAGTGGGAGCGCTGGGAGCTGTTTTTGGCAGCAGCCACACCTCTGAGCAACCGCTGTACATCGGTTCTGTCAAGACGAATATTGGCCACCTCGAAGCCGCCGCTGGCATCGCCGGACTGATCAAAGTCGTCCTGGCTATGCAGCACGAGACCCTGCCGCCACACCTCCATTTTCATCAGCCTAGCCCTCATATTTCCTGGGCCGACCTGCCTATTGCTGTCACCGCACAGGCTCAGTCCTGGAACGCTGATCAGCCTCGGTTCGCTGGGATCAGTTCCTTTGGCTTTAGCGGCACGAATGCCCATGTGATTTTGGCGGCGGCAGTAGACCAAAAAGCCAAGAACGAAGAACGTAGGGCTTGGCCCGCGCGAAGCAGAACGAAGAACGAAAATCGTACCTGGCATTTGCTCACCCTGGCGGCAAAAGACTCAGGGGCTTTGCAAGAGTTAGCGCAGCGATACGCCGAGTGGCTCCCGAACACTACCGCTTCGTTAGTAGACATTTGTTGGAGTGGACATCAGTTGCGATCGCACTTCTCCCATCGCCTTGCGATCGCAGTTAGTTCTCGGCAAGACGCCCAAAGCCAACTGGCGGCGATCGCCGACCAACCTACTCCCTCCTTTGCCCACACACCTCGCAAAATCGCCTTCCTGTTCACCGGGCAAGGCTCGCAATACTCCCACATGGGCCGCGAACTGTACAGCACTGAATTCGTATTTCGGCAGGCGATCGACCAGTGCGCCGAGATTTTGACCACGGCAGGAATCGATCTACTGGAGGTACTTTACGGCGAGAACGCACAGCCGATCACTCAAAACGAAGCACCAATAACCGATAACCAAGAACCCAAAGCTCCCCCCATCTCCCCATCTCTCCATCTCCCCATCCATTCCACCGCCTACACTCAACCTGCCCTCTTCGCTTTAGAATACGCCCTCGCGCAACTCTGGCTTTCCTGGGGCATTGAACCCGCTGGCGTCATGGGGCACAGCATTGGCGAGTATGTGGCAGCGTGCGTCGCTGGCGTCTTTTCTCTGGAAGACGGACTGCAACTGGTCACGGCCCGTGGTCGCTTGATGCAGGCCTTACCAGCTGGGGGCGGCATGGTTGCAGTGATGGCCGCTGCTGATCACCTATCGGGGATGTTGTCGGAAGGTGTCGCGATCGCTGCCATCAATGGCCCGGCAGCAACGGTGATTTCTGGTGAGCTGACCGCATTAGAATCCGTCGTGGCCCGGCTGACGGAGCAAGGCATTAAGACCAAGTCCCTGACGGTATCCCATGCCTTTCACTCCGCTCTGATGGAGCCCATGCTGACAGAATTCCGAGCCGCAGCGAATCAGGTGAACTATGCCCTACCTCAGACGGAGTTAGTATCTAACGTCACTGGGCAAATTGCTACTGCCGAGGTGGCCACTGCCGACTATTGGGTGCGCCATGTTCGGCAGCCGGTGCAATTTGCCGCTGGGATGCAAACGTTAGCGGCTCAGGGTTACAACACCTTTGTCGAAATTGGAGCCAAACCCGTTTTATTGGCCATGGGGCGGACCTGTTTGCCAGACTTCGAAGCCCTGTGGCTGCCTAGCCTGCGCCCCGCTGCTGACTGGCAAACCTTGCTCATCAGCCTAGGAAAACTGTACGTCGCAGGGGCATCCATCAATTGGACGGCCCTAGACCAGGTGGAGCCCGACCAGCGGGTGTCTCTCCCCACCTATCCCTTCCAACGGCAACGCTACTGGGTAGACATCGACCGTTCTCAATCCAATATCCTGCCTCCCGCCTCTCCTCCTACCCCACTCTCCCACGCCCCCACGCCCCACCCACTCTTGGGAACTCTACTCAACCTTCCCCGCACCAACACCCGCCACTTCGAAAGCCACATTAGCGCCAACATGCCTGCCTACCTGGCCGACCACCAGGTTTTTGGGGCCGTGGTGTTGCCAGCGGCTGGGTTTATCGAAATGGCGATCGCCGCCTTGAGATCGATCCAACCTCATCAATCCCTAGCGCTAAAAGCCGTCACCATTCATCAGGCGCTGGTGCTCAACCAACCCCAAACAGTTCAGGTGTTGCTGCTACCAAAGGAAGATCAGCTATATCAATTTGAAATTCTCAGCTTGACCGACACCGAGTGGGTGCTCCATGCCAGTGGTCAGGTGATGGAAGAAGCGCTGGAAAACCCAGCTGATTTGGCTCAGCTACAGTCTCGCTGTGGTGACTCTGTGGCGGTCGATGCCTGCTATCAACGATTGGCTGCTCAGGGCGTCACCTATGGTGCTCGTTTCCGCGCGATCAAAAAGCTTTGGCAAGGGAATTCTGAGGTATTGAGTCAGCTGCGACTACCAGAAGCACTGCACTCAACGGCAGCAGTGTATCAGCTCCATCCCGTGCTGCTGGATGCCTGTTTGCAAAGTCTGGCGGCGGTCTTTCTCAATCAGTCCGGCTCCGACACCTATCTTCCGGCGGGAGTGGCTGAAGTCCACATCCGGCCCGGAATTGATTGGGCGCAGGCCGATTATCAGCTCTGGTGCTATGCTCAGGTGCAGCCTGGCGATCGCGACATCACGGCCAACCTGCAGCTTTTCCTCAACGATGGTCGGCTTGTCGGTACCTTGATCGGTCTGAAACTGCGTCCCGCCGCCTCGGAGCGAGTACTCGGCACACCTCAGTTCCAGAACTGGCTCTACCAAATTGATTGGCAGGCCCAATCGCTCCCGCAGGCTGCGGCCACTGCAGAGTTTCTCCTGTCCCCAGCAGCCATCTGCCATCAGGTTGCTCCCAGCTTCGAGGACTTGGTCAGTCAGTCAGGGATTCTGGACTACCAGCAGCGTTTGCTAGAGCTTGACGCCCTGAGCCTGGAGTATGTGGAGCGCGCCATTTCAACCTTCGGAGAACTTCCCCCTAGCAATGAACCCATTGAACTAGCCCAAATCTGGGGGATTAAGGCTCAGCATGAAGCATTATTCCAACATTTATTAGGACGGTTGACAGAAAAACGGGGGAGCCAGGAAGCAGAGGAGAAGCAAGGCAATCCCTCATCCCCGCATCTCCCCATCCTCCAACCCGAACTCACCCTCCTCACCCGCTGTGGCGAAAATCTGGTGGCGGTGCTGCGAGGTGAAATTGATCCCCTGACGCTGCTCTTTCCCGATGGCGATTTGAGTGACCTAACCCGCCTCTATGAATCCTCTATCGGGGCGCAGGTGATGAATTCACTGGTGCAGCGGGTGGTGACGGCGGCGACGGCACGATCGCCCCGACCCCTGCGCATTTTGGAAATTGGCGCAGGTACGGGCGGCACCACGACTCATCTACTGCCGCAGCTGCCGGATAGCGAATATGTTTTCACCGATGTGTCACCGCTGTTTCTAGCCAAAGCTCGGGAGCGGTTCCAGGACTATGACGGGGTGCGTTATGAGTTATTGGATATCGAGCGATCGCCGGCTGCCCAAGGCTTCCAACAGCCCTTTGACCTGGTAATTGCGGCGAATGTGCTCCACGCCACGGCAGATCTGCGACAAACGTTAACGCACGTGCATGAGCTGCTGGCTCCCGGTGGCGAGCTGATGCTGTTGGAAAGTACTCAGCCTCTGCTCTGGCTGGATATGATTTTTGGCTTGACCGAAGGCTGGTGGAAGTTCACCGATCGCGATTTACGTCCCGACCATCCCTTATTATCGGCGGCCCAGTGGCAAACCTTGCTAGCGGAAAGTGGATTTACCCCAGCCATCCTGCAATCAGCGGCAGAGGCAGATCAATTGGATCCCGTGCCCCCGCACCTCGACCTGCCCCAGACGGTGATCGTGGCCCAGCGGGATCAGCTGTCCACTCAGCCCGGTCAAACCGCAACCTGTTTGGTTTTAGCCGCCAGTCAGGATGAAGCTGAGGCGGTCATCGCCACGCTGGAAAAACCGGGGCGGCGCGGCATTGGGGTCGCGTGGGGCGATCGCTACTCCCAGTTGGCCTCCGACCGGTTTATCCTCAACCCTTTGCAAACTGAGAATTTTCAGCAGCTCTGGCAGGCTTTGACGACGACCCATGCCTTACCGACCCAGGTAATCTATCTCGCCAGCTCCGGCGAAAAGCTCAATCCACCAGCGCTAGAGCGGAGTTGTAGCGGCCTCTTACATCTGGTTCAGACTCTGGCTGAGGTGTCCCAACCGCCCGCGCTTTGCTTAGTCACCCAGGGAGTGGCGCGACCGCCAGTGGTAAATCCGGCGCAAGCACCGCTGTGGGGGTTGGGGCGCGTCATTGCTCTGGAGCATCCGGCCCTGCGCTGTTGTCGGCTGGATTTAGATCCTCAGTCATCGCCTCAGCAACAACGGTTGGATTTAAGCAGGGAACTCGACAACGAACCGACCGCTGCCACTGTGGCCTATCGTCAGGCTCAGCGGTCGGTGGCGCGACTAGAGCCAGTCAGCTTGTCGCCGTCGTTAGCCCTCCCTGATCAACGTGGCCAGGAGATGGCCTTCCGGCTGGCGATCGCGGCTAAAGGCACCCCCGACGCGCTGCAAATCCAGCCTTGTCACCGTCGTTTTCCGGGCCCTGAGGAAGTCGAAATTCGGGTAGATGCTGCCGGTCTGAATTTCATTGACGTGTTGGATACCCTGGGCCTGCTGCCCTTTGAGCGCGACTGGCTGGGGGTAGAATGTGCGGGCACTGTCGTCACTGTGGGCGATCGGGTCACCCATCTTCAGGTCGGCGATCGCGTCATGGCGTTAGCGGCCGGCAGTTTTGCCCAGTACGTCACGGTGCCCGCTATCTTGGCGGCGCCGCCGCCCCTGGGTCTCAGTGCGGTAGCAGCGGCCACGATTCCCGCCAACTTTCTCACGGCCTACTACGCACTGGTCGAGGTGGCTCAAGTGCAGCCGGGGGAACGGGTACTGATTCACGCCGCTGCTGGAGGGACGGGGATGGCAGCGGTGCAGATTGCCCTGAGTCGCGGGGCCGAAGTTTTTGCCACCGCCAGCCCGGCCAAGTGGGAGATCCTAAAGCGTATGGGCGTCCGCCAGGTGATGAATTCCCGCACCCTGGATTTTGCTGAGGAAACCCTCGCGGCCACCGATGGCGCAGGGGTGGATATCATCTTCAACTCCCTATCCAGCGAATTTATTCCCCAGAGTCTGGCTGTCCTCAAGTCCCAAGGCCGCTTCATCGAAATCGGCAAACGCGACGTGTGGAGTGCTGAGCAAGTTGTCGCCGTACAGCCCCAGGTGACCTATCATCTCGTCGATCTCCTGTCCCTGACCCAACAGGTCCCGCAGCAGATCCAGGCGATGCTGCAAGCCCTCGTCCCCTTATTTGCAACCGAACAGCTCCAGCCCCTGCCCCACCGAGTATTTCCCCTGAGCAGCGCCATCAGTGCCTTTCGCACGATGCAGCAGGCGAAGCATGTGGGCAAGATTGTGCTGCAAGTAAGCGGGAATAGGGAACAGGGAATAGGGAATAGGGAACAGGAGGAACCCAGAACTCAAAATCTAGGACTTAGACCTGAGTCATTCCTCCCACTCCCCCACTCCTCTACTCCCCCACTCCCTACCTACCTCCTCACGGGCGGTCTGGGGGGCCTCGGCCTGCTCACGGCTGACTGGTTAGCGGCTCAGGGCGCGTGTCATCTGGTGCTGATCAGTCGGCGATCGCTGGCCGATCACCCGCCTGAGACGCACACTCAAATCCAGGCGCTGGAAGCCAAAGGGGCAAAGGTCACCGTCATCCAGACGGATGTGGCTCAGCGCGATCAGTTGGCAGCGACGATTGCGGCGATTGACTCCCCAATCCATGGAGTCATTCATGCGGCGGGGGTGCTGGATGATGGGGTGCTGCAGCAGTTGACCTGGGAGCGCCTGGAGTCGGTCTTAGCTCCCAAAGCCTACGGAGCTTGGCATCTGCACGAGCTGACTCAGGAGCAGCCGCTAGCGTTTTTCGTGCTATTTTCCTCGGCAGCGTCGCTGCTGGGGTCGCCGGGACAAGGCAGTCATGTAGCGGCGAATGCCTTTTTGGATGCCCTCGCCCACCACCGACAGACCCTGGGATTGCCCAGCCTGAGCATTAACTGGGGGGCTTGGTCAGGGGTTGGGGCTGCCGCTCAACGTCAGGTCGATCAGCAGATGCAGGCTAGGGGCGTCGAGGCGATCACCCCCGATCAGGGAATCCAAATTTTCTCCCAATTGCTGGCTCAGCCCAGTGAGGCCCAGGTGGGAGTGGTGCCCATTCGTTGGGCTCAGTTACTGAGTCAGGGATGGTCTGATGCCTTCTTTGAAAGGTTTCAACCCTCGACGCCAGTCGTGCAGCCAACGGCGGATTGGCGCAACCGGCTAGAGAATTTACCGCCGCAACAGCGTCTGAGTTTTCTCACCACGGCCTTGCAGCAGGAGGTGGCTCAGGTACTGGGGCGAGCCGCCAGTCAACTGCCCGATCCACAATTGGGCTTTTTTGACCTGGGCCTCGATTCGCTAATGGCAGTAGAGCTCAAAAATCGCCTGGAGGGGCAATTGGGCACGACGGTCTCGTCCACAGCCATTTTTGAACATCCCACCATTGCCGCGCTGGCGCAGCACCTGGCGGCGGTCGTACTCCCTGAGCCGCTGCTGCCCCCGAGCCGAGGAGAACCGGAGCTGCCAAGGCGCTCAGAGTTGGCTAGTGGGAAAACCCGGCGACCCGTATCGGCGAGCGATTCCTCCCCGCCGCCCGCCACCTCAGTAAAGCCAGAACCATCTGGCGCCACAGCGGCTCCCCCCGATCTCGTAGCGGAAGAACTCACTGCCCTCGAACGCTTACTCAATCAATATCAATCCTCATGACAGAGCATTTATCCCACAATTCACAATCGACGGACGAGCGCATCCTGCGGGCCTTGCGAGAGGCGCGATCGCAGCTAGAAGCCGTTGAGCAGGCCAAACATGAGCGGGTCGCGATCGTCGGTATGGCGGGTCGATTCCCCGGTGCGGACAGCGTTGACGCTCTCTGGCAGTTGTTGACGGCGGGCCAGTCCGGCATTCGAATGCTCTCTGACGAAGAACTAACGGCGGCTGGGGTCGCGCCAGAAACCTGGCAGCAGCCCGACTACGTTCGCGCCTACGCCGGATTTTCTGAAGCCGACAGCTTCGACGCGGCCTTTTTTGGCTACTCCCCCCGTGAGGCCGAACTCATGGATCCCCAGCATCGGGCCTTTCTAGAGTGCGCCTGGGCCGCGCTGGAAGATGCGGGCTACGACAGCCGTCAGTATGCCGGTCGCATAGGCGTCTATGGCGGGGCTGCCCTCAACAGCTATCTAGTCAACCTATTTTCTGATCCCCAGCTGCGAGAGTCCACCGACACGGTGCAAGCCGTGATCAGCAACGTCATGGGGCTGATGACCACTCGCGTTTCTTACCAGCTTGACCTCAAAGGGCCGAGCTGCGGCATCCAAACTGGCTGCTCAACGGGTCTGGTAGCGGTGCATCAGGCGTGCCAAAGCTTGCTCCAGCAGGAATGCGACCTGGCCCTAGCGGGGGGCGTCACGGTTAGCAATACCGCCCCCCAGGGATATCCCTACCAGAGCGATGGCATTGCTTCCCCCGATGGGTGCTGTCGTGCTTTTGACGCTGCTGCCCAGGGCACAGTATTTGGCAACGGGGTGGGAATCGTCGTGCTGAAGCGATTGTCAGCGGCGATCGCTGATGGTGACACCCTCTACGCCGTGATCAAAGGCTCTGCCATCAATAACGACGGAGCCGAAAAAGTTAGCCTCACTGCTCCCAGCGTTACCGGACAAGCGGCTGTCATTACCGCTGCCCTAGAGCAAGCCCAGGTGGAGCCCGCCAGCCTCAGCTACATCGAAGCCCACGGCACCGGCACGGCCCTCGGCGATCCCATCGAGATTGCCGCCCTGACGAAAGCCCTGACCAATCATCCTGGCGACTGTGCAATCGGCTCCGTCAAGACCAATCTGGGCCATCTGGATGCCGCTGCTGGCATTGCCGGACTAATCAAAACGGCCCTGGCCCTCAAGCATCAGCAAATTCCCCCGAGCCTGCATTTTCAACAGCCCAATCCTCAAATCGACTTCGCCCACAGCCCCTTCACCGTGCAACGTCAGCTTGGCGACTGGCCGCGTAACGGTACCCCTCGTCGCGCTGGCGTCAGCTCCTTTGGCATGGGGGGGACGAATGCTCATGTAATTTTGGAGGAAGCGCCGGAAGGAGAGTGGATGAGTGGGCTTCGACGTGAGCTCAGCCGAACGGGAGTGGACGAGTGGGAGAGTCAGAGCGATTCCTCGCCCCCTTGCTCCCTCGCCCCCTCAACTCCTTCACGCATGAATCAGGACATGACTGTGGAATCGCCCGCGCAGCTTCTGGTGCTTTCGGCGAAAACGGCGACGGCGCTGGACACGATGACGACGAATCTGGCCCAGCACCTCGAAACACATCCCGACCTCGATTTGGCAGATGTGGCTTACACCCTGCAGGTGGGGCGTCGGGCCTTGCCCCATCGCCGGATTTGTGTTTGCCAAACTCCGGCGGATGCGATCCAACAGTTGAGCACCGGGAATCTCTCTACCCAAGTTGCGGAGACGGCGGCTTCCGCAATCGCCTTCATGTTCTCGGGCCAAGGTAGTCAGTACCCTCACATGGGCCGCGAACTATACGACACTGAACCTGTCTTCCAGCAGGCGATGAACCAGTGCGCCGAGATTTTAGCGGCAGAAGACCTCGATTTGCTGGCGGTGCTCTATGGGGAATCAGGGGATAGGGAACAGGGAACAGGGCATAGGAACCAGGGAATAGGGAATAGAGCAGCGGAACCGAAAACGAATAACCAACAACCAACAACCAACAGTCAACCCATCCACCCATCCACCCATCCACCCATCCACTCCACCGCCCTTGCTCAACCAGCCCTTTTCGCGCTGGAATATGCCCTCGCCCAACTCTGGCACGCTTGGGGTATCGAGCCGCAGGCGCTGATCGGCCACAGCATTGGCGAATACGTGGCGGCCTGCGTCGCTGGCGTGTTTTCCTTGGAAGACGGGCTGCAATTAGTGGCCGCACGGGGGCGGCTAATGCAAGATTGCCCCATCGGGGCGATGCTGTCGGTGGCCTTATCGGAAGCGGCTTTGGCGGCACTGTTACCAAACGATATCGTCATTGCAGCAGTGAATGGGCCAGAGCTGTGTGCCGTATCGGGCACGGCAGCAGAGATCGCCTCCTTCCAAGCGCTGCTGGAGACCAAGCAGATTACCTGTAAACGACTCAAGACCTCCCATGGGTTCCACTCACCGCTGATGGCCCCCGCTGCGGCCGAGTTGGCGGCTCTCGTCGGACAAATGGCGCTGCACCCACCCCAAATTGACCTGCTGTCGAATGTGACGGGGACCTGGCTAACGGCATCCGAAGCGACTGATCCGGCTTACTGGGCCAGACATCTGCGGCAGCCAGTACGGTTTTATGACGGCGTGAAAGCACTGTTAGAGTTGCCCAGTACCACGCTGCTAGAGGTAGGACCGGGGCGTGCCCTCAAGACCCTGGCACAGCAGGCCATCATGCGGACTGAAGCCGCCCCCGCGATAGTACTGAACTCTCTGCCTCACCCGCAAGAAGATGTGGGCGATCGCGCCGTAATGCTGGGCAGTCTCGGCCAACTATGGTTGAAGGGCACTACGGTGCAATGGTCTAACGTCTCTGCCCACGGCCTGCGGCGACGAGTGCCGTTACCCACCTATCCCTTTGAACGGCAGCGGTACTGGGTCACCCTTAATCCCGCCGGATTGACCGCTCCCGCCACCCCAGATCCTCAGGAGACTAAAGCCGCCGATTTAGCCAACTGGTTCTATATCCCCGCTTGGGAGCGCTCATTTCTGCCGCAGTTGGAGCCCCCGACCAGTGACTGCTGGGTGGTATTTGCGGCTGCCCCCATCGGGACGGCTCTGTCCCAGCGTTTGGCCGCAACTGGGCAGAGGGTGGTGACGGTACAACCGGACTCTCAGTTCGCCCAACAGGGACACACCTACACGCTGAATCCGCAAAATCCTGAAGATTATCGATCGCTGGTACAAGCACTGGCCACTCAGGATGAGCAGTCAATCCATTGGGTCTACGGCTGGAACCTAGCCGAAACCGCCGATAGAGCCACAGAGTTCTACACGGAGTTTTACAACGTGCTGCACCTGGCACAAGCGCTGCTGGCCAGCGATCACCCGACGGATAGTACCCTCACCGTAATAACGTCCGGTGCCGACGCGGTGGTGGGGACGGATGCGGTCAATCCTCAGCAGGCGCTGCTATCCGGACTGTGTAAGGTGATTCCCCAAGAGGCGACGCACCTGCGCTGCCGCTGCCTGGATGCCGCGGCGATCGCTGGAAAGATGCTCCCAGCCGAATCGCTGCTAGACAGTCTCTATCGCGAGTTGGCGGCAACTGCCCGGATCGTGGCCTATCGCGGCGGTTATCGCTGGGTGCAGACGTATCAGCAACTACCGCTACCGGCAGGTCAACCGCCCTTGCGATCAGAGGGTACCTATCTGATTGCCGGGGATCTGGTTGAGGGTTTGGGGATGGTCTATGCCCAAGCCCTGCGGCAAGACTTTCAGGCCCGACTGGTGTTGATCGGGCGGGCGGGTTTACCGCATGCGGAACACTGGGAGCAGTGGCTGGTTACCCACGGTCCCCAGCATGAGGTCAGTCGCCTGATTCATCAGCTGCAGAGCCTGGGAGCCGTCGGCACAGACTACCTGTGGTTCAGTGCCGACTTGGGGGATGCAGCATCAGTGAAGGTAGCGGTGGCTGAGGGATGGGCGCAATTTGGCGAGATTCACGGGGTGTTTCATGCCGGGGTGATGGGCGATCGCGCCAGTTGCCCGATGCCCGAGCTGACCCAGCCGACCTGCGAGCAGACGTTGCGTCCGAAAGTTCAAGGGATGCAAGTCTTGATGTCGGCGTTGGCGGGGCAAAATCCAGATTTTGTTCTGCTGCAGTCGTCGCTATCCGCCGTGGTGGGCGGGGTGGGGTTTGGAGCCTATGCCGCCGCCAATGCCTATCTCGATAGTCTCGCGACCCAGTATCGGGGCCGCACTCCTCGGTGGTTCAGCATCAACTGGGATGCCTGTCGCCAGGATGACGCCCCCCAGACCACGGGCTCAGCCTGGCTGGATCGCGCCATGACGCCAGCCGAAGTTTGGCAGGTAACGCAGCGAGTGCTGGCCCAACCTCACCTGAGCCAAGTTGCCGTGTCACCGGGGAATTTGCGCGATCGCATCGACCAGTGGATTCACCATCCTGAAACCCTGTCGGCCAGTTCCGCGACGGCCAGCACTGATCCCGCTCAGCGATCGCAGCTCACGAGTGAGTATGTCGCGCCCCGCAACGCGATTGAAACGGCGGTAGCGATCGCCATGCAGGAGTTATTAGGCATCGAAAAAGTCGGCATTCATGATAACTTCTTTGAATTAGGCGGGCATTCATTGCTGGCCATCCAAGCTGTCACGCGACTGCGCAAAGAATTTCAGGTAGAACTTCCCATGCGGGCTTTTTTGTTTGAAGCACCGACTGTAGCTGGGATCGCCAAAATGATTGAAGAAAATCAAGTCAAGGATGCCGACCAAGCTGCCATTGCTGATCTCTTGAACGACATCGAATCGATGTCAGCAGAGGAGGTTGATAAACAAGTCAATCTGCGCTCCTAAAAGTCTATGTTGGATTAATTTTTTGCTCGTCATGAAGACTAAATGATTCACCGTTTACCAATGCCTACTAAAACCACTATCACCCTGCTTAAGCCCCAAAATTCACCTTCACTCAAGCTCCCTTTCGTTCCCTAAAACCAGGAAGCCAACATGGATTTCAGTCTGTTTTATTTTGACGGTGACGGCTCTGTGGCCCGTCCCAACCAGTATCAACTGTTGATCGAGAGTGCTAAATTTGCCGACCAACATGGGTTCACTGCCGTGTGGACTCCAGAGCGCCACTTCCATGCGTTTGGGGGCCTGTATCCCAACCCGTGCGTCACCAGTGCGGCCCTGGCTATGGTGACAGAAAACCTGCAACTGCGAGCCGGGAGCGTGGTGGTGCCGCTGCATCATCCGGTGCGCATTGCAGAAGACTGGGCCGTGGTGGACAACCTCTCTAACGGGAGGGCCGCGATCGCCTTTGCCTCCGGCTGGACCATGGATGAGTTCATTTTATCGCCTATCCCCCACGCTAGCCGTAAAGCCCAGATGTGGCGAGGGATTCAGCAAGTGCAGCAGCTCTGGCAGGGAGCTGCCGTTGACTTTTCAGACGCTGCCGGCAAATCAGTGGCGGCTCGGTCTTTACCCCGCCCCTTACAGCCCCAACTGCCCACCTGGGTGACCTGCCAGTCGACTGAAACTTTCATCGAAGCGGGACGACTGGGAGCGAATATCCTCATCTCACTATTGGGCGGATCATTAGAACAATTAACTCCGAAGATTCAGGCTTATCAGCAATCCTTAAGTAAGCACGGCCATAACGTTAATTCAAAAACGATTTCACTGATGTTGCATACATTTTTGGGTCGCAATATTGATCAAGTCAAAGATGATGTCCGCCAACCTTTCTGCGAATATCTGAAAAATCATTATGGCCTGCTAGAAAATCTAGCTAAAGGCATGGGTCTATCCATTAGTTTGAAAGATTTTTCTGATGATGACCTGGATAGCCTGCTATCATTTGGAGTGGAAGGCTTCATGAACGATCGCTCTTTAATTGGCACTCCTGACAGTTGTTTGCCCTTTATGCAAAAACTGACTCAGGTTGGTATTACCGAAGTGGCTTGCTTAATCGATTTTGTCCAAGACTTTGATGTCGTCATGAACGCCCTGCCTTATCTCAAGCAACTTAAAGATAATTGCGCGATTCATCTATCAGCAACAGCGATGGCTGGTAGCACTTATTAACCTCGATGCCTCAGGCATCCTAAGACCCAGATTTCAATCCCATGCTAGCGCCGTCATTTACTTTAGTCGGTTCTATTAGCCACTCATTTTTCACCGGTATGACAGACCCGCGCCCCCATTTGGAAGCTTTGCAGCAGCGTATCGCCGCCCTCTCCCCCGAGCGGCGGGCACTGTTGGAGCAGCGCTTGCAGCGGCAGGGGTTGTCGCTGGTGGCTGTCGTGTCTCCCTTAATACCTCAGTCCCGCCCCCCGGCAGTGCCCCTATCGCCCGCACAGCAAAATCTCTGGGTACGGCATCAGCTCAATCCTGAGAGTTCGGCCTATCACATCGGCCTTTCTTGGCAGTTGACCGGAACCCTTGACATCGCTGCTCTGGAGCGCAGCTTGAGTGCGATCGTCCAACGCCACGAAAGTCTGAGAACGCAGTTTGTCGCGCCAGCAGGGCGGCCCTGTCAGCAGATTCGGTCTCACGACTCAGCAGCCCTCTTACCGGTGACTAATTTGAGCTTGCTGCCAAAGGCCGCGATCACGGCTGAAGTCCAGCGACTGACGGAACAGTGTGTCAAGCAGCCGTTTGATCTCAACCAAGATTCATTGCTCAGGGCGCAACTCCTCCAGTTGGATAAAACCCATAGCGTGCTGTTGCTCGTGCTGCATCATCTCGTGGCGGATGGTTGGTCCCGTGGGGTGCTGATGCGGGAACTAGCGACCCTCTATCGGGATTTTACGAATGATGCCGTCCCGGCGCTGCCGCCGCTCCCCATTCAGTACGCTGACTACACCTTGTGGCAGCAGCAGTGGTTGCAGGGTGACGCTTGTCGTATCCAACTTGACTACTGGCGGCAGCAGCTCTCGGGATTGCCAGCGTTAGAACTGCCCACCGATCGCCCGCGTCCAGCCGTCCCCAATTTCATCAGCCGGACTTGCACCGGCACCCTCTCATCAGACTGCGTCACGGCACTGAAAACCCTCAGTCAGCAGGCCGGAATGACCCTCTTTATGACTCTGCTGGCAGCGTTTAAGCTATTGCTGCACCGCTACAGCGCCCAGGAGGATATTGGCGTCGGGGTGCCCGTAGCCAACCGTAACTATCCCGAGGTGGAGCCGCTGATCGGCTTTTTCGTCAACACCCTGGTGTTGCGGACGCGCTGCACTGGCAGGATGACGTTTCGGGAGCTATTGCAGCAGGTTCGACAAGTCACCGCCGATGCCTTTCAGCATTCAGAAGTCCCCTTTGCCAAGGTGGTCGAAGCCCTGCAGCCCAATCGCGACCTCAGCCAGAATCCGCTGTTTCAGGTGATGTTTCAGCTCCAAAGCGGCTATCAAAGCCAGAACGCGGCAAATCTTGACCTGAATCTGCCGGGGTTGGAAGTTCAACAGACCTGGCTCGATCCGTGCCAGACCAAGTTTGACCTGACCTGGCACGGCATTGAACGAGAGGACGGCCTGCTGCTAGCCGTGGAATACCGCTTGGACTTGTTTGACGAAGCCCGTATTCAGCGCATGTTGGGGCATTTTCAGACCCTGCTGGCAGGCATTCTCGCCCACCCAGATTGCCCGGTGGCCGAGCTGCCTCTCTTGAGTTCAGCAGAACGGCATCAGCTTTTGGTGGCCTGGAATCAGACCCAGGCTCCTCAGCCCAGCCAGTGCTTTCATCAGCAATTTGAAGCTCAGGTGACACAGACACCGGATGCGGTCGCAGTCACGGACCCAACTCAGCAGTTGACCTATGACCAGCTCAACCGCCGCGCCAACCAACTCGCTCACATTCTCCAAGCCCAAGGTATTCGTCCTGAAGCCCTGGTCGGCATTCATCTATCCCGCTCCGTTGAGTTGCTGGTGGCTCTGCTTGGGGTGCTCAAGGCCGGTGGAGCCTATGTCCCTATCGATCCCAGTTTGCCTGCAGAGCGGGTGCGCTGGCTGCTGACCGATGCCCAGGTGGCGCTAGTGGTGACGTCGCGGGCCGAGACGTTGGCAGAAATCGTAGACGGTGTCTACCCAACGGTGGATTTGAGCCGCGATCGCGATCGCATTGCCCAAGCGCCTGACCACAATCCGGCTGTCAGCCTTGAACCCGAAAATCTGGCCTACGTGATCTACACATCCGGTTCTACAGGCCAGCCGAAAGGCACTCTGCTGACCCATCAGGGACTGAGCAACTATTTGAACTGGGCGACCCAGACTTACCCCGTCGCGGCGGGCGGTGCGCCCGTGCAGTCTGCCATCGGCTTTGACGCCACCATTACCAGCCTGTTCACGCCCTCATTAGTCGGCCAAGCCGTCACCCTCCTGCCCGAAATCTACGAGCTTGAAGCCCTGAGTCAAGCCCTTAAAGGAAGCGATACTTTCGGCCTGGTCAAACTCACCCCTGCCCATTTGAAGGCTCTAGAACCCCTAGTGCTTCCCCCCACTCCCCGACTCCTACACTCTTCCACTCCTACACTCCCCACCCAGGCCCTCATCCTTGGCGGCGAAGCCCTTCATGGTCGCGATATCGCCCCCTGGCGACAGCAATTTCCCCAACTGCGTCTTGTTAACGAGTACGGCCCTACGGAAGCTGTTGTCGGCTGCTGCGTCTACGACGTGCCCCTCGATTTCACCGCTGACACTGTTCCCATTGGTCGTCCTATCGCCAATGTGCAGCTCTACGTTCTCGACCCTGATTTAGAGCCCGTCCCGATTGGCGTTCCTGGCGAACTCTATATCGGCGGGGCAGGTGTCGCGCGAGGGTACTTGAACCGACCGGATCTGACGGCAGAGCGGTTCATGCCAAATCCGTTTTTTGAAAGCAGAAGGCAGAAGGCAGAAGGCAGAAATGAGGAAGGAAATTTTGAGTTTTTAGTTTTGAGTTCTCAGTTTGAGCCTACTCAAAATTCAAAATCTAAAACTCAAAACTCTCACCCCACCTCCCCACTCCCCCACTCCCCCACCCTCTACAAAACCGGTGATCGCGTCCGCTACCGACCGGACGGCATTCTCGAATATCTGGGCCGCATGGACGAGCAGATAAAACTGCGCGGCTACCGGATCGAACCCGGCGAGATTGAAGCCGCTCTCTGTCAGCATCCCGATGTGGAGCAAGCCGTTGTGGTCCGGCGCGAGGATTTAGGCGCAGCTGCTAAGTTAGTTGCCTATGTCGTGGAAAAGGTAGAGGGGAGTAGGGAACGGAGAACAGAGAACAGGGAACAGGAAGAATCCAGACCCCAGACCTTAAAAGTTAATGCCCAATACCCACAAACAATTACCTCCCACTCACTGCCCCATCCCCCCATCTCCCACCGCCTACATCAGGCCCTTGCTGACAAACTTCCCGCCTATATGCTCCCTGATTACTTTGTTTCGCTGGAGGCTTTGCCGCTGACGGTAAATGGCAAGGTGGATAAGCAGGTGCTACCCATGCCAGCCATCCAGACGAGTGATCGTGACCAAACCGGCCGTTCCTTGACAGAAACAGAGCAGCAGCTGGCAGCAGTTTGGGCTGAAGTGCTCCAGCGCGATGCTGTGGGCCTGCACGACAATTTCTTCGAGCTGGGGGGAGATTCGATTCTGGCGATGCAGATTATTGCCAAGGCTCACCAGGTCGGACTGCATCTCGTGCCGCGTCAACTTTTTCAGTATCAGACGGTGGCAGAGTTGGCGGTAGTCGCAGAAGTGCAAGCCCTCTCTGCTGTTTCCCAAGAGCCGGTGACGGGAACAGTACCGCTGCTGCCGATTCAGCGAGACTTTTTTACCCAAGCACAACCGGAGCCCCATCATTACAATCAAGCGGTGATGGTGATAGTTGACTCGGAGGCACAGCCGGAGCTGCTGGCCCAGGCTTTACAGGCATTGGTTAGGCATCATGACGGTTTGCGATCGCGCTTCTTTTGCGAAGCCGGCATTTGGCAACAGGTCATCCAGAGTCCTGATGCTGTCACCGTATCCCTAGATGATCTCGATTTATCTCACTTGCCTGCTGACGCTCAGGCGGCTGCATTGGCTACAGCAGCAGATGATTGGCAAACGAGTTTGCATCTATCGGTTGGGCCGCTATTGAGAGCCGTGCGGGTGCGACTCGGGGAACGGGGCGATCGCCTGCTGCTGATTGCCCATCACTTAATCGTGGATGGGGTCTCGTGGCGCATTCTCTTGGCTGATTTGACGACGGCCTATCGCCAATTAGCATCGGGAAGTGAAGTTCAGCTGCCGCCCAAGACCCATTCCATCCAGTCTTGGGCGCAGCAGTTAGTCGCGTTGGCGCAGTCTGGCTACTTTGAGGCCGAGCGCTCCTACTGGCGAGACATGTGCGCTCCTACGGCAGCGATTCCCACAGATTTTGCGGCCAGTGCTGACGACAACACAGTGGCATCGATGGCGGAAATTTCCATTGGGCTAGATGCCGCGCAAACCCAAGCGCTGTTGACAATGGCGACCCAGATTTACCACACTCAGGTCAATGAGGTTCTGCTAACTGTTCTAGGCCAAACGCTGAAGCCCTGGACGCAGTCTTCTACCGTGCTGATTGACCTGGAGGGTCACGGTCGAGACCTGGATTTGCAAACTTTGCAAGACTCATCGCCCTTGGATGTATCTCGCACCGTGGGTTGGTTAACAACGGTTTATCCGCTGCGGTTGGCCATGCCCTCGGGAGCCATGACCGAGCAACTCCGGTCGGTGAAAGAGCAGTTGCGGGCAGTACCTCATCAGGGAGTGGGCTACGGCGTTCTGCGTTCTCTAGCTGCCGAACCCGATCCGGCTTTGGGTTCCCCGGCAGCCATCAGTTTCAACTATTTGGGCCAAGTGCGATTCAACGCGGCACCTGATCCCCAAGGGGTGATTCAGGCTCTAGCCTCCGAGTCGGTGGGGTCACTCCGCAGTCCATTGAGACGCCGTCGCTATCTGTTAGAGGTGATTGCCCTAATTCGGGACGGTCAGCTACAGGTGATCTGGCGCTATAGCCAGTCAGTGCATCGCCGCGCCACTCTGGAAACCCTGGCCCAGCGATATCTGGCCACACTGCAGTCATACCTGGCCCCACCGACCCAGCCCGCGATCGCTGCCAACCACACCCCGTCCGACTTCGCGGCGGCACGGGTGAACCAAGCGCAGTTGGATCAGCTCTTCAGCAAGATTCGGGGGCACTAGCGCGATGACCACCATACAGGACATCTACGAACTCTCCCCAATGCAGCAGGGCATGTTGTTTCACACCCTATATGCGCCGGAGTCGGGCGTCTATTTCGAGCAGCGTAGCTGTCTGCTGGTCGGGCCTTTGGACGTGGTCGCCTTCAAACGGGCTTGGCAAGCCGTCGTCGAACGCCATGCCGTATTGCGTACTGCCTTCTACTGGGAAGAAGCGGATAAACCCCTGCAGGTGGTTTACGCCAGCGCCGAACTGCCGTGGATTGAAGCCGATTGGCAGGCCCTATCGGAGCCGCAACAGAAAGCAAAGCTGGCGGCATTTTTACAGGGCGATCGCACCCAGGGCTTTGGCCTCGATCAGCCACCCCTGATGCGCTGTGCCCTCTTCCAGCTCAGCCCCGGCCGGCATCACTTTGTCTGGAGCCACCACCACCTGCTGATGGACGGCTGGTGCAATGCTCTGCTGATCAAAGAGGTTCTGGCTTTCTACACTGCTCAGCGCCAGGGAGAAACCCTCACCTTGGCCCCGCCTCGCCCCTATCGGGACTACATTCTCTGGCTCCAGCAACAAGATCAGCAGGCCGCCCGAACTTACTGGCAGCAGGCCCTAGCCGACTTCACCGCACCTACGCCGCTGGGCATTGATCGCTCACGACCCACCCCTCACTCAGAGCACTGTGATCAGTGGCATACGCTGCCCCAGCCCTTGACGGCTGACTTGCATGCCTTCGCCCAGCGCTACCACCTCACGCTGAACACGCTGTTCCAAGGAGCTTGGGCACGGGTGTTGAGCTGCTACAGTGGCACCTCGGACGTGGTGTTTGGGGCCACGGTGGCCGGACGCCCCCCGACCCTACCGGGGTCAGACTCTATCGTGGGGTTGTTCATCAACACTGTGCCGGTGCGGGTGGCGATGCCGCCAGCGATGCCGTTATTGCAATGGCTCCAGCAGATTCAAGCAGCTCAGCGCGATCACGAAACCTATGCCTTCAGTTCCCTCACGGATATCCAATCCTGGAGTGCCGTGCCCCACGGCACGCCCCTATTCGAGAGCCTGCTGGTGTTTGAGAACTATCCCGTTTCCCTAACTGCGGCCCTAACCGACGACAGCAGTGACCTCACCGTCGAAGCAGGACAGGGATTTGAGCAGACCAACTATCCCTTAGCCCTAGTCGTCATACCGGGCAAAACCCTGGCGTTAAGGGTCAATTACGATCTCGATCGCTTCTCTAACACCGCCATTCAGCGTCTGCTAGGCCATCTGGAAACGGTGCTGGCGGGCATCATGGCTGCTCCTGAAGCCTCCACCGGCCAGCTTCCCCTGCTGACCCAGGAAGAGCAGCAACAACTCATCACGTGGAACCAAACCGAGCAACTCATTCCAGACCGCTGCGTCCATGAGTTGATTGCTGACCAAGCCACCGTCAATCCCAATGCCACCGCCCTTATTTTTGAGGACACAGTCCTTAGTTATCAGGAACTCGACCAGCGAGCCAACCAGCTTGCCTATTACTTGATGCAGCAAGGCGTTCAACGAGGCGATCGCGTCGCCCTCTGCCTGGACCGTTCTGCCGAATTAGTCATCACCCTGCTCGCCATTCTCAAAACCGGGGCCACCTACATTCCCCTCGACCCCACCTATCCGATGGAACGGCTGCGGTTCATCCTCGAAGACGCCCAGATATCGCTGCTAATTACAGCACATGGGGCGGCGACTGCGATTCCCAAAACCGCTGTTCCAACCCTGGATTTGACTTGTGAGGCTGAGGCGATCTCCCTTGCCCCCTTGCCCCCCATCCCCCACTCTCCGCCCTCCGATGACCTCGCCTACCTGATTTACACCAGCGGCAGCACCGGCGCTCCTAAAGGTGTCCCCATTCGCCACCGCAGCCTGACGAATCTGCTCGCCAGCATGGCTCAGGCTCCTGGCATGACGGCCCAGGATACGTTGCTAGCGGTCACGACTCCCGCCTTTGACATCGCCGCGCTGGAACTATTTCTGCCCCTCACCGTCGGCGGCACGCTGGTCATTGCTAGTCAAGATACTGTTCGCGATCCACAAAGTCTGGCAACCCAACTAGAGCACCATGACGTCACGCTGATGCAGGCGACCCCTGCCACCTGGCGACTACTGGTCGAAAGCGGCTGGCAGGGCAAGAGTAACCTCAAATTGCTCTGCGGTGGCGAAGCCCTGGAACCTTCTCTGGCTCAGCGTTTGTTGGACTGCGGCGCAGAACTGTGGAACCTTTACGGCCCGACGGAAACCACTATTTGGTCTGCTGCCCTGAAGCTGGAGACATCCATCCTGGCAGACGGCCTCGTCCCGATTGGCCCGCCCATTGCCAACACCCAGTTCCACGTGCTCGATGCCCAGCAGCGCCCCGTTCCCCGTGGTGTCCCTGGCGAACTGTACATCGGTGGTCTGGGTTTGAGTTCGGGCTACTGGCAGCGGCAGGATTTGACAGCAGAACGGTTTATCGACGTAGAAGGCAGAAGACAGAAGGGAATAGGAAATAGGGAACAGGGAACAGGTAGTCCCCAGAGCCCAGAACGAGGTCAAACCCCATCCCCCGTTCGACTGGCTTCGACGATGAGCTCAGCCGAATCGAGCGTTCACGCCGAAGCGCATTCACCCATCCACCCATCCATCTTTTACAAAACTGGCGATCGCGTCCGCATCCGCGAAGACGGCACCCTGGAATACCTGGGTCGTCTTGACCATCAAGTCAAACTGCGCGGCTTCCGTATCGAACTGGGCGAAATCGAAGCCGTCCTCACCCAGCATCCTGATGTGTCGCAAGCAGTGGTCGTACTGCGAGAAGACACTGCTGGAGAGTCACAACTGGTGGCCTACTGTGTGAAGAACGCAAAACCAAGAGCCGCTCACGAAGAACACATTCCAACCTCAACACTCCAAACTCCAAACTCATCCCCCCATCCCCCCATCCCCTCATCCCCGCATTCACTCCCCCACTTCCTTTCCCAGCACCTTCCCGCCTACATGGTGCCGACTCAATTCGTCGTGCTCGATGCTCTGCCCCTAACGCCCAATGGCAAAGTCGATCGCAACGCCCTGCCTACACCAGACTCTCCTGAAATCAGTCACGGCTCGACGGCTCCTCGCACTCTGACTGAGGAACTACTTGCCAATATCTGGACAGCAGTGCTTGACCAGTCTCAGGTCAGTCGTGCAGACAACTTCTTTGAGTTGGGTGGGCATTCGCTGCTAGCAACGCGGGTGGTGGCCCAGGTGCGGCAGGCGTTTGGGGTGGAGCTGCCGGTGCGATCGCTGTTTGAATCGCCCACCCTATTTCAACTCGCTGCCGAAATCGACACATTGAAAGCAGGCGGCAGCCTTACCTCCCTAACACCCATTCAGCCGATTGAACGGACCGGGGCGCTACCACTTTCCGATGCGCAGCGGCGGCAGTGGGTTTTAGCGCAGTTAGAACCAGAGAGCCCGTTCTACATCATCCCGACCGCCGTGAGAGTCAAAGGAGACTTGTCAATAGACCGGCTACAACAGAGTTTGGCGCAGATGATTGAGCGTCATGAAGTGCTGCGAACCAAGTTTATCGATTGGGAGGGTCAAGCAGTGATCGCGATTCAGGCTGAAGCGGCGATCACCATTCCCGTCGTTGATCTGAGTGGGCTTGATCAGGCCCAGCAGCAGGCCCAAATTCGCGAACAGTTGCAGCGGGAAGCGCGGACGCCGTTTGATTTGAGTCAAGCGCCATTGTTGCGGATCCGGGTGCTAAGGCTTGCCGCGCTCGACCAGGTGGTGGTGCTGTGCCTGCACCACATCATTGCGGATGGCTGGTCGATGGGGATTCTCGTTCAGGAGTTGGCGCAAACTTACGATACTTCACGCTCAGGTCGAGCGGCTGAACTGCCCCCGCTACCGCTGCAGTATGTGGACTATGCGGCGTGGCAGCAGCAGCCCTTGCCACCCGCTCAACTGGATTACTGGCAACAGCAGCTCCAAGGTGCCCCCCCCTTGCTGGAACTGCCGACGGATCAGCCGCACCCTGCAGTGCAGTCTTTGGCCGGAGCCACTGCAGAGTTTCAGCTTTCGATCAAGCAAACCCAGGCGCTAGAACAACTCAGTCAGCAGCAAGGGGTGACGCTGTTTATGACGTTGCTGGCGGCTTTCCAGGTGCTCTTGCAGCGCTACAGCGGCTGTACGGATCTGGTCATCGGCACGCCCATTGCCAACCGACCCCAGGCTGAGTTGGAAGGCTTGATTGGGATGTTTGTGAACACGCTGGTGTTGCGCACCGATTTGTCTGGCGATCCCCGCTTTGAGGAGTTGCTGAGACGGGTGCGGGAAGTGACCCTGGATGCCTACGCTCACCAGTCTGTCCCCTTTGAGCAGGTGGTGGAAGCGCTAGCGGTGCCCCGCAGTTGGAGCCATGCCCCCCTATTTCAAGTCATGTTTGTCTTGCAAAATGCGCCGCTACCCCCGATGGCGATGGAGGGACTGGAATGGGAGCCCCTAGTTCTGGAAAGCGGGACAGCCAAGTTTGACCTTACCTTATCGATGCGGCCCACTCACGCCGGATTAAAAGGCGTGCTGGAATATCGCACCGACCTGTTTGAGGCCGACACCATTCAGCGGATGGCAGGGCACTTTTGCACCTTGCTGGCAGCGATCTGTGAGCAGCCCAGCAGTCGGATCGCGGAGCTGCCGCTGCTGACAGCAGCTGAACGCAGTCAGTTCTGGCAGTGGCATCAGACCCAGACGGATTACCCGCGCCACTTGTGCATCCACGAACTTTTTGAGCAGCAGGTGGAGAAGACACCAGCGGCCACAGCGCTCATCTTTAGGGATCAGTCCTTCACCTATCAAGCCCTGAATGAAAGCGCTAATCAGTTAGCCTGGTACTTGCGATCGCACCTCGCTGCCCCCTCCGGAGCATCGCCCGCGATTGCCCCTGATACCCTGATTGGCCTCTGGGCTGAGCGCTGTCCGGCAACGATGGTCGCGATGCTGGCGATTCTCAAAGCGGGCGGTGCCTACGTGCCCCTAGACCCCAACTATCCGCCTGAGCGACTCCAGTTCATGATTGAGGATGCTGGTCTGAGTCTGGTGATTACGCCTCAGGCAATCCATCTGTCGCTGGATCAGATCGCCTGTCAGAGCCTGGCCCTGAACGCTGAGGCGGTGACCATTGCCCAGCAAAGCACCGCTAATCTACCGACCTCAACCACGGCAGAAAACCTGGCCTACGTGCTCTATACCTCCGGGTCTACGGGGCAGCCCAAGGGCGTGTGTACGCCCCATCGCGGGGTCGTGCGATTGGTCAAAGACACTGATTATGTTGAGTTTGGTCCTAGCGAGGTTTTCCTCCAGGCAGCTTCCCTGTCCTTCGATGCCTCCACCTTTGAGATTTGGGGAGCCTTGCTCAATGGCGGCCAATTGGTGCTGATGCCGACGCCCGTCCCGACTTTAGACGAGTTGGCTGAGGCGATCGCCCAGCACCAGGTCACGACTCTGTGGCTCACTGCCGGATTGTTTCACCTGATGGTAGACGAGCAAATTGATGCTCTAAGACCTGTGCGCCAACTGTTGGCCGGGGGCGATGTGCTCTCGGGTGCCCACGTCCGCAAAGCGCTTTCCCAACTGCCGCATACCCGTTTAATCAACGGCTACGGCCCGACAGAAAACACGACCTTCAGCTGCTGCCACACCCTCACTGCCGATAGTCTGAACCACACCACGTCAGCAGACTCTCCTCCCATTGGTCGCCCCATCGCCAATACCCGGGTCTACGTGCTGGATGACACCCTCCAGCCCGTCCCGATTGGCGTGCCCGGAGAGCTGTATCTGGGCGGCGATGGCCTAGCGCGCGGCTATTTGCATCGACCCGATTTGACCGCCGAGCGGTTCGTGCCAAATCCGTTTTATGGCAAGGCAGAAGGGAATAGGGAACAGGGAATAGGAAACGAAGAACAAAGAACGAAAAACGTAGGGCTTGGCCCGTGCAAAGCAGAACAACTTCTTTACAAGACTGGCGATCGCGTCCGCACCTGCCCCGACGGCGTGATCGAATTCCTAGGTCGTCTGGACAATCAAGTGAAAATTCGCGGCTTCCGGATCGAGCTGGGCGAAATCGAAGCAGCGTTGCTGAGCCATCCTGATGTTGAGCAAGCGATCGTCAGGCCTTGGCAGGACGACACTGGCCGTCAACAGTTGGTGGCGTATGTGGTAGAGATTAGGGAACAGGGACTAGGAAACAGGGAACAGGCAGAAGCAGAGAGTGTTGAATGCTCAGTGTTGAGTTCTCAGTTCGACACCATTCAAACCTCAACACTCAACACTCAAAACTCATCCCCCCCACTCCCCCACTCCCCATCCCCCCAGCCACTCTCCGCTACCCTCCGCCAATTCCTCGCCGACCAACTCCCCGCTTACATGCTCCCGGCGGCCTTTGTCGAGCTAGCGTTGCTGCCGCTAACGAGCAATGGCAAGGTCGATCGCCAGTCTTTGCCTGACCCGACGTGGGAAAGCGAAACGACTGGCGAATTACCGCAGACGCCAGTGGAGCAGACGCTAGTAGCAATTTGGGCGGCGGTGCTGCGGTTAGAGGCTGTGGGCGTGCAGGATAACTTCTTCGAACTAGGGGGCGATTCGATCCTGGCGCTACAGATGGTGAGCCGGGCGGCGCAGGCAGGCCTATCGCTGTCGCCCCGACAGATTTTTCAGCATCAAACCATTGCGGAGTTGGCCACAGTGGCTGAACCGACAGCGGCGATCGCGACAGCACCGATGGCGGCGACTGGAGCAGTGCCGCTGACGCCAATTCAGCAGTGGTTCTTTGAGCAGAATTTGGAGCATCCCCATTACTTTAATCAGGCGATTCATCTAGAACTGCCGCTGGGGAGCGATCGCCGTTCTTTAGATCAAGCCATTCAGCAGGTGGCCGGTCATCACGATGCCCTACGGCTGCGGTTTGAGCGCACGGCGACAGGCTGGCAGCAGGGGTATGCCGAGGCCTCACGGGTTGAGCCGATCACTTGGTACGACCTGTCCTCCCTGGCAGAGGGCGATCAAGTGCGGGAAATGGCGACGCAGGCGCAGGCACTACAGGCTAGCCTTCATCTCCAAAATGGTCCCCTGATGCGAGTCGGTGGGTTTGATCTGGGCGCTGAGCGTCCCAGTCGCCTGCTGATTGTGCTGCACCATCTGGTGGTGGATGGTCTCTCTTGGAGAATTTTGTTAGAAGATCTGCTGTCGGCCTATCGCCAGGGAATCCACGGTCTGAACGCCCAACTTCCTGCCAAAACCCAATCATTTCAACAGTGGGCTATCGGGCTGCAAGCAGCAACCCAGCAGGCAGAAGCAACGCTGCCTTATTGGCAAACCCTGCCGACTGCAACGCCGTTACCGCTAGATCACAACGCTGGGGACAATACCGTCGCGGCGGCAGACACGGTGACTGTGTCCCTGTCGCGGCAGTCTACCCAGGCGCTGCTGCAAACGGTGCCGTTGACATATCGAACTGAGATCACTGATGTGTTGCTGACGGCCTTGATGCAGGTGTTGACCGACTGGACGGGGCACACTTCCCACCTGCTCACTCTGGAAAACCATGGCAGACATCCTGAAGAGTTGGGTCGTGAGTTCAATCTGAGCCGTACGGTGGGCTGGTTCACCTGTCTGTATCCGGTGGCGCTACAGCTCACTGCCGCCACTCCTGATGAACAACTGCAGGCCATCAAGGTTCAACTGCGGCAGGTACCCCATGGGGGCTTGAGTTACGGCCTGCTGCGCTACGGTGTAGGTCGAGCAGAGCTGGCTCGATCACCCCAGATCAGCTTTAACTATCTCGGTCAGTTTGATGGGTTGCTGGCTGAGGCCAAAGGATTTCGTTTGTTGGAGACGCCGGTGGCTACCCGTGATGGGCAACAGCAGCGATCGCACCTGATCGATATCAACGGCTCGATTCGGCAAGAGCAGCTCCAAATGGCCTGGACCTACAGCCGCCATCATCACCACCGAGCCACGCTGGAAGCCCTAGCGCATCAATACATGCAGGTGTTGCAACAGTTGATTGAGGGCAGCCAATCGGCGATCGCTCCGGCGTACAGCCCCGCAGATTTCAGTCTGGTAGAGCTCGATCAGGCCACGCTAGAAGCCGTATTGGGCGGCGTGACATTTCAAGGAGGGGGTAGCTAATGACCGCGACCATACCAGCCGTCGAAGATTTGTATCCCCTGTCGCCGACCCAGCAGGGCCTGTTGTTCCACAGCCTCTATGGGCCAGACTCGGGGGTCTATGTGGTACAGATGGGCTTTACCATGCGGGGTACCCTCAACCTGGAGACCTTCTGTCAGGCGTGGCAGGGATTAGTCCAGCGTCATTCAGTGCTGCGCACCGCCTTTACTTGGGAGTCGTTGGCAGAACCGCTGCAGGTCGTGGGACGGCAAGCTACGCTGCCAATCAGCATTCAAGACTGGCAGACCAAATCACCTCCGGACCAAGCTCAGGCACTGACAGCCTGGCTGGAGTGTGATCGCCGCCAGGGCTTTGATCTCTCGGCGGCCCCCCTGATGCGCCTGACCATTCTGCAGTTGGCCCCAGACCGCTACCGCGTTATTTGGACGTACCATCACCTGTTGCTGGATGGCTGGTCGGTGCCTTTACTGCTGCGAGAACTGTTGGTGAGCTACCAGGCACTGGAGCGCGGCCAAACTCCAGCATTGAGCACGCCGCGCCCCTACCGGAACTACATTGCCTGGCTGAAGCAGCAGGATATGGCTGCCGCCAAGCAATTTTGGCAGCACCGCCTTCAGGGGCTTAGCGCCCCGACCCCCTTGGGTATTGACCGACCCCGTCAAAGGACAGCGGCTAGTCCTGCTCAATACACAGTGCAGCGTCGTTGCCTATCGCCTGAACTGACGGATGCACTGCGATCGCACGCCCAAACCCATCGCCTCACGCTCAATACCCTGGTGCAGGGAGCCTGGGCACTGGTGCTGGGACGCTACAGCGGTGAACCGGAAGTTCTCTTTGGCAATATCTGCGCCGGACGACCCACCACCCTGCCGGGGGCGGAAACCATAATTGGCCTATTCATCAATACCCTGCCCCTGCGAGTCAGCCTCGCCCCTGACCAACCCATCCATGCTTGGCTCCAGCAGCTCCAAGACCAGCAGCTCGAACAGCAGCCCTACGAATACACCCCCCTCGTTCAAATTCACGGCAGCAGTGATATTCCTCGCAGCTGGCCGCTATTTGAAAGCGTCGTGGTGTTCGAAAACTATCCGGTTGAACCGGCCTTGAAGCGAGGCGTTCATGACCTCGCCATTGAAGATGTCTCCACTGCCGAGCAGACCAACTATCCCCTCACACTGTTTGCGATCGCTGATCGCGCTTTAGAACTTAAGGTGCAATACGACTGCGATCGCTTTACCGCTACCGCGATCGAACGCCTGTTGGGGCATCTCGAAACGGTGCTAGCGGGCTTCGTGGCCCATCCCCAGTCTGCTCTCGGACAGATCCCCCTGCTCACCCCCACCGAGCAGCAACAACTCATCACCTGGAACCAAACCGAGCAGCCCATTCCAGACCGCTGCGTCCATGAGCTGATTGCTGACCAAGCCACCGTCAATCCCAATGCCACCGCCCTCATTTTTGAGGACACAGTCCTTAGTTATCAGGAACTCGACCAGCGAGCCAACCAGCTTGCCTATTACTTGATGCAGCAAGGCGTTCAACGAGGCGATCGCGTCGCCCTGTGCCTGGAACGCTCTGCTGAGTTAGTTATTGCCCTGCTCGCCATCCTCAAAACCGGTGCCACTTACGTTCCCCTCGACCCTACCTATCCCATTGAGCGGCTGCGGTTCATTCTTGAAGACGCCCAGGTATCCTTGCTGATTACGACGCATGGGACAGCGACTGCGATTCCCAAGACCGCTGTGCCGACCTTGGATTTGACCAGCAAGACTGAGGCGATCGCCCTTGCTCCCTTGCTCCCTGGGCCCCACTCTCCGATCTCCGATGACCTCGCCTATCTGATCTACACCAGCGGCAGCACCGGCACCCCCAAAGGCGTTCCTATCCAGCATCAGAGCCTGACGAATCTGCTCACCAGCATGGCTCAGGCTCCTGGCATGACGGCCCAGGATATGCTGCTCGCTGTGACCACTCCTGCCTTCGACATCGCCGCGTTGGAACTCTTTTTGCCTCTCACTGTCGGCGGCACGCTGGTCATTGCCAGCCAGGAAGTCGTGCGCGACCCGCAGCAATTAGCCACGCAGCTGGAGCATCATGACGTCACCCTGATGCAGGCCACCCCTGCCACCTGGCGACTGCTAATCGAAAGCGGCTGGCAGGGCAAACCCAACCTGAAACTACTCTGCGGCGGTGAGGCTCTGGATGTCGCATTAGCCAAACAACTGTCGGAATGCGGCGCTGAACTCTGGAATCTCTATGGCCCGACGGAAACCACCGTCTGGTCCGCCGCTCTGAAGCTTGATGCATCTATCCTGGCAGACGGCCTCGTCCCGATTGGCCCGCCCATTGCCAACACCCAGTTCCACGTGCTCGATGCCCAGCAGCGCCCCGTTCCCCGTGGTGTCCCTGGCGAACTGTACATCGGTGGTCTGGGTTTGAGTTCGGGCTACTGGCAGCGGCAGGATTTAACAGCAGAACGGTTTGTGGCAAATCCGTTTTCTGCCGTAAGGGCAGACGGTAGTACGCCCAATGCCGCATCTTTGCCTGATCATCAAGATCTTGCATGGGACGCAGAGTCCTGCGCCCCGACCGGGCCGGTACTGTATAAAACCGGCGATCGCGTCCGCATCCGCGAAGACGGCACCCTGGAATACCTGGGTCGTCTTGACCATCAAGTCAAACTGCGCGGCTTCCGCATCGAACTCGGCGAAATCGAAGCCGTCCTCACCCAACATCCTGATGTGAAACAAGCGGTGGTCGTGCTGCGAGAAGACAACACTAGTGAGCCCCAGTTGGTTGCCTATATAGTTTTGAATTTTGAATTATCAATTTTGAATTCAGAACTCCAAACTCCAAACTCCCCCACTCCCCCCATCCCCTCATCCCCTCATTCACTCCCCCAAGTCCTCTCTCCGCACCTTCCCACTTACATGGTGCCGACTCAATTCGTCGTGCTCGATGCCCTGCCGCTGACGCCTAATGGCAAAGTCGATCGCAACGCCCTGCCCACACCAGAAAGTTCACTACAGCCCGAACCGCTGGCTTTGCCACGAACCCAGGTCGAAAAGGCGATCGCGGTCATCTGGCAATCGGTACTTGGCCAGGAGCAGGTGGGGCTACACGACAACTTCTTCGATTTGGGCGGACATTCACTGCTGATGGTGCGGGTTCACGGTCAGTTGCAGCAGCAGTTGGCGGTTGAGATTCCCTTGGTAGACCTGTTTCGCTATCCCACGGTGAATGCGTTGGCGGCGCATTTGCGATCGCGTTCGTCGGAGGGGCCGGTCAGCGATCGCGCTCCGGAATTAGCGGCAGGTAAGCAGCGGTTACAGCAGCGCCGTCAGCAGCGCCATCGCCAACCCCAGCAGCCAGCGGGAGGCAGACAGCATGGATAAGGAAACGGTCATGTCAAACCACACCACAGGATTAGAGATTGCCATTATTGGCATGGCGGGGCGGTTTCCGGGCGCGGCCTCAGTAGATGAGTTTTGGGAACTGCTGCGGGAGGGGAGAGAGGCGATCGCTCACCTTGATGCCCAGACTCTTCGCCAACAAGGCGTGGATGAAAGTCTGCTCAACGATCCGCAGTATGTCAATGCGGGGGGGGTTTTGGCGGGAGTAGATCAGTTTGACGCCGCCTTCTTTGGCTACAGTCCCCGTGAAGCTGAATTACTCGATCCCCAGCAGCGTCTGTTTCTGCAATGTGCTTGGGAAGCCTTGGAAACGGCGGGATACGACACCGAATCTTATGACGGCAGCGTTGGCGTTTATGGCGGAGCTGGCATGAATGGTTATCTGTTTAACCTCTACGCCAATGCCCGTATCCGTGAGGCGATCAGCCCCTACGAGCTATTTTTGGCTAGCGACAAAGACTTTCTCACCACGCGAGTTTCTTATAAGCTCAATCTGCAAGGCCCCAGCCTCGACATTCAAACAGCCTGCTCTTCATCATTGGTAGCGGTACATACGGCCTGCCAAAGCTTACTCAGTGGCGAGTGCGACATCGCGCTAGCAGGGGGCGTAGCCGTGTCAAAACAGCAGGGCTACCGCTACCAAGCAGGCGGCATTTATTCCCCTGATGGTCACTGTCGCGCCTTTGATGCTCAGGCCCAAGGCACAGTGGGCGGCAACGGCGTTGGCATCGTGGTGCTCAAGCGTCTGGAAGATGCCCTCAAGGATGGTGACACTATTGATGCGGTGATCAAAGGCTCAGCCGTTAACAATGACGGAGCTATGAAAGTCAGCTACACCGCCCCCCGAATCGATAGTCAGGCTGCGGTAATTCGCTCTGCCCAACTCATGGCGGAAGTGGCCCCCGACTCCATCACTTACATCGAAGCGCACGGTACGGGCACCGCTTTGGGCGACCCCATCGAAATTGCTGCTCTTACTCAGGCGTTTCGGCAAGAGACCGAGCAGCCAGGCTTTTGTGCGATCGGCTCAGTGAAGACCAATATTGGCCACCTGGATGCCGCCGCCGGTATCGCCAGCCTGATCAAAACCGTCCTCGCCCTGAAGCACCAGCAAATTCCACCCAGCCTGCACTTCCAACAGCCCAATCCGCAGATCGACTTTGAGCGCAGTCCCTTCTACGTCAATACCGTGCTAACCGACTGGCCTAGTAGCCCTCAGCCGCGCCGTGCCGGAGTCAGCTCCTTTGGCATTGGCGGCACGAATGTGCATGTGGTGCTGGAGGAAGGGCCGGAGGGGAAAGGGAACAGGGAGCAGGGAACAGGGAACAGAGAAGAACTAGCCACGAATAGCCAACCACCCATAACCCATGACCAACGGCTAGAAACAGACATCGATTTGCCTGCCCAACTGCTGTTGCTTTCGGCGAAGTCAGAGGCGGCTTTGGAGGCCGCTACGGCTAATCTGACAGCTTACTTAGAGCGACAGCCGCAACCAGATTTAGCGGATATTGCTTACACATTGCAGGTAGGGCGGCGACCATTCAATCATCGTCGCGTGTTGGTGTGCCAATCGCGGTTGGATGCGATCGCTCAGCTTCAAACAGGCAACTACTTTACCCACACTGCACCCGAAAGTACTCCACCCGTCGTCTTTATGTTTCCTGGCCAGGGCAGCCAACATCCCGGCATGGCCCAGCAGCTTTATGACCAAGCGCCCGTCTTTCGCGCCACCTTAGATCAGTGCACGGCCATCCTGGCAGCAGAAGGGATTGACCTATTGGCAGTGCTCTATGGGAAGAAGGCAGAAGGGACTGGGGAACAGGGAACAGGAAATAGGGAGGCAGACCCAAGAACGAATAGCCAAGAACGAATAGCCAAGAACGAACTACTTCTCCACCAAACGGCCTATGCTCAACCTGCCCTCTTCGCCGTCGAATACGCCCTGGCCCAACTCTGGCTCTCTTGGGGACTTCGTCCTGAAGCGTTCATGAGTCATAGCTTGGGAGAATACGTAGCGGCCTGTCTTGCTGGCGTGTTTTCGCTGGAGGAGGGGCTTCAGCTAGTGGTATTGCGTGGCCGACTGATGCAGCAGTGTCCCACCGGGGCGATGGTGTCCGTGGCTCTCCCTGAGACGGAATTGCAACCGCTGCTATCCGAAGATATCGTTATTGCGGCGGTAAACGGTCCAGAGCTGTTTGCAGTGTCGGGGTCTGAAAGGGCGATCGCTGCTTTGCAGTCGCTTTTAGACGCCAAAAATATCCCTTGTCAACGGCTACAAACCTCTCACGGGTTTCATTCGCCGCTGATGGAGCCCATGCTGGAGCCGTATCGTCTAGCGGTGCAGCAGGTAGCGTTGCAGCCGCCCCAAATCCCGTTTATCTCTAATGTCACCGGTACCTGGATCACGTCGGAGGCCGCGACCAACCCGGATTATTGGGTGCAGCAGGCGCGGCAGCCGGTACAGTTTGCAGCGGGTCTGGAGACAGTGCGGCGTGAGATGAGTGCGATGCTGCTGGAGGTGGGGCCAGGGACGACTCTGAGCACCCTGGCTAAGCGAGCCGATGCGGTGGCATTGCCCCCTAAATCCCCCAATGCTGGGGGACTTCAATCAGATATCCCCCCCAACATTGGGGGGCTAGGGGGGCCAACTTCGACTAGCATTAACGTTGGCAAGATGCAGACACCCACCTCAGTGATTCTGTCGTCTTTGCCTCATCCTAAGTCTCCTCAATCGGCACCGGCTCATCTGCTAGAAACGTTGGGTCAGCTCTGGGGGCAGGGCATCAGGGTAAATTGGCCACAGCTGCATCAGAATCCCCGGCGGCGAGTGCCATTGCCGACTTATCCCTTTGAGCCGCAGCGATACTGGGTTGAGCCAGACGGCCTGCCGTTGGCCCAGTCTCCCAAAACCAGTCAGGTGGGGCTGAAGGCCGATCTGGCCGATTGGTTTTACCAACCCACCTGGCAGCGGTGCTTGCCATCGTCATCCCCATCGGTGCTGGAGGATCGTCACTGTTGGCTGCTGTTGACTGATAGTCATGGCCTGGGCACCCAACTGATCCAGCGGCTAGAGCAGGCCGGACAAGACGTGATTATGGTGGGCGTTGGTGATGCCTTTGGCCAAACCGGCTATCGGCAATTTGCCCTTAACCCTGAACAGGCCCAAGATTATGCTCTGCTGTTGGAAGATCTGCACCTACGAGAGCTACAGCCTACGCAAATCGTTTACCTGTGGAGCCTGGAAGCCACTGAAAATCCCCAGGCAGCCTTTGAGTCGGTCGTGACCTTAACCGGGTTGATTAATGCCCTCACAGCCCAGTCGCCCCAGAATCCTTGTCAACTGACCATGGTCACATCCGGTCTGTACGACGTGGTCGGTACAGAAGCTCTGCAGCCGATGCAGGCCGCGATCGCGGGCATTGCCCCCGTCATCAACCAAGAATATCCCCATCTAGGCTGTCGTTTGATAGACCTACAGCAAACCTATAACCAACAACCAATCACCCATAACGACCTAGACCCACTCTGGCAAACCCTGATTGCCCCGGCTGACACCTTGACGGTGGCCTGTCGGGGTCGCCATCGCTGGCAGCAAACCTATCAGCCGCGATCGCTGCCCCCGAGCGCCCAGCCATCTGTCAGACGACTGCGGCAGGGCGGCACTTACCTGATTTTGGGCGATCTGGAGCAGGGGCTGGGTCAAGTTTGGGCGGAAGGATTAGCGGAGCACTGGCAGGCCAAACTGCTGTTGATTGGTGATTTGGGGACAGCACGACCCCAGCTCCCGGCGGGGGGCGAGGGGCAGGTACTCAGTCTGGATATCACAGATGCCGCCCAACTGAAAGCGGCGATGCAACAGGCAGAGGCAGAACTGGGGCCAATTCATGGCGTGTTCTATTCCACCCCGACCACCAACGAGCAGTCAGCCGCCCCCTTGGCACTCATGCAACCGACTCACTGGAAATACAATTTCCGCCACAAGCTACAGGGGCTGTTACAACTGTCCGATGTGCTTGCAGGCCAAACCCTGGATTTCTGTATGGTGCAGTCTTCCTTATCGGCAGTGCTGGGTGGGGTGGGGCTCGCTGCCTATGCCGCCGCCAACAGCGCTATGGATGCATTCATTCACCAACAAAATCAGCGGGGAGAGCGGCCCTGGTTCAGCGTCAACTGGGATGCTTGCTTAGCCGCAGAGGCCCCCAAACCGACTGGCGTGGGCAGCGCGCTTGCCGACTTTGCTCTGACCCCCTCTGAAGTCTGGGCCGTGACTGAACGTCTGCTGACGACAGCGCCTCCCGGACAGCTCGTAGTTTCTAAAGGGGATCTGGCTGCCCGTATTGACCAGTGGATTCATCCGGCCCCTCAATCGTCCCCCGTGAGTGAGGCTTCTCCGGCAACGGCCCACCCGCGACCATCACTGGCGACCCCCTATGCCCCACCGCGCAGTTCAGTTGAGCAAACCATCGCCGCCATTTGGCAAGACCTGTTGGGGGTTGAGTCGATCGGCATTCATGACAGCTTCTTCGATTTGGGGGGGCACTCGCTGCTGGCGATTCAGGCGATTGCCCGCCTGCGGGAGGCTTTCCCGGTGACGCTGGAGATGCGTAACCTCCTATTCGAAGCACCCACCGTGGCAGGCATTGCCGGCGTGATTGGGGAACATCTGCCAGAACGCGAAGAGCTGGATGAAATGGCCACCCTCCTGGCGGAAATTCAAACCCTCTCACCAGACGAGATTCAGCAGCAGTTAGCATCACAGACCGGAGGGCAGACACCATGACCAACTTGTTTCACAAGCTCTCCACCCTGTCCCCAGAGCAGCGAGCGTTATTTGAGCAAAAGCTAGCTGAACGGGGACTGCGATCGCCACAAGTTACTAGCATCACGCCCCGCGCCAACTCGGAGCAGGCACCGTTATCCTTTGCCCAGCAGCGCCTGTGGTTTGTGCAGCAGTTGGAGCCCGACAACACTGCTTACAACGTTGCGAGCGTGCTACGGCTCCAGGGCGATTTAAACGTCTCCGTGCTGGAGCAAACCTTGAATGCCCTGATCGATCGGCACGAAACCCTCCGCACCCACTTCGAGACCACTGCCGACAATCAACCCATTCAGGTGGTGTCGCCGTTCCAGCCCATCGAGCTACCGGTGATTGACCTGCGTCAGCTCCAAAACGGTGGGTTGGAACAGGCGTCTGTGAAATCTGACGAGTCCCAACCATGTCTCTCAAGCGCTAATCCTAATCCCAACGGAAAAATTCAGGATCCCCAGACACTTCTTAAACCAGGAACCCTTGGTAGCCCCCCAGCCCCCAATACTGGAGGAGTCGGAGGTGCAAAGTCCCCCAGCATTGGGGGATTTGGGAGGCCAGCATCAAGCCACTCCGATCCAGAGGATGCTGTTGCCTCCACCCATCCCGAAAACATGGCCCAGGACTGGATTACCGCGCTGACCGAGCAGCCCTTTGACCTCACCCAGCCCCTGTTACGCCTCGCCCTGCTGCAACTCGATGAACAAGAACATTTACTGGTGCTGACTACCCACCACATCATTTCCGATCGCTGGTCGGTGATGGTCTTCCTGCGGGAAATGACGGTGCTGTACGATGCCTTTCGGCAAGGGCACGCCTCACCCCTGCCACCGTTGCCGATTCAGTATGGCGATTGGGCCTTCTGGCAGCAACAGCAGCTCCAAGGGGAACGCCTGGAAACGCAGCTGGCCTATTGGCAAGCGCAGTTGGGCGGCGTACTGCCCGTGCTGGAGTTGCCCACTGATCGCCCTCAGCCAGCGGTACCGACTTACCAGGGCGCACAATATCCGATCGCGCTATCGGCGGAGCTATCAGCCGCCCTTAAAACCCTGAGTTCTCAATCAAACACAACGCTGTTTACCCTGTTGCTGACGGCATTTAAAGTCATGCTGCATCGTTACAGCGACCAAGACGACATCGTGGTGGGCAGTGATGTGGCTAACCGCGATCGCCGCGAAACGGAAGGGCTAATCGGGCTGCTGGTGAATACCCTGGTGCTCCGCAGCGATCTCTCCGGGAATCCGCGATTTTGTGATCTGCTGGGGCAGGTGCGGGAGACGGTGCTGGGGGCATTGGCCCATCAGGACGTGCCGTTCGAAAAACTAGTGGAAGTGCTCAACCCCGATCGCCATTTGAGCCAAATGATGCCCCTGTTTCAGGTGAAGCTGGATTTGCAGCAGGCGCGGGTGCGGCCCTTAGAACTGACTGGCCTCACCCTGGAACGCTATCCTCTCCCAGAAAAGAGTACTAAATATGAACTGCGCCTCAACCTGCAGGATACGGAGACCGGGATTTCCGGGCAGGTAGAGTACAGCACCGACTTATTCGATGCCAGCACCGTCGCTCGCCTAGTCGAACATTTTCAAGTTTTGCTGACCGGCATTGTGGCTGATCCGGCCCAACGGTTGTCACAGCTGCCGTTGATGTCAGAAGCAGAGCGCCACACCCTCCTGATTGGCTGGAACCAGACCCAAAGCCCGATTCCCAATGACCGCTGCATTCATCACCTGTTTGAAGCCCAAGCCGAGCGCACCCCAACCGCCACTGCCCTGATTTGGGCGGAGCAGTGCCTCACCTATGGCGAGCTGAACGATCGCGCGAACCAACTTGCTGCTCACCTGATCACCCTTGATGTCGGCCCCGAAATCCCGGTGGGAGTTTGCCTCAACCGCTCCGTCGGAATGGTGGTGAGCCTGCTGGCAGTGCTCAAAGCGGGCGGAGCCTATGTGCCCCTCGACCCGGCTTATCCCGCTGAGCGGCTCGCCTTTATTGTGGCCGATGCGAACATCTTGGTGCTGCTGACCGACAGCGAGTTGCCCTTTGACCAGGGTGATCGTGACTTGACCGTGGTGCATCCCGCCGCTGCCGAGGCCCCCGAATCCAGCCGAGTAGATCTTCCTTGCCCGACGCCCGACAGCCTGGCCTACGTGATTTATACGTCGGGTTCCACCGGACGGCCTAAAGGGGTAGCCATTGAGCACCGCCATACCGTCGCCATGCTGCACTGGGCGAAAGCGCAGTTTAGTAATGCGGAACTGGCCGGGGTACTGGCTTCCACCTCCATCTGTTTTGACCTGTCCGTCTTTGAGCTGTTTGTGCCGCTGAGTTGGGGCGGCTGCGTGATCCTGGCGGAGAACGCTCTGACCCTCCCCAAACTGCCTGCTGCCGAGGCGGTGACCTTGGTGAACACCGTCCCCAGCGTGCTAACCGAATTACTCAACCTGGGTGGCCTGCCCTCGTCGGTGCAAACCGTCAACCTGGCCGGAGAAGCCCTGCCCCCCGCTCTAGTTCACCAACTACAACAGCTGCCCCACATTCAGCACGTTTACAACCTCTACGGCCCCTCCGAAGACACCACCTATTCCACCGGGGCCGACGTCACTCACCTGGTGGCCAACGCTCCCCGCGTCCCCATCGGTCGCCCCATTGCCAACACTCAGGCGTACGTCTGCGATCGCCACGGCAATCCCGTCCCCATCGGCATCCCCGGCGAACTGTATCTCAGCGGTGCAGGTATCGCCCGAGGGTATTTACATCGCCCCAAACTGACGGCAGAACGGTTTGTGACGAATCCATTTCTCCAGGAAATAGGGAATAGGGAACAGGGAACTAGGGAACAGGAAGAACCCAGAACTCAATACCAAGACCCCAGAACTAAGAACCAAGAACCAGACCAAAACCCATCCACCCATCCACCCTCTTACTCTCCCACTCTTTACAAAACCGGTGATCGCGTCCGCTACCGACCGGACGGCATTCTCGAATTTTTGGGCCGTTTTGATCACCAGGTCAAGATTCGGGGCTTCCGCATTGAGACGGGCGAAATCGAAGCCGTTCTGACCGAGCACCCCACCGTTAGGGAAGCTGTCGTCATCGCCCCAGGAGAAGCGGGCGCGCGATCGCTCGTGGCCTATGTCGTGAAGGCAGAAAGGACTGAAAAACAGGGTACAGAGAATAGGGAACAGGGAACAGGCTGCACCAACCCCCCAT